>Ga0315289_10000015_pt1 | contig 299250 bp, 313 predicted proteins | sample YL17G11_40_MG_FD_203452 | JGI IMG/M metagenome (GOLD analysis project Ga0315289, IMG submission 203452) | Sediment microbial communities from Yellowstone Lake, YNP, Wyoming, USA - YL17G11_40 | ecosystem: Environmental > Aquatic > Freshwater > Lake > Sediment | place: USA: Wyoming | collected... | reverse complement strand
GAGAAATAGCGAAACATAACGTATGCAACATGGTAAAACCCTATTAATCGCTACTCACTCGGGCTTTTTATTCCTAAGCAAAAGGCAGTCATTTATAAAGGTTTCGAGGCAAAAGATTTAAATATCTGGTTAAACAAAAAAGAAACTATGAATGGCATTGGCGTGGACGAGGAGGAATTCTTGAAGAACCACCAGAACCAGATACGAAAACAAAGCCAGAAGGACGTCTTCTTCATATGGATGCTCATAATCTTCATCTCAGTAATTGCTGCTCATTTCGTTCTTAACATTACTGGCGGCACGCCTACCGGCTTTGTCACAGCAAATGAGAGCTTTGACACCAACCTCATCATCCTTCTGGGCGCCTTGTTTGTTGCCTTTGTAGTAGTCCTAGTAGCTGGCTTGGTGTATTCAGGAGTAACGCAGAGGGACCATTGAGTTCTAAAAAGATTTTTAAACAACTCATTATTCTATTTTATTATCATGAAAACCTCAGCCAAGAAAGAGAGTTCTGAGCAGAATAAGGAAACAGCAAAAGATAATAAAAAGTCAGAGCGCACTGAGAACATTGTTGCTGTCGCAGTTTTTATCCTGTTAATATTATTGGGCGTAGCCATCCCGACCAAGGGCTTTGGTTTGTTTGAGAAGAAGATTGATTCTGGCGAGAGAATAAACGTGCCTCTCAGCCCTAATGACCCTTATACAGGCAGCATGAACGCCAGTATTGCATTGGTTGTGTTCTCTGATTACAGCTGCCCGAATTGTAAGTTAGGAGAAGAGATTACAAAGAGCCTGATGAGCAAATACCCTGACAAAATTATTTATATCTTCAAGGACTTGCCATTAACAAGGATTCATCCAAACTCTTATAACTCTGCTTTGGCTGCTGAGTGCGCCAAGGAGCAAGGCAAGTTCTGGGAGTATCATGATTATTTGTTTGAGCACCAAGAGCAGCAAGAACCCCAGTACCTTAAGGAGTATGCAAAGCTTCTTGGCTTGGACTCTGAGAAGTTCAATGCCTGCTTTGAGGAGCAGAAGTACAAGAAAGAGGTTGATGAGGACGTAAAAACAGCAGCAATTGTGGGCGTGACTGGCACTCCGACTTTTTTTATTAACGGCATAAAAATGATTGGTGCTCAGCCAGAAGAGGAGTTCATAAAAATTATAAACTCTGAGTTAGAGCGAAAAGGAGTGAAAGGTTAGAAAAAAGAGTGAGAGGTTGGATAATCATGAAGTACGTTGTGACTGGAGGAGCAGGCTTTATCGGAAGCCACCTTGTGGACGAGCTTGTCAGGCGAGGGGAAGAGGTTGTTGTGGTTGATAACCTTGTTACTGGTAACAAGGAGAACCTGAAGAATGCTTACAGCAAGATAAGGTTTGCCCAAGGAGACATAAAGAACCTTGGCTTCCTAAAAAAAGAATTCAAAGGAGCGGATTTTGTGCTTCACCACGCAGCCCTCATCTCTGTTGTTGAGTCAATGAGCCAGCCAGAGGAGTATAAGCTAAACAATGTGCAGGGCACAAGGAATGTGCTTGAAGCTGCAAGGATTAATGGCGTGAAAAGAGTGGTGTTTTCCTCTTCAGGAGCTGTTTACGGCAACCAGCCAATTCCTTTCACAGAGGAGACTCATACAGAGCTGTTATCCAATTATGCAAAGAACAAGTTTGAAGGAGAAAAGCTGTGCAAAGAGTATTATGATAAGCACGGCTTGAAAACAGTAGTCTTCCGCTATGCCAATGTTTTTGGCCCGCGCCAAGACCCCAAGTCAGATTATGCAGGAGTAATCTCAATATTCATCAAGAAGCTTCTTAGAGGAGAAATACCGAATATTTATGGTGACGGGGAGCAGACTAGGGACTTTGTTTATGTGAAGAACGTGGTTGAAGCTAACATGCTGGCCTGCAAGGCAGAGTCTGAGTCTGGCTTTGGAGAGCCGATAAATATTGGAGCTGGCAAGGAGACTAGCGTGAATGAGCTTTACAGGGCTATCAGTAAAATACTTGGGAACAAGGCAAAGCCTAATTATGCTCCTGCAAGGGAGGGTGAGGCAAGAAAAGCGCTCCTTGACATCACAAAGGCAGGAAGAAGTCTTGGCTACAAGTGCAGATACGACTTGATGACAGGCATCAGGGACACAGTTGAGTGGTTCAGGCAGAAAAGCAGCTTATAAGGAAAATGCCTATTACTATCAAGGAGATTCCCAGCCATTTGTGTTTGTTCATTTTTTCTTTAAGGAACCTTACTGATACCAGGGCAACCCAGATATATGTAAGCGAGGTTATGGGGTAGAGGATTGATAATCGCTCCATGCTGAGCGCAGGGACATACAGCGCTGTACCGGCAATGAAGAGAAGGCATCCAAAAATCAGGTTCTTGTTCCTCAGCTGCTTCAGGAGGTTCAGGTTAAAATGTTCTGCTCCTTTTTTAAGGAATAGTGAGCCGAAGGCTCCTGTGACAGTGCTTATTACTACCAGGGAGATTGCGAATAGGTTAATGTTAAGCATGAACCGCACCTCTCCTGATAAAAGAGCCGCCAACCAGTATGGTGGCTATACCCAGCCATTGCAAAAGCACCAGTTTGTCGTCCAGAAAGATTAAGGAAAGAATTGGGACCCATACATAGCTAAGGCTTAGGAAAGGGTAAAGGAAGGACAGCTGCCCTTTTTTCAGGGCAAATATCAGGAATACTGAGCCAGCAGTGTACAGCGCAAGCCCAAGCAGTATTAAGGGGTTAGTGATTATGCCTTTCAAAGACAATTGGATATTATTAACTCCAGACTTCAAAAAAAGCTGGGCTAGGGCTGTGAAGATTGTGGAAACCACCACAAGCATAACTGCGACATTAATCTTTTTTTTGTCAGCCATGTTTAAATCGCACCTATTGCTCAGACATTCACTATCTTGTAAATCCTGCTGACCAGCACTCCGCCCTGGGAATAGCTCCAAGCTTCCTCAAGGTATTTATCAAGCCCAGAATTCCAGGGGTGAGTGATGTTGAACTGGCTTGGCAGGATGAATATCAAGTCAAGCTGTTTTATGTAATCTCCTTTAACAGCAGGGTCTGGCCAGGTGTGCTGCTTGAAAAATGAGATGTTGTATTTCCGGATTATCCCATTATACTCTGGCGTGTCTTCCAGCAACAGAGGGTCGAACCAAGAGGATAATCTGCCTGTGTCATCAAAAGTGTAGTCTGACTGGATCCAGTAATAATCCCAGTAAAGATAATCAACAGAGTACTCTGTTAGCAGCCTTTTCCTCTCCTCATCATCATTGCCGTAAAGTATTACTGCAGCAGCAGCCTGCCTCTTGTCCACGTCAAGGAACATGCTGTTATGCGACTTCCTTCCAACCAGTTCTTTTCTTCCTGTTAATGAGTTCATGGCAAAGCTTAGCTCGTTCGTGGATAAAAAGACATCATTAACCCTGGTGTTGGCCAGGACCCACTTCTGCATCTCAGCCAGGTTAGGCGGGACTGGTTGCTTGCCAGCAGCAATCCATCTGTCGCTCTTCACGTAATTATTGAACTGATAGATGTTCAAGGCGAGCAATATTATAATCAGGGCCAGGAGGATGTAAACGCTGTATTTCTTTGCAAAGCCAGCAATCACCTCTGCTCCTAAGCCTGCGAAGAGGGGAATGGCTAATCCAAAGCCGAATATTACCATGTACACTGGAGAAAAATTAGTCTCTAATAATGGCTGGGATAATAAGAAGTGGAAGCTGCTGATAAAAGTGGTTATCAGCACCAGGGCAAGGAATTTTTTTGAGGCATCATACTTTTTGAGAAGGAAAAAAGAAATAAATCCTATCAGGAACAGGAATGATTTGAAGCCATCAATAATTGAGGCGTAGTTAAAGAAAGCTCCTTTCAGGTTATCAAACACAAACTTTAACTGGGCTGAGAATAAGGAGAATTCCTGTGTGTAGAGGTGTGGCTGCTGCACTTTCCCATAATAAACGAATATTGGCTTGAACCAGTAAAGCATGGCAATAATGCTGCCAATTGCTCCTATTATGAAGAACAGCAAGAGGATTTTAAGAAATATCTTCTTGAATTCTTGCTTGTCAAAAACCCATTTCTTAGCCTTCCTGTGCAAGTGCTCGAAAAACAATGTGTACAAGGAAAGGATTACAAAAAAGAATACTCCGCTGACAAAACCGACTGTGTGCGTTATGCCTAATAATCCGAAAACAACGCCAGCAATAACTGCTGACAAGAAATTTCTTTTCTTGAAAAAATAGAGCATGCTAAGGAAATAAGCAGGGAACATGATGGCTATGGCGAAATGACTGTACTTCCAGCCGGGGAAAAGGTTTAAGGGCAGGTAAAACATGAGGGCTATGAGGGATACTGATTTGTTCTTGAAAATGTAATTGGCAAAAAAGTAGAACAACACCATGGAAGAAACCAGCTCTATGATTGCAAAAAGCTTCATGGCACCAAAAGCTGATAAGCCAAAAACCCAGCCAGGAATTGCGACTAAGATGGTGTAGAGCGGAAGATAGCCTGGCTCAGAGCCAAGCACATTAGAGCTCACAAAAGGGTTGCCCCTGCTCATCATGTGCTGGACATTGCCCATTGAGTAATAATAGTCACCACCGAATATTGGACTAGGAAGGGCTTTGAATGATGAAGTGAGGTTTATCTGCAGGACCAGGTAAATTATGAGCAGAGCAAGAAATGCATAGTCCTGCCACTCCAGCTTCTTGGCAAATGCCTTTATCTTGTCGAACAAAGGCTTAGTTTCCCCTTCACCCATCGTAGAGCTATGATTTTTAGGAATAGTTTTAAATGTTTCGAAAGAGCAGATAGAGCAATCTAAATCTTTATAAATTATCCGAGAGTCTGATTTACAATTCAATGGCGCAGAAAGAGCTTTACAAGGAAGAGTTCTGGGAAGATAAAAGAGAAGCCCTCTCAGGATTATTCGGATTGCCAAGATTAAAAGGATTGCTTGATTTCATATACACCAGGGCAGGAATGCTCAGGGCAAAGGACCAGGCTAAATGGGTGCTCTCATCTTACAAGCCTAGGCATATCCTGGAGATTGGCTGTGGCTATGGGGGCGGGATAATTTACTGGCACAGGAAAGGCTATGATATCAATGGCTTAGAGCCTGACAGGAAATCAGTTGAGCGCATAAACAAGAAGCTTGGCAGAATACTAGTTTCCTGTGGCAAGATAGAATCAGTCGGGCTAAAGAAAAAGTATGATTTGCTCGTCCTCTCCCATGTTATTGAGCATCTGCCGAGCCTGAATAGGTTCTTCAGGGCGGCTGCAAAGGTGCAGGCTGACGGTGGCGCTGTCTTTGTTGAGGTGCCGAATTGCGAGGTAAAAGAGGTTTTGCATGACAGCAAGGAGAACAAGGCTCATGTGCATCACTTCACAACCAAAAGCTTAAAAAATACGTTCATAACTCATGGTTACAGGATAATAAAACAAGAGACTCTCATAAGCAGGATTGATTTGATAACTGGGCGAGGGTTGCCTAAGATTAAGAGGTTTGCCAGGCTGGCTCAAGTCTTGCTGGCAAAAGAGAAATCAGTCAAGGCTAAAAGCCAAGAAGCGAATGTTATACGCCTGATTGCTGTTAAAGAATAGGGAGCTATGAAATAACTAGGGAATGATGAAATAGGAATTGATGATTGAGGGAATGAATATAAGTGAATGAATGAATTGGGGTAATTAATATGAAAAAATCAGTGACTGCGCTAGTGCCTGCCTATAACGAGGAGAAATACCTGGCTAAGGCAGTGCATGCTTACGACAAGCTGCTCAGGGAAACAATTGATGATTACGAGATACTCATCATTAACGACGGAAGCATTGACAGGACAGGAATGATTGCTGATGAGCTAGCAAAGGAGAACAAGAGAGTCCGGGTAGTTCATAACAAGGGAAACAAAGGGCTTGGCTATAATTACAGGCTGGGAGTGAGGCTTGCAAAAAAGAATTATGTCCTTGTGCTTCCTGGAGAGAACGAGGTGCTGAGCGAGTCAATCAAAGAGAACCTGAGAGAAATAGGCAAAGCAGACCTCATCATTCCTTACATAGCCACTCCTAAGGAAAGGCCTTTGTACAGGCAGATAGTCACCTGGAGCTTCAGAACCATGCTTAACATATTGTTCGGCTTGCACCTCAAGTATTATAACGGGCACGTCATCCACACAACCAAGTTTGTGCGAAAAATCAAGATGAGCACTAACAGCTTTGCCTACCAGGCAGAGATACTGATAAGGCTTCTCAAAGGAAAGAAAAAGCTTTCGTATATAGAAGTTCCTTATCGCTGCAGGAAATCCAAGGGAAAAAGCTCTTGCTTCAAGCTCAAGAACCTAATAGGTGTTTCAAAATTAGTGATAAGGTTGTTCTTTGAGATTCACTTCAAGAAGAGCAAAGAGTAGAAAGGCGAAGAACAAAGAGTAGAAAGACAAGGAGCAAAGAGTAGAAAGGTGAGAAGCAAGGAGTAGAGGAGCGGAGAGTAAAATCAAGATGCCAGTCAAAATCAGCAAGGAAATGGAGAAAAGCTTTGCCTCTAATAAAATACTCAGCTATCCTGATGCAATAAAGAAGATTGCTGAGTTGAAGAAAAAAGGTAAAAAAGTAGGCTTGTGCCACGGAGGCTTTGACCTCCTCCATCCAGGGCATATGAAGCATTTTGAGTCTGCAAAAAAGCTCTGCGATGTTTTGTTCGTGTCCATAACTTCTGACAGGTTTGTTACCTCGAGAAAAGGCACTGGCAGGCCTGTGCTACCTGAAAAGCTAAGGGCTTACTCTGCTGCCTGTGTTGAGTTCGCGGATTATGTTGTGATAAGTGACTTTGAAAAAGCAGTTGAGATTCTCCAGAAGCTAAAGCCGAGCTATTACATCAAAGGTCCTGACTTCATCAATAAGACAACCCCTGGCATAACTGCTGAGAGAGAAGCCATTGCCAGTGTTGGCGGCGAGACGAAATACACAGATGACCCTAACCTCTCAACAACAGAGATTATAAGGTATGTCAAGGAAGAGCTTGACAGGAAAAAACTTTTGTTGATAATTGACAGGGACGGCACTCTGATAGAGGACAAGGAATTCATAGGCAAGAACAAGGAGTGGAAAAAAGAAGTCGTGCTGAACAAGCCAGTAATTGACTTCATCATCTACCTCCAGACCAAGCACCCAACAACCAAGCTCGTGGTGAGCAACCAGGCAGGAGTTGCCAGGAAGTACTTTGACTGCAAAAAGGTTGAGGAGATAAACCATTACCTGGGAGAAGAGCTTGGCAAGAAAGGCTTAAGAATAGATTGCTGGGAGTACTGTCCTGATGTTAACTCCAAGTATGCTGAGATGAAGAGGAAGAAAGAAGGGCTTGAGTTTGACCCAAGGTTTGTCAAGGACAAAACCAAGAGAAAGCCTGCTCCCGACATGGTTTTTGAGAGCCTGAAAAAGCTTGGCAAGAATATTGATGACTTCACAGAAATACTCGTCCTTGGAGACAAGGATGATGACCGGCTGCTGGCAGATAACCTGAAGGCAAAGTTTATTGATGTGAATAATAAGAGCTATGATGAGCTGAAGAAAGAATTCCAATGAGAACCTGTTTAAAATAAAGAACCTGTTCAAAATAATTTACAATGAATAACGGTTTATTTTTCTATCTATCTTTCTATTTCTTCTTCCTGCTCTTGGTGCTCATCACTGTTGAATGCTCTGCATCAGCTGATTCTCTAAGATAAACCGCAAGGAACTGGCCAAAGATGTCGTGAATGTTCTCGCAGACCTCGTACTTGTTGTGTCTGATATGAGCAGTGTAATCAGCTATTTGTTTCAGCTTACCACCTTCAAAGCCGGAGATGCCGATAACAATCATGCCTATGCTTTTCGCATACTCTGCGGCCTTGATAATGTTCGGGCTGTTGCCTGATGAGGATATCATGACAAGGATGTCATTAGGCTTAGCCAGGTTTATCAGCTGCTGCCTAAAAACCTCTTCATAATGTTCATCATTAGAGATGGCTGTTATGTAGCCGAGGTTGCTTGAAAGGCATATTGCCTTGTACCTCTTAAAATTAGCTGACCAGTCCTTGTTGGCTCCTTTGGAAAGGTCGCACACGTAATGAGAAGCTATGGCTGCGCTTCCGCCGTTTCCGCCAACAAAAATGGTTTGGTTGTTCTTTATCGAGTTCTTTAGCACATGAAGTATGTTCTCATCAAACTCAAAAGCATCAAGAGCATTTTTTATCTGCTCCTTATAATCATCCCATTTCATCTTAACAGCTCACCTGCAAAGCTTAACAGTTTTTCCTTATTAACGCTTTCCTTGTTGCCCATAATATTGGCAGCTATTCCTCCTGCGCAGTTGCCTATGAACGGAATAAGCTCAGGCTCTGCCTTGGAATAAGCGAATAAGGAGGTTAATGCAAAGAGTGCGTCACCTGCTCCCACTGTGTCTTTCACAGAAGATATAAGCACAGGCGCCTTAAAAAGCTTATCCTGGTGCGCATAGGCACTGCCTTTTTTTCCAAGAGTCACAATAAAATTGTTCAGCTTGAAGTTGTTACGGCCTTCTTTTATCACTTCATCAATATCTTCAAAGCGCATGAACAAAGGAAGCCTTAATTCCTCCTCAGACATGGTCATGAAGTCTGGCTTGTTGTAATGCGTGATATAATTGTATCCCATATTGGCACTGTTTGACTGCGCATTAACTGCTAGGAATTTTGCTTTCTCCCTGAGCTTTTGCTTGATGGCCTTATTCAGGAATCCGTGGCCAAAGTCGCTCACCACTACTAAATCATAATTAGGAGCTTCAGCGTGAATATAGTCCACTATTTTTTTTGAGAGCTCTTCTGATATTGGCTTGTCGTTCATGTACTCGATTTTGAACAGTTTCACATTCCGATACGAATTAATATATCTTCTTTTCACGGTGGTATATGAATCTTCTTTGGTGAAGGTCTTTAATTCCACATTGTCCTTGACAGAATTCTTGATAAAGCTCAGCCTCGGATTCTTATCACCCACCAGCGTCACTAGCTTGACCTTGTTCACAAAGTCGCTTATATGGTTAGCAACTGCAAGAATGCCTCCAGGATATTCTTCGTGGTACTGGTACTCAACTGAGAGTATAGGGTCCTTGATAGCTCTTCCTTTTGGCAGAACAAAAACATACTCGTCAATTATAGTGTCTCCTATGACGAGCACTTTCGTATCCTTCAATTGTTCAAGGTGGTTTTTTATATGCTCAAGGCTAAGTCTTTTTTTTACCTGGCCAAGGTAATTCTTGGCTTCGCCGCCATCATTGTTAAGTTTCCTCATTTTACCCCTAACCCTAAGCCTGATAATTTTGTGAGATTTATAAACCTATTGAAATCCTCCTATGTAGTGGTGAAATTCATATCATCATATCATCTATTGGGTTTGCCTGTAACATCGGATTTGCCTGTAACCTTGAGCAAAGGTAAAAAATCAATAAAACATCCCTCTTGGTTAACATATTCCTGGTGTTTCTTTATAATCTGCTCTGAGTATTGCCAGGCAAGGATAATGACGTAGTCTGGTTTCTTCGCATTCTTATCATTCGCATTCTTCCCGTAAAGCTCTCCTGGAGACTTCACAGGTATGTGGAAGCCTGGGCTGTATAATCCTTGTCTTCCAGGGTTATCATCAACCAGGCAGTCCAATAACTCTGTGCCAATGTTAAAATTGTAGAGCGCAGTCGTAACCCCAACAGAAGCGCCGTAGCCAATTATTCTTCGCCCCTTTTGCTTGAGTGATTTCAGGAGAGTGACTGTCTGGTTCTTGATATTGTTAAAGTTAACCTCAAAGTTCTTGAATATCTGAGGCTCATGCAAGCCCAGGTCTGTTTCCAGCCTTATTAGTTTCTCAACCTGCTCTGACTTCTTCCTTGGCCCTCCTGCCAGCTGAACTGTTACGCGCAGAGAGCCACCCTTTGTAGGCACATGCTCTACATCAATTAATTCCATTCCTTTCCTGGCAAAAAATGTTTTGAGCGGCTTTACTGAGAAATAGCTCAGGTGCTCGTGATAGATGTTGTCAAATATCATCTTTTGGAGCAAGTCCAGCACATAGCCTGTCTCGACAACAAAAACTCCGTCAGCAGCCAACAACAGTTTGACCCCAGCAACCATCTCGTCGAGGTTATTAATATTAGCAAAGGTGTTGTTAGAAACAATTATTTTTGCAGGGCCATATTTTTCCTTTACCTCTTTTGCAATCTTGGAATTAAACAGTTCAGGAAGCGTTTCAATGCCTGACTCAGTGGCTTTCCTGGCAATATCCTTCGCAGGGTCGATGCCCAGCACCTTCATCCCCTGCTCCTTGAAGCATCTCAGCACAGAGCCGTCATTGCTGCCAATATCAATCACCAAGGAGCCTTTCTGTGGCTTTGCATGCTCTAAGATGGAACTCACACCTTTTCTGAAATGCTCAACCAAGCCCGTGGAATCAGAGGTGTGATAAATGTATTTCCTGTATATCTTCTCAGGATCAACCACATCCAGTAGCTGGGCGTGGCCACATGTCCTGCACAGGAAGACTTCCACAGGAAAAGTCTCTTGCTTCTCGCCAAGGTGCTCAGCATCAACATAAGCATCTCCAATCGGCATAGGAACGAGCTTTATCACCGACTCAAGTTTTTTTCCGCCGCATAAGCGGCAGGTGGTTCTTCTAAAAAATGAGTTCTTCATGCGTATTACTCCTTTTTTTAGGTATTTTGCTTCTCTTCAGATATTTTAATTCTTAGTTCTTGGCTTTAGCTGTTCTTTTAAGACTGTTAGGGTTTGTTGGATTTGTTGGGTCTGTTAGCTTGCGTGCCAATGACTCCTGGCCCCGCAGGGAAACCCCGCCGTCAAGAGTGATTATCTGGCCTGTGACTGCTGCTGCCTTTGAGCTGCAAAGAAAGCCTACAACATCAGCCACGTCCTCTGAGGTTATCATCCTTCCCAGAGGTATAATCTCCTGGTACAAGCTGTAAAGCTTCTTGTTATTAAGGTAAAAGTCTTTTGACTCTTCTTTCAGGATCGTGCCTGGCGATACACCATTAACCCTAATCCCCTGGTACCCTAGCCTTACAGCATAGTAATTAACCATCTGGCTAAGGGCTGCTTTGCCCAGGTGATAGCTTAAAGGCTGTTCCTCAACGATAAAGCGGCTTGCTATGGAGCTTATGATAACAATAGAGTTATTTCCTTTTTCTGCAAATTTATTCGCAACCTTATCTGCAAGATAGTCAATAATAATCTTGGTTGCAGTCAAGCTCACGTCTATCTCCCCTTTCCAGCCATCTCCTTCTCCCCTGTATCTTTGGAGAAAGACAAGGTTGTTAATCTTCCCGCTCTTCTTGATGATATCGTCCAAAATTCCAGCTATCTTGTCGTGCTGCGCCAAGTCCAAAGCCCAGAAACTGACATTTGGAAGGCCTGCTTCAGATGGTGAAGGAGCGCTTCTGCCAATCACAGACACAACATGCCCTTCTTTAGCCAGGGCTCTGACCACAGCGCGGCCTGTTCCTTTTGTTCCTCCAATAACCAGAGAGTGAGTTTTCTTTGCATCCTTCATGATAATCCCTCCTGATAATTTGCTTAATGGATTATTTATTTAATTGATTATTTATTTTTATTTAATGGATTTTTCTAAGCGCCTAATGAATTTCTTAATGCCTTCCTGGTCAGTATCCTCAGGAGACCAAGGGGCAAATATTGTTTCTTCTTTCCTGAAAGGCCCACTGGTTGTTTCCTTGAACACAATCACATCTGACCTTATGAGCAGGGTGTGATAATAGGGGTTTGATAGCTTGTAATAAAATTTCTTTCCAGAAGGATAATCTCCCATGGCAATGACCTGGGTAATTTTTCCTTGCTCATCAAACAATACAATATCAGCAGAGCCTTCGATTATGTGAAAAGCCTCTATTTTACCAGTGTGCTTGTGAGGCCTGACATAAGTGTCCTTGGTGTGAACAATAATCATTTCGTGGATTAGGTCATTAACATCCTTGTGAGTGCACAGCCTGCACCTTTTTCTCGGATTGCTAAGCGCTTTTTGCTTCAGGAAATCAATATCCTCCTTGCCAACCTGAATCACATCCTCGTCTGCATAGAAGACTTCATCGTTAAATTTCTTCATCTTAATCATCTGAGCCACCAAACCATAACTTAGCTATTTAAAGTCTTAACTTAACCATTGAACTTCAGAGCATACTTGCTTGACGGAAATATTGAAAGGAAAACTCCGCCTTGATTAATAAATTCTTGGTTTTTCAGCACCACCTTCTCCTCATTCCTGGGATTAAGGCTTAGCAGGCAAAGTTCAACCTTCTTTCCCAGCAAGGCTTCAGAGCCGAGAATCGGGAGGGCTGAGCCTGGCATGAACAAGCCTTTCTTGTCAGGATTATCATCAATAACCAGGTCAACAAACTCTTTGAGCTTGAAGAAGTTTATAAAGCCGCAAGCAAGGTGGCCTGCTCCGAAAAGAGCAATTCTGTTAGTTCTGGAAAGGTAATTCCTCCACTCTTCTTTTCTCTTTGAAAAGCCTTTTGCAAAGTCTTCTGCTCTTTGGAGCTCTGCAGCCAGGGTTTTTTTATCCATAACAATAAGTCTTGTTTTATCTTTTTGCTTTTGCAGCTGCATAATCCCTATGAACGAGCTTTCAAGAGGATAAGGTACTTCTTCAAAATGCTTGATGAAAAAATTACCCGCAGCAATTGAGTGCTTAAAGCTCTGCTCTGTGAAATAAGCAGTGTGCTCCTCCCATATTGTGGTGTAATCAAGCTGCTCCAAGGCTTGGTTGCAGCCAGGAACCTCAAGAACAACATAGCCTTCTGGCTTAACCAGCTCTCCCAATGCCTTTAGTAAGCCAAATACATCATAGGCGTGCTCAAGGATGTGCCTTGCAATTATAATATCCTGTTTGCCATGCTTTGAAGCAAGCTCTTCTGCTTTTTCTAATATAAATCTGTCCTGAACACTCTCCACGCCAGCAGGAGCTGTTTTTATTCCGAGCTCTTTTTCCATGTCCAAGCGCCAGGCATTGCTAAAGCCCATGTTTTTCAGGCGCTTCAGTAATGAGTCATCCTTGAAGCTAATGCCGCATATCTTTGCATTCTTTGCATCATCTTTAATCCCCGGAAGCCCGGCTATGGTCTCTGCAAGCTTGTCAAGGTGCTCTTCTGGCTCTGCATATCTCACCACCCAATCGTATAGCGGAAGAATCCTGGCTAAAGGAAAAGGATTAGCCAGCTGCACTAAGCCGCAAGCCTGGCACTGCCCTAAGGTTAGTGGGTGATAATATTCTTTCTTTGCATCCGCAGGCTTTTTAAGGAACCTGCTGCAAATGGGTTGCATTCCTAGATCAAGCAGAACCTTGACTTCCTTATTCTTGCAGGCGCAGCAAATGCTCATTTTTTCTCATGGGCTTTTTTCTTATTAGCCTCATACTCCACTACTTTTCTTATCCCGTCCCTTAGATTGGTGAATTTGAAACCCGGCATTAGCTTGACGAATAAGTTGTTATCAAACGCATTATCCACTTTTTCCTTTGTCCTTTTACGGGAATCAACTTGAGCCTTGTAGCCAAGCTTGGAGAGAGCGTCAATTATCTCATTGAAAGTATAGCTCTTTCCGCTAGCCACATTAAGTATTCCGCTGTAATCATGGAAGATGAAGTAATCAACTATCTTAATTATATCGTCTATGAAGATGAACTCGCGTTTCTCGCTCCCATCACCCCAGAGAGTGATTTTCTCGTGATTAAGGGTTTTCTTTGCAAAGCCAGCAGGATTATAGATAACTTCCTTTTCTCCAGGACCGTAGATGACAGGCGGCCGCAATATGAGAAGAGAGCTGTTTTTTTGCTCATTATTCTGCTCATTAAAAGTTTTCCAGAGCAGCCTTTCACAAGCATACTTTGAAATGCCGTAATAAGAGCGGCTATTGATAGGGGTTTCTTCTGTTATGTGAAGATTGTGAACGTCCTCGCCATAAACAGCTGCTGAGCTGAAATAAGCCAGCCTGGCCACAGGATTTTTTTGCAGCAGCTTGCAAAGGTTGGCTACCATCTGGACATTCTTGGTAAAAGCCTCAAGGTCATTCCCGATATTTGGCTTTATAGCTGCCAGCATCACCACTGCTGTGTTAGTGTCAAAAAAATCCTTTAAGGCAATGAGCTCTTCTTCCTTGGTGAAGTCAATAGAAGGCAAAGCCCTGCCAACCAGCTCTATATTCAGATATTTTTCCTGGAGATAATGCTCCAAGTTGCTTCCTATGAAGCCTGAATGGCCGAGAATTACAATTCGCTTAATTCCTTTTACTTTGGTAAGCTTAGCATGCCTGGTCATTTTCATCTATACACTAATTAAACCATTTTTATTATGCATCTAATAGTGTCTCCTGTGCGAACCATGTCTATAGCTTCATTAATCTTGTCCAAAGGATAGGTGTGAGTTATCATTCCTTTCAGGTCAAAGCGTCCTGTCTTCTCCAATCTTATAAGCCTAGGAATGTCATGGTTTGGATTGGTGTCTCCGCCATGCGAGCCTGTTATTCTTTTGGTGAAATGAAGCGGGAATGAGTCAATGCACATTTTCTCTCCTTTTTTAGGCACTCCCACAAGAACAGTTGTGCCTTCAGCATTGGTTAATTCATAAGCCAGCTCTCTTACTTCTTTTATGCCTGTAGTATCCACCGCAACATCAACTCCGCCTGGAACAAGCTCAAGAATCTTCTTTGCAGGATCTTCTTTTTTTGAGTTGATAGTATGAGTTGCTCCATAGTGATGTGCTTGTTTTAGCTTAAAGTCATTAATATCCACAGCAATTATCGGGTTAGCCCCTGCTAATGATGCCATGAGAGAAATTGCAACTCCTACTCCGCCTGAGCCAAAGATGGCTATTGAGTCTCCTGTTTTTAGGCCAGCATCATTGTGTATCACTCCAAAAGCAGTTGTCATTGCACAGCCGTATAGAGGCGCAATTTTCAGTTCATAATCCTTGTGTATTGGTGTTACTCTGTTCTCAGACACAACAGCGTACTCATTGAAAGTCGTGACCCATCCTGCATTAACAATTTTATTCTCCCATTGGTACTTTGGAGTTGCTGATTGTACGCCGTCTCCTTTTCTCCAGTGCAACACCACATGATCGCCTGGCTTTACAATTGTTACACCTGGTCCGATCTCCTCAACCACCCCTCCTCCTTCATGTCCGAGGAGATGGGGAAGGAACTTGTCAGGCCCTTTCACTCCTTCAATCTCATTAATCTGGGCGCCGCATATTCCGCTGTAATGAATCTTCATAAGCACCTGACCGTAATCAAGCTTTTTAGGAAGCTCAATCTTTGCCACTGCCAATGGCTTTTTTTGCTCAACAAGAATAGCAGCTTTTATTTTTTTGCCTAACATGCTCTGGCTCATTTTTTCACCTTGTTTTGTTTTATCATTGTTTTGCTTCATTATTCTCCTCTTAGCCTTTATCTTTTTTTAGGCTAATAAAAGCAGGCCTGTCTGATTTATGCATCTTGTCAAGGAACTCTCTTGTTTCCTTGCTGCTCTTTGGGAAATAAGAATCAATGTTCTTGAAAAAGCTCATGAGTTTTTTTCCATCAAGCTCTGCATGAGTGGGCCCCTGGTCAGGGTAATCAGCATAGCCAGCCAGTTTGACATTAACGCATTGCTGGTCAATATCCAGTTTTATCTGCTCAAAAGGCCTCTCTATCAAGAAAGGAGTTATGGTATAAACATAAGGCTTTAATCCTTCTAATGCCATGCCAGCAGCAGCGCTAATAATGCTTTGCTCACAAATGCCGAAATTGAAAAAGCGCTCTGGGAATTTTTTTCTGAACTCATCAAAAACCCCATGACCAATATCAGCCACAATAACAATTATTTTATCATCTTTTTCAGCGATTTCAGCAATCCACTTCCCAAATTCACGTCTCATATTGTTTTTACTCCTTTATTCCTTAAAAGCCAACTTTTGCTCTTTGAACTTTATTTGCTCTTTGAATTTTACTCTTTACCTCTCCAAATCCTCATAGGCTTTTTTTATTAAATCATCAGTTTTAGGAATCTTTGCATGCCACTCTGGCTGACCTTCCATAAAGCTAACGCCCTTGCCCTTGATAGTATTGGCGATTATTACAGTAGGCTTACCCTTGGTTATGTTCTTCTCAGCCAGGCTTTCAAGAAGCTGTTTCATGTCATGCCCATCTATATCCAAGACATTGCATCCAAACACCTTGAATTTTTCTTTTAGATTATCCTGGCCCATCACATCACAAATCATTGCAAGGGCTTGCTGCTTATTATGGTCAACTATTATTGTTAGGTTATCCAGGCAATATCTTCTTGCAAGGTTCAATGACTCCCATACGCTGCCTTCCTGGCACTCGCCATCTCCCATGAGGACAAAAATTCTTCCGCCTCGTTTTTTGTACTTCCTTGCAAAAGCCATGCCAACAGCCATGGGAAGGCCGTGCCCAAGGCTTCCTGTTGTGCAAAAAATTCCGTTTTTCGGATCTCTATCTGGATGACCCTTTATCTCAGGACAAAAGCCCTTTCTTCTCAGCACAATATACCATGAAAGACAGCCGTGTCCCTTGCTTAGAACAAACTTATCCTCCTCTTTTATGATTCCTTCATATAAGGCAACAAGTATGTCTACTGATGAAAGAGATGGAGCTATATGCTTTTCTTTGTGCTCCATGGCAAGCTTAAAAGTTTCTAGTCTTACTTGTTTTGCTATTTTTGCTAATTTTTCAGCCTTCATTTTAAACAAACTCTAAAATGTCTTATTCAAAATAAATGAATTCATAATCACAATCACAACCAAACTCTTTAAAGAGCCAAGGCCATTCCTCAGGCGTAAAGAACGCCTCACAAGTCAATGCCCAGCACTGAAGATTAAATAGTTCTTTAACATTCCTGTAGCTCTCAACAGCAAGGTACTTATTCTTACCAACCCTCTCAATTTCCTGAAGCGCTTTTTTTAAGTCATAAATGTATAGGTTATGCAGGGTTGTTATTGAGATGACCAAGTCAAACTCCTTGTCCTTAAAAGGATAAGGGTCCTGAGCTCTGTGTTTGGTTAAAAATGGCTTAATCTCAGGCCTAGAGTCATTAATCCCGTGTTCTGAGATATCCATGCCTGCAACCCTAATTCCAGGCAGCAGCTGCTTAATCTCATACAACAAAAAAGCCTTTCCACAGCCTACATCTAAGACGCTTGAGTCATTGGTTAGCTTATAAGTCTTGATAAGCGCTTCTGCCACAGGCTTCCAATAACCAGAAATAAACTTATAACCACCATAGCCATAACGCCTATCACCATCCCAGTACTCCTTTTCGTACTTACGAGCAACCTCACTGCAATGCACCTTGTCATCCGTCATCCTGCCAAGGTAATCTCTCTGCGTCTTTTTGTGCAAAGGAGTTATAAAATTCCTTAGTTTTCCCATATTAAACACCTCAATCAGTTCTTATAATCAGTTCTTATTCAGTTCTTACAATCAATTCTTATAAGGGAAATTTTTGTGTTCTTTGATAATCTTTTTCAGCATATTCTTTGCCTTTTCCAGTTGTTCTGCCTGAAGCCTGCTTTTTTCAAGCTTGTCCTTGCTTGCAAATTTTCTTCTTAAATAAAATTCAGGCACAAACTCATTCAAGAGTATGATGCACCACTTTATCCCAAATAGTGGGTAAACAGCTTTGAGTCTCCTAGGCAGATTTTTAAAGTTTTTGAAATGTTTGAGAAGGTTTGAGACAAACCTTTTCTTCAGACTATCATCCAGGTTCATTGCTGGATGCGGGTGAAGCAGGAAATCAGCTATCATCTTAGCGGGGTCATCCCATCCAAAGTATTCAAAATCAAGAAAAATTATTTCTCCGCTCTTTTTTCTCAAAGCGTTGTGAAAACCAAAATCTGAAGGGCTGAGAGTCCTCTCCTCTTTTTTCAGAACATATGAATAAGAACTGCCTGATTCAGCAATCTTTGCCTTCGACCACTCCACAATCTTGTTGAACGAAGGTATTAACTCGTTATTTAAGAATTTATGAAGTTCCTTGTACTGAGGGGTATTATCAGGAGTGCTAGTTAGTTTGTTTAACCTGTTCTGGATGCTGCTAATTATTTCTTTAAGAGAAAAGCCTGCTTCAGAAGCAACAGCTAAGTTATCACTTTCTTTCTTTGTTTTCAGCTTTTCAAGTTGTACTAGGAAATTAGTTGCAAAATCAATATCCTTTTCTGTGACTTCATCAGGGGATATTTTTTTCCCATCAATGTATTCATAAATCACAGCGTTATAATTCTTATCAGCAATAACAGGCTTAGGGATGCACCTTATCCCATTATTCCAGAGAAAGTTTAAGCTGGAGAACTCCACGCCCAATCTGTCCCTAACATCATAGTCATGGCAGAAGTATTGCTTAGCAATGTATTTCTTACTTTTCTTGGTTCCGCAGGAGAACACATAAACCTGGGTATTTCTTCCTCCTTCAATCCTTTCAATAGCAGTCACCTCGCAGCCCAATAGCTTGGAAAAAATTTTTCTTAGTTCAGGCTCTTCTGTTCCGCAACTCTTTCCAAACAAATACTCATTTATATCTCCCCATTTGGTGAAAACCTTCACTCCTGGTATTGAGGTTTGCTCATGGTGAGGCGCATACAGGATTTTCATAACATTATCAGGAAAAGAAGGCTCAAGATAAGTCTCCTCAAGGTCATCAATAAAATGAGTGCATCCTAATTGTTTGATTCTATTAATCTTGTCCTCGCGCGTTGATTCAAAATGCACGTCTTCTCCTGAAAGTCCAGATCCATTATTATCAAGTTTATCAAAGAAAAGGTTTTTAGTCATCCAGTTCAAAGCAGCTTGTCTAAGATTGGTTCTTGTATCATCATAGCCAGCATACTCTGTCTTATGACTAATAATATAAACCTTGATGTTATTATCCTTGCATAACCTGAAAAAATCCTTTACATCATGTATTAACTCAGCTTCTTCTATTCTAGGACCATAAGTAAGTCCCTGTATCTTCTGCCACTCAACATCATCCTTCGAACTCCTAATAGCATCCCTTACGTGCTTCTTGCTCTTCTTAACATCCTGGTGAATCAAGCCTTTCTCCATAGCCAAGGCGTGCATAAGCTTATCATAGCTAATAATAGTATTGTCAAAATCCACACCGATTATATAGCTCATAAAAATTCCTCTAAAACTTAAAAATAGGAAAACTCTAGCTTATTTATAAATTTCACTTTTTAGCGCGTCGAAAACAGGTAACCTTTAAATATCCCATGCCTTTCACAACACTCAAAGCAGAGGTATTAATTTGAGCAAAGAAAAGAAAAAAGCCATAGTCACTGGCGGAGCAGGCTTTATTGGCTCTCATCTTGTAGAGCTGCTCCTGAGCAAAGGCTTCAAGGTGGTTGCTATTGATAACATGGCTAATGGCACTCCTGAGAACATTGAGATTTTCAAGCCCAACCCTGATTATGAGTTCCACAAAATAGAGCTTTCTGAGGAGTTTGATGATTCTTTATTCAAGGATGCAACCTATATATTTCACCTTGCAGCGCTTGCAGACATTGTTCCCAGCATTGAGCACCCTGTTACTTATCACCAATCAAATGTCACTGCCACTGTCAGGGTTTTGGAGGCTGCCAGAAAACACTGTGACAAGCTCAAAAAGTTTGTGTACAGTGCATCATCTTCTTGCTATGGCATTCCTGACAAATACCCGACTGATGAAAAAGCAGAGATAAAACCAGAGTATCCTTATGCCTTTACAAAGTATGTCGGGGAGCAGTACGTGCTCTTCTGGGGCAGGCTCTACAATATTCCTGTAGTTTCTCTCAGATTCTTTAATGTGTTTGGGCCAAGAGCCAGGTCCAACACTACTTATGGTGCTGTGTTCAAGATATTTCTCTCGCAAAAGCTTCATGGCAAGCCACTCACAATTGTTGGTGATGGGAAGCAGAGCCGGGATTTCACTTATGTCAAGGATGTTGTAAGAGCAACTCTTAAAGCAGCAGAGTCTGAGCTTAATGGTAAGATAATCAATATTGCCACTGGCAAGCCTCAGTCTGTTAATTACCTTTCAGAGCTGATTGGAGGCAAGGGTTATCCAAAGGTGCATCTTCCCAAGAGGCCTGGTGAGCCTGACTCTACTCATGCAGACATCTCCAAGGCAAAAAAGCTGCTGAAATGGGAGCCAGAAGTCTCTTTTGAAAAAGGAGTCAAGGTAATGCTTGATGATATCGAGTACTGGAGGGATGTGCCTGTCTGGGACAAGGAATCAATTGAGAAAGCTACTAAGAGCTGGTTCAAGTATTTGGCAAAAAATAAATAAAGCTGCGAATATTCATTAGCAAAAAGATGATAAGTTAACAAGAATATGGCAATGAAAAAACAACAAGGGAATCAAAGTCAAAGAGTACTAGTAACCGGCGGCGCAGGCTATGTTGGTACTGTGCTGGTCGAGCTTCTCCTGAAAAAAGGTTACAAGGTTAATGTGCTTGACACCTTCTGGTTCTGGGACTCGCCTGAGGAGTTTGTCAAGGCTATAAAGGCTGAGAAGAATCCTAATCTCAGGATAATAAAAGGCGACTTGAGGAACAAGGATGACATAAGAAAATCATTGGAAGGCGTTGAGAGTGTTATTCACCTTGCCTCTGTTTCTAATGACCCTAGCGCAGACCTTGACCCTAAGTTCACTCACTCTGTTAATTATGACGGCTGCCTTAACCTGATTGACTTGGCAAAGGAGAAGGGAGTGAAAAGGTTTATTTACGCCTCAACAAGCAGTGTTTACGGTATAAAGAAGGAGCCTAATGTGACAGAAGAATTGGAGCTAGAGCCTCTTACCCAGTACTCCAAGCTGAAAGTCGAGGTTGAGCATTACCTCATGTACCGCTTGGATGATGATTTCAAAGGAGTAATAATCAGGCCTTCAACAATTAGCGGCTATTCTCCAAGGATGAGGTTTGACTTGGTTGTTAACATTCTTGCCAGCTCTGCAATTACTAAGGGCAAGATAAAGGTTTTTGGAGGAGAGCAGCTAAGGCCACTAATCCATATCAAGGACATGGCCAGCTTATACGAGCTCCTATTAAGAGTGCCTGTTGAGAAGATTCACAGGAAAATCTTTAATGCTGGCTACGGCAACCTGAAAGTTATTGAAATAGCAAACCTGGTAAAAGAAGTGATGGGGGATATTCCTGTCGAGGTTGTGCCCACAGATGATTTACGCTCATATCATGTTTGTTCTGACAAAATCAAGAACGAGATCGGGTTTATGCCAGAGCACACAATAAAGGAATCAATTATAGAGATGAAAAAGATGCTTGAGAGCAAGAAAATAAAGGACGTGGACGATGATGCTTATCATAACATCAAGAGGATGAAGAAGATTATAGGGTAAAGAATATTATAAGGTAAGATTATAAGGTAGGAAAAGAGTTCTTAAAGCCCAATCAATCCCAGGAGAATCCTGTTTTGCAGGTGCATAATTGAATCCAGAGAAGATATACGCAATCATAAGGAAGAATAAGAAGGTATATGACTTTTCTTATAAGGTATATGACTTCATTATTCCGATTTATGTTTCTATATTCAAGCATTTCTCACCCAAGTTTGCCTTGGAAAGAAGTATAAGAAGGATTGCTAAGTTAAGCCGAGACAAAAAACTGCCAGATATCAGTTTTATAAAAGGAGAACCCCTGGTTATTTTTCGAGATTATAGGTTTGTTTATACGCCAGAATCTGAGGGCGGCGGATGCATATCTGCCCTCACCTCGCCTGGAGAAGCATTCCTAAGCCAGGTTATTTTGTCTATTTTAAGGAAAGACTCTGTGTTTCTTGATGTTGGGGCAAATATTGGCTACTTAAGCGTCCTTTCTGCTTCTAAAATCATTCAAGGAAAAATATTTGCCTTTGAGCCAGTTCCTAAAACCCTGGGCTATTTGCGAAGAAACATAATACTTAACCAGCTTTCTGCTCGCGTCTACCCACAGGGAGCAGCAGTGGGGAATAAGGACGGGTTTGTGTTCGTAACTACAAACATGCATGGCAGGAACCGCATCACACCATTCAGAAAGAAGAATTGCATAAAAGTTAGGGCTCTCACCCTGGACACTTTCTGTAGGGAAATGAACATTCAAAGAGTTGATTTGATAAAAGCTGATGTTGAGGGAGCTGAGCTTCTGGTGTTGAAAGGAGGTGAAAAGCTCATCTCAAGAAACAAGCCATTCTTGGTGCTGGAAGCCCAGGAGAACTGGATGCGGCGCTTTGGCAGCACTCCTCAGGAGCTGTTCGGGTTTTTGCACAAACAGGGTTATTCTTACAAGCTAATATTACAAGACAAGCTTACAGAAGGAACCAATTACAGGGACATATCTGCTGACTTGAAAAAAACCAATAACATCCTTTTCTTCCACAACAAAAGAAAAGAATTTTTAGTCAATCCTCGCTAGCTTAATCAAAGAATTGCGGGTCCCACTTGACCTTCCACACGCTTATCCTTGCTCCTGTCATGTCTGTGAGCTCTGAGAACTTCTCGAACTGTTTGGTGTACCTGCCGTCAAGGTAGAATAGCTTGGTGAACAATGATTCTGACAAAGCCGGATCGCACATGAGAGTTCTGTTCTCCACCAGGTCTATAAGCACGTCATAGGGAAAGGTAGCGTTCTCCATCTCCACTCTTTCAATGCCTTTCTCCTTGAAGAGCACGAATGCTGAGGGTATTGTTTTTCCTGTGCCAATCTTATAGCCTGATGCAAGGTCGTATGAGCTGACAACCAGGCTTGAGTTCTTGTAATCACCAAGGTCTAGCACTGCGCCATCAATAACTGTGCTTGCCTTTTCATTCCTGTTAATCTCCCTGCCTATAGGGCATATCATGCGGCCAGCATCCTCTTGCTCAGCAGAAGTAATATTGGTTGTGATATTTGTAAAGTTTGATTCTTCCTTATTTGGCTCTGTCTTTTCTAAGCTGCAAGGAGACCAGTCTCCTATCAAGTAATTAGGCCAGGGAGATATCCAGTCGTTCATTGCCCTGTCTGAGTCCAAGGCTTGCAATTCATAATAGAGATTGGCGGCTTCATCCTCAGAATAATTGAATTTCTCTTTCAGAATCCTTATTCCTTCCTCAGGCCCTGCAGGCTTTACCTCTCTTATCATGTATGCCTTCTTGAAATCCCATAAGCCAAAGTGAGCCCACACTCCTGCCTTACCAACCATGTCTTCAGAGGTTATCAGGTAATTCTCAGGAGGCTTGCAGAACGCATAGCCAAGGGTTTTATCTATTGTTTCCTTGCTTATGCCTGCTTTTTCAAGGGTTTTGCGCGCGTCTTCCTTGTCCTGCAATATCACCTGCTTCAGAAGGTCTACTGAGGAAAGCACATCCTTGGTTTCTGCATACAATGTTTCGTACGACTGGAAGCTTCCGCAGTCAAGCATCCTAAGGATGTGAACTGCTTTTTCCTCGTCATTGTTTACAAGGACTGTGCCCATCCAGTGAGCTAGCTGGTAGTGCTGGCCTGCTCCGTCCACAGTAACTCGCCTGTCAGCCACGTACTTGAACCAGTGGCCAAAGTCCCACCAGGAATTGATGATTGCGTCTGGCTGCGACTCTGCATCTATTTTTTCCAGGGTTTCCCACCATCCGCGCGTCATTGACGGAGTAAAGTTCTCTCCTGTGCCAATGCCTGACCTCACTGGCGTCACCAGCAGGAAGCAGAGCAGGATGAAGATTGCAGGCTTGGTTATTGATCCTGGAATCTTGAACTCGTCTTTAAGCATCTTGGTAAGGTATTGGTGAAGGTAGCCAATGGCAATTCCAAAAGCAATCGAGAATGCTGGTATAACCAGCAGTATGAACCTTACTCCTTTGGTGCTTGCCATTATCATGCCTACAAACCATACTGTGAGCAGGATTGCAGGCTTAATGTCTACAGCGCTCTCTTTTTCGAATAAGAGGAATAACAACAGAATCACTATTGGAAGTATCAGGACTATTAGGTAGGTGTAAGAGTTATAGCCAAAGGCTGTTCTTGATACCAGGAATATGAAAATAAGGGCTGAAGCTGCAATAATCAGGTATTCTTTTAGCACTGGCTTTTTCCTTACAAGAGTGAATACTATGCCGAGAAGGGATATTACAAAGAAGAGGTTAATCCCGAATGAAGTCTGGCTTATTATTGTCTCTATGCCTGCCTCGTTCATCTCAGCCACGGTTGTCAGGATGTTGGGCCAGTAGTTCTCACGCGCAGCTGCCTTTGCAGTTGCAAACCTTGAAAATGGCTCTGTGAATGCAGCCCTAAAAGCGCTTGGCGCGAGCAATAATGAGACAAAAACTGCTGAGCTTATGAATACAATCACAAGGATGATGGCTGTGGACTTGGCTTCTGGGCTTATAATTTTCTTGAAATGCTTATGAGCAATGAAATTCCTGAGAAGGCTGAACCCAAGGTAAATGATGAGGGTGAAGAGGATAAAGTCAAATATGTACCACCACCCGCCCCATGCAAAGCTAAAGATTCCCATAGTTAATCCAACAACAGCAGAAAGGATTATCTTGGTGCGCAAAGACTTGGCTTCAAAAGCCTCAAGGAATAGCCATACTACTATGAGCGAAAACATGGTGTTCCATATGTCTGTGTCAGAGCCCAGCGTCCTTGAGATGAACATGGGGCTTAATGCAAGCATCATTGAGGCAAAGAAGCCTGCTGTGGTGTTCATAATCTTTTTTCCAACAAAAAAGGCAGCTATGGCTGCAATAACCGCAAGGAAGGTAGGCAGGAAGAATGATGTCTGCATAAGATTAACCCTTGAGTCCAGGAGGTGAAGGAATTTGTAAAGGTAGAATATCCCGTAAGGATGCATTATCTGCCCTACAGCAGTGCCTAAAGGAGCGTACATATGATTATCCCAGCACTCTCCTCCTATTATCTCGTCACAATAACTTCCTTTCTCTTCAAGGTTCCTTGCATATCTTAGATAATAATAAGAGTCAAGGTCTCCGAGGAAGGTATAGGTATAGTTGTTCTCCTGGTACTGGAATCCGGCCTTGAAATAGTCTGAAGTAGCCTTCACTTGCTGGGCTAGCATGTCCTTGTTGTTCTTCCTGAACTCCCCGAACTGCTGGCTTATCAAGGTTTCCTTGTTCTGCTGAGGCAGGTTTGGGTACTGGGAGTTTATTGCATTCGCAATCTGACTCCTGAAATAATTATTAACAGAGTTCTCAGCCCAGTTATCTGTCTGCGGCAGGTACTGCGGCTGGAGCCTGATATAAACAGTCAGTATGACAGGGATAAGAATTAAGATGACTGTTAGCAAGGTTGTGTTTCTCTTGAGATTTTTTAATGAGAAGAAGCTCTTTATCTTTGAGAAATCAATAGTTGTTTCAGTTACGCTTTCCCTGCCTTCTTCTTCATGAGCAGGATGCTGAGCCACAAAAAACCACCCCACGGAATATGTTTCACAAAAATACGTTTGGATAATTGAGGGGAGATAAAGTTGTTGGTTTATATAGTTTTCTAGTTTAAAGTTTATTAGATTATCTTATTATTAAATTATCTGACTAAAATTGTCTGACTATTAAAACAAGGCATAGATGAAAGGAGAGACTGCACTGCTCTGAGAAAATATTATCAAGACTCCCACAATCACAAGCATGATAATGATGGGCGCAAGCCACCAAGCCTTTCTGACTTTCAGGAAAGCCCAGATTTCTCCAATGAATGATTTGTTTTTAGGCATTTTTATTAAAAACTTTTTCTTGTTTATAAAGATTTCTAAGCTCTGGCTTTTCTTTCAGCAAAGCCTTAATCCTTTGCGTATTGCTCGCTGTCCCACATGTCCCTTGGGTTGTCTGCCCTCTTAATAAGGAACTTATCCATCACAAGAAAGTCTATGCCTGTTCCCATCATGCACTTGTAGGCGTCAAAAGGAGTGCAAACAATAGGCTCGCCTCTGATGTTGAATGAGGTGTTGATTATTATGGGTATGCCTGAGAGCCTGCCGAATTCCTTGATTACATCATAGTACAATGGATTCTGCTCTCGTCTTATGGTCTGGAGCCTTCCGCTGCCGTCAACATGGGTCACAGCAGGTATCTTGCTGCGCCACTCTTTCCTGATTGGGTAAACCATGAGCATGAAGTCTGTTGGCTCTGGTATTGGATTATCGCACTCAAAGTATTTCATTGCATCATCTTCGCACACAACAGGAGCAAAAGGCCTGAACTTCTCCCTGTGCTTGACCTTCAGGTTGAGGATTGCCTGCATTTCCTTGTTGCCAGCATTTGAAAGTATGCTTCGAGAACCCAAGGCTCTTGGCCCCCATTCCATTCTGCCCTGGAACCATCCAATAACATGGTTGTCATAAATCAGCTGAGCTGTCCTCTGGACCAGCTCCTTATCATTTCTGAAAACAGAATATTTTATCTTGTTCTTGTCAAGGAATCTCTTTATGTACTGTGTTGAGAAGCCCGGGCCAAGGTAAGCATCTTTCATGACAAAGTTCCTTTTCTTGCCAAGGATGGTGTTGTAAGCATAAAAAGCAGCTCCAAGGCTGGTGCCTCCGTCTCCTGCTGCTGGCTGGACCCATATCCTCTTGAAAGGAGTCTGGCTCAGGATTTTGCCGTTATACACGCTGTTAAGGCCTACTCCTCCTGCCATGACTATGTTCTCGCACCTGGTTTCCTTGTAAACATGGTTAAGCATGCTCTTCAGGATGTCCTCTGTAATCATCTGGAGGGCAGCTGCAATATCCTTGTGCCTCTGAGTCATCTCTGCGCCGCGCTTGGTAACTGGACCGTCGAGAAGCCTGCACAGCTTTTCAGAAGGCATCCTGTCCTTGTAGTGATAGACAAAATAAGACATGTCAAGGCTAAAGCTGCCATCCTCTTTTATGTCCAAGACCTGTTTCAGTTTCTTATAGTAGGGATTGGTTTTCTTGTTCATGTCACCCCAAGCGCTTAATCCCATGACCTTGTACTCAGAGTTATTGACGCTAAAGCCAAGGTAGGCAGTGAGCGTGCTGTACAACAAGCCTATTGAGTAGGGAAAGCGAAGCTCCTTGAGCAGGTGAATCTCATTAGCCTCTGCCAGCCCATAGGATGCAGTTGTCCATTCCCCAACTCCATCAACAGTGAGCACAGCTGCTTTTTGAAAAGGGCTTACAAGGAAGCAGCTGGCTGCATGAGCCATATGGTGAGGTATAAAGAAAATATCTCCTTTGTACTTCAGCCTTTTCCTTATTGCTCTCTGGACTCTTAATTTCTCATTAACCCAGGAAGGGGTTGAGCTTAGGAAGGTCTTAAAGCTTAGAGGGAACATCTCCAGGTGCTGGGAAAGCAGCCTCTCAAACTTGAGAAAGGGCTTTTCATAGAACGCCACATGGTCAAGCTCTTTTGCGCTTATCCCTGCCTCCTGCAGGCAATAATTTATGGCATTGATAGGAAAAGAGGTGTCGTGCTTCTTTCTTGTGAACCTTTCTTCCTCAGCGCCAGCTATTATCCTGCCATCTTTTAGAAGGCAGGCTGATGCATCGTGGTAATAGCACCCTATTCCTAAAATATACATTTTTCCTTCCTCAAATATACCTTGTTCCTTCCTCAGGTTGATTTCTTCTCAGAACTGCCTATAGTAGTTGTCAGTTGGCTCCTTTTTCAGGTTCAGTTCCTTCCAGTAAGTCTTAATGTTTTTTTGCTTCTTAACATCCATGAAATGCTTGCCAAATATTTTGGCAACAATAGCTGTTAATCCTACTCCGATCACATAGACAAGAGTTAGGAGTATTGCATTAACAATTGCAGTTATGCCCAAGCCAAAATCCTTAAAGCCCTTTTTCACTCCTTTAACAAATGGTTTTACCAATGGTTTTAGCCAGCTCATCTCAAAATCCTCCTGATCGCAACTCCAATAAGAGTGATGATTGCAGTGATTCCCATGATATGGAGATAATCCCAGGGTGCAGGAAGGCGATGGGTAAGTATCAATATCAAATAAAGCACTGTGGTGAACACGAAATATGCTGCTAAGAAGCCTAATCGTTCCCCGAGTTTTTTCATGGATTTGTTCTCTTCGAAAACCATAAGTGATTTCATGAAAAAGGCAGTCCTTTATAAATCTTTTTTCTTTGTATAGTGAGTACTTACGCAACAGCCTGGCCAGCTTCATAAAAAATATAAATAGAAGAAGAGTCATCCAAGTCACGCCACCACAAAAAAGGCGCGGGGGTTCGTCATGGAAATAATCCAATTCCTGATTGTAATATTTGCCTTGTTCGCTCTGAGCAGGGCAATACTAAGGTTCAAGGACAACAGGCTCACTGTTAAGGAACTTGCTTTCTGGACCATTGTATGGGCTGGCGTAATATTAGTGTCATTTATGCCAAGCATCACAGGATTTTTCTCTGGAATTTTTGGCATAGGCAGAGGAATTGATTTCATAATTTATATAAGCATTATCTTGCTGTTCTACCTCATCTTCAGGCTTTATGTCAAGGCAGAGTCTCTTGAAAAGGAATTAACCTTTGTTGTGAGAAAGCTTGCCTTGGACAATGAGAAAAAGAAGAAGAGATGAAGAAAAGAATAAGAGGTGAAGAAAAAGCAATTAACCAGTGAGCTCCTTTTCTTATTCCTTCACTTTATTATTTCTTGCTATTCTTTCTTATTCCTTGACTAGGATTCTTATTGTTTAGTTCGGATTCTTATTTCTTGGTTCTGACTCTTATTTCTTGGTTTGGAACAAGGCGTAATCGTAAAGGTGGTATCTCACGGCAGTGCTGAATCCGAAGTCAGAGCGGTCTTTTTGGCGCAAGAATTTTCTTGCAAGCTCATGGCCCTTGGGCATCAGGGCAAAGGTGCTGAAGTAGTTCATTAAGAGATACAGCTGGCCCTTGTATTCTTCCTGCTCTTCAGCAGACAACCAGGCATCTTTTTGCAGGGACAAAGAAGGGCCGACCCATTCTCTTGGGAAATTCAGGGCTGATTTAACCCTATACCCTTCCTTTGGAATATCTGAGCCGTCTCCTTTATAGAATCCGTGTCTTATACAAAACTCTTCTATCTTGGTTCCTTTGTAAGGTGCAAGGGTTGATGCCCAGGCTAGCGTTGGCAATCCTGTCTGCTCCCTCAGCTTGACATTGAACTCAAGGGTTGCCAAGTCAGCTTCAAGGTTCACCATTGTCGGAATGGTTGTGGCTCCTCGAGGAAGCCCCACCATTTGCTCTGTTCTGGCTGCATAGCCGAGCTTGTGCAGGTACTCCATCACCTCAAATATTAATTCATTGCTCATGTGCCTGTTTAGGACTTCTTTGCGAATCACAGGATTCTCTGATTCTATGGCCATGGTAAGCCCGTTGCAGCCTGCTTCTCTCATGAGCTCTGCCCTTTCCCTGCAAACCTCATTTTTCGGGTTTACAAATTCAAACCTTACCTGGGCATGAAAGGTCAGCCTAGAGTTGAATTTTTTTACAAATTCTCTTAACCATTCGATGTTTTCCCCAAAAATATCATCCTGAAAATAAATCATGCTTGTTGAAGGGGCAACTCTCTGAATATCTTCAATCTCCTTTATTACCTCGTCCACGCTCCTGTTTGCAGAGGGGACTAATTTTTGTGAGCGGCCAAGGAGAGGCCTCATCTCCTCAATCTGCTCTGGAGTCAGGGCAGAGGATATTCTTTCCAGGCGGCTGCTGTTGTAGCAGTAGGTGCAGGAATAAGGGCAGCCTATATGGGTGATTATGTTCTTGATTGGATTATCGCGATAGCCAGGGTTTTCTTTGTAAAAGTCTTCCCTGTCTGGAAGCGGAACTGGCTCTTGTTTTCTAAGGTGCACTAGGCCTAGCTTTACTTCATTTCGGAGGATTCTTCTCAGGCTGTCAAAGCCCTCGCTCATCACAACATAATCAGCGTACTGCTGGGCATCCTGAGGAAAATATGTGGCATGAGGCCCGCCAACAATGATTTTTATATCCTCATCCTCTGCTCTTAGTTTTTTGAAATAATCCTTAAAGTGTAGGTGGTTGCCTGTGTAAATCGTGAACCCTAGGATGCTTGGCCGGAATTCTTTTATGGCTGCGTCCAATTCCTTGTAACTAGGTTCACTGGCCATAACTATTTTTGTTTGCCAGCCTTCCTGTTTAGCCACGGTTGAGAGATGGAATAAGGCAAGTGGCTCAATAATCGAGTGGCTGGCCCCTAAAAGGATTCTTTTATTATTCATCTTGATTCAACCCAATCTTCCAATTAACCCTGATTTTCCTGATAACACAAACTCGTCACTCGGAGCTCATCTGCCTAAGGGTTATAGTGTTACACTCCTCGCATTGATAGACGAGTTTGTGGGACCAAAAAGTCTATCTGTATCTACAAACTAAAGTATATGGTGTTATGCTCGACTTTTTGATAACGCAACGCAATATATAAATATTACCATTCCTCAGTGAATTCATTTGAAAAGGATATGATGATAAGCTGAAATAAAAACCACTGGCAGCATATGTAACCCTAGTTCATAAAAAATATAAAGAAAACAAGAGTTAATCGCCTAATGATGGACAGAGCTTATCATGATAATAAGAAAAAGCCAAGAATCTGCTTTGTAAACCCGCCGGTACTTCTTAAAAGACCTATATCTGAGATAAGTTACAACCTAATGAAGAAAGGCTATAAGACAAGCCTACTAATCCCGAAAAAGCTTTTCAAGAAAAGAGATGCCTCGCTTCACCACAGCAGATTGGCTGAGAAGAGCAATATATATACTTACTCCATCATTAATCCTCCTTTTATTAAGGCAGAGCAGCCTATTCCTATCACTCCGATATTTTGCATCAACACCCTTAAAGCCCTTAAGGATAATGATATCATCCATATGTGGGTGCCTTATTACCTGACCAGCCTCAAGATAACCTTTGCAAAAAAATTGTTTTTCCCAAAAAAGAAGCTCATACTCACCATGGATACTGTTCCTGGCTATAGCTTTAGCATGGGAAAATTCTGGGACCGGGCTTTCAAGACTTACAATAAGTTGTTTGGCTGGCTGCTTTTCAGAACTCCAGACATAATCACTTTGTACGGCAAAAGCCTGTTTCCATACGCCTTAAAAGCAGGCATTCCCAAAGAGAAGATAAGAGTCATACCTACAGGCATTGATATTCCCAAGTATAACCTGAAGGACATTAATAAAAACAGAACCTGTTTAAGAAAGGAATTAGGCATTAGCTCTGAAAAAAAGATTGTGCTTTATGCTGGCTTATTAGTTCCAAGGAAAGGGATTGACAAGATAATAAAGGTTGCGCACAAGCTCAGGAAAGAAGATGTTGTTTTCCTGCTTGCAGGCGACGGACCAAAGCGAAAAGAGTACGAGGATAAAGTAAAGGAGCTAAAGCTAGAAAAAAAGGTGTTGTTCCTTGGCTGGAGAACAGACATGCACAAACTTTATCAAGCAAGCGATGCCTTGCTCCTGCCAGCAGAAGGCGAGGGCTTGCCAGGAGTGGTGATGGAAGCCATGAGCTACAAGGTTCCTTGCGTTGCAAGCAACATCCCATGCATACCTGACCTGATTGAGAATGGGAAGAGCGGGTTTTTGTGCGCAAAAGATGATATTGATGAGTTCGCCAGGAGAACAAAAGAGCTCTTGAGAAACAAGAACTTAAGAGAAAGGATGGGAAGCGAAGCCTTGAAGAAGATTAAGAGCTTTGAGTGGAGTAAGGTAATGCAGAGGTACGAGGGTTTGTACAGTCAGTTGGTGCAGCCATTTTCAAAAGGAAAGGATAAAGAAAGGTAAAAAAGAAGAAAAAATCAGACGGTAGATTGAGATGAAAATATTAGTCTGTTCTTTGCAAGGGAGAAGCGGGGCAATTCATTATACTTCCCAGCTAGCCAACACGCTTAGCAAGCACCACGAGGTTTATGCCTTGGTTCCTTCTTACTCAAATAAATCGCTTTTTGACAAAAAAGTAAAAATAATTACCATGGAAGCTCCGCCAAGCATTGCAAAAACCCTTTTCTTGACATTCAAGTTTTCCAATTTCTCAAAAACAATAAGGAAAATCAAAGAAATAAACCCTGATATTATCCATTTCTCAGAGATCCATCCCTGGTACCTCGTGTTTCTTCCTTACATAAAGAAGTATCCTATCTTTTTATCACAGCATGATGTTATCCCCCATCCAGGAGAGCCTGTGAGAGGAAAGATAACCATTGCCATTAACAATATCATCAACAAAAGAGCCGACAGGATAGTAGTGCATGGGAAAATGCTCAAGAATCTGCTTGTAAAAAAAGGCTATCCTGAATCCAAGATTATTGTGATGTACGTAGGAGCGTATTCATTCCTCCTGAAATGGGCGAAAAAAGGAGTAAAAACAGAGGAGCACAACATTTTGTTCTTTGGCAGGATACTGAAGTACAAGGGACTGGACAACCTGCTAAAAGCAATGCCGCTGATAAAACAAAAGGTTCCAGACATAAAGCTTACCATTGCAGGAGACGGAGACCTGAGCCCTTACAAGGAGTACATTATTCCTGAAATAAAGGACAACCTTGAGATAATCAACAAGTTTCTTGATGAGGGAGAGATCTCTCACTTGTTCCAGAAGGCATCAATGGTTATAGTGCCTTACAGGGAAGCTTCCCAGTCAGGGCCTGTGATTATAGGCTATGCTTTCAAAAAGCCATTGATATGCACCAATGTAGGAGCAATACCTGAAGTGGTGGATGACCAAAAAACAGGAATACTGGTTCCTCCAAATAACCCAAGAATTCTTGCAGAAAAAGTTGTTGAGCTAATAAAAAATGACAGGAAAAGAGCTATGCTGGCTGAGAATGGCTATAGAAAGGTAAGGGATTTCCTGAATTGGGACGTGCAGATCAGGGTGCTGGTAAAAGAGTATCAAGCCATGGCTAAAGAGGCTAAGAATGAAAAAAGCAACTAATGCTCTCCTTATAATAAAAACCGCGGCACTGGGCGATGTATTAAGAACTACAGCCATTCTGCCAGGGCTTAAAGAGAAATACGATCTTCCAATATACTGGGCTACGTCACAAGGAGCACGGCCCCTCTTGAAAAATAATAGCCTTATAGACAGGATATTTGTCCTTGAGAATGATAAGCGCGACAAGAACATTAATAATGATAAGAAAAGCGCCAGGCAAAAACTTAGGAACACTTCTTTCGAGCTTGTAATAAATCTTGAGGAGGACTATGAGTCCTGCGAGCTAGCCTCGTCCTTGAAAAGCAGGAGAATATTTGGCGCATACCTGGAACCTGAAAGCAGGAAAATAACGTACACGAGTGACAGTTCTGAATGGTTTGACATGAGCCTCATCTCCAGGCATGGAAAGGAAAAAGCCGATTACCTGAAAACAGTTAATCAGAAGGCTCATCAGCAAATTCTCTGCGACGGCTTAAAGATAAGACCAGCTTCTCCAAGCCTTTATCTCAGCCCTGAGCAGTACGCATTTGCAGAAAAGTTCAGGCTAAAAAACAATATCCATGACAATGAGCTGGTTATTGGCATAAACTCAGGAGCAGGAAAAGCCTGGGAGATGAAGAAATGGGAATCAGGCTCAATTGTTGAGCTGATAAACAAGTTAGCTTATGAGTTGAATGCAAAGGTGATTCTTTTTGGAGGGCTTGATGAAAGGGAAAGGAATTATGAAATACTTCAAAAAGTTCAAAAAGCTCAGAATGTCCAAAATGCCCAGGAATCAAGAGGCAAGAAAACAGAAAATATGATAATTGATGCTGGTTGCGACAACACCCTGGAAGAGTTTATTGGGCTTGTGAATCTTTGCCAGGTGCTCTTAGCCTCAGACAGCCTGGCCATGCACATTGGCATAGCTTTGAAAAAGAATGTTAACGTCATACTGGGGCCTACATCTCCATACGAGATAGAGCTTTATGGCAGAGGAGAGAAAATAGTCTCAGAGTTGCCCTGTATTTGCTGCTATAAAAGAACATGTGATAAGGAAATAAACTGCATGAATAGCATCAAGGTTGAAACTGTATTTGATAAAATTAAAAAACAGGTAACAAATACCTCCTGAAGAGAGGGTGATGGAGAGATAATGGAAAGGATTATGCGCTCAGAAATTCAAAAAATCATACAGGAGTCGATTGAAACCCAAAAAAAAGTAATTTCTGCCCTTGTTCCTGAGATAGAGCAATCAGCCAAGACTTTAATACGCGCATTGAAAGAGGGCAAAAAGGTTCTTGTCTGCGGAAACGGAGGCTCTGCTGCTGATGCCCAGCATTTTGCAGCTGAGCTAACTATTCGCTTTGAAAAAAACAGAAAAGCCATTCCTGCAATAGCCCTAGACACTAATGTTTCAAGCCTAACTGCCTGCGCCAATGATTTTGCTTACGAAAACATATTCCAGCGACAAGTTGAGGCTCTGGGGCGGGAGGGCGATGTGCTTGTAGGCATAACCACGAGCGGAGGCTCAAAAAATATCACTGCTGCTTTTAAAACAGCTAAGGAAATGAAATTAATGACAATATGCTTGAATGGCAAAACAGGAGGAGAAGTAAAAGAGCTGGGTGTAAACCACAACATTATTATCCCCTCGATGAATACTGCCCGCATACAGGAAGCTCACATCACAATTCTTCACGTATGGTGTAAATTAATCGAAGAGAGCCTATTCAAAGCTGCGGAGACATCAGATGAAAAAGATTAACAGTATTATAGAAAATTTTGCAAAAGGCAATATCTTAGTAATAGGGGATGTGATCCTGGATGAATACATGATGGGCGATGTCAACAGGATAAGCCCTGAAGCTCCTGTCATGGTGCTCAACATGGAAAAAAAGGAATACTGCCTTGGCGGAGCTGCGAATGTAGCCAACAACATCAACTCCCTGGGCGGGGAGTGCACCTTGATAGGCCAGGCTGGAAATGACGATATAAGGAATGAGTTGGTGAAAGAGCTGGCTGATAAGAAGATTCATCACTACCTGGTTGAGCGTGATGATTATAAGACAATAAAAAAGACCAGGATAATGGCCCAGCACCAACAGGTGATAAGGGTTGATTGGGAGGAGCGGAAGGAGCTTGATGAAGAGCATGTCAAGAAGATAATGGAATACATCAACAAGGCTAACAACAAGAAAAAATTTGACCTTATTGCGGTGTCTGATTATAACAAAGGAATGATAACTCCTGAACTGATACAGCAAATAAAAAAGTTAAACCTCAGGATTATTGCTGATGCAAAGCCAGTGAACATTTCCTTGTTTGAGAATGTTTTTGCCATCATCCCAAACCTGAAAGAAGGCATGGAGATTACTGGCAAGACAGAGGTAAAAGAGATAGGCAATTTGTTAAGGAAAAATTTCAAGACCAACGTCATCCTTAAATTAGGAGAAAAAGGAGCTTCTTTGTTTGAAAAGGACACCATGCAAGAGTATTACCTGCCAACCACTGCAAAAGAGGTTTTTGATGTGTCAGGGGCAGGAGACACCTTCATAGCCACTCTTGCCTTATCTGCTGCTACTAACCCTAACCTTTATGAGAGCGTGATGATAGCCAACCAGGCCGCAGGCATTGTGGTTGGAAAGCTAGGCACTGCAATAGTAACATCAGCTGAGCTTAAGAAAAGCTTTAACCTCCAAGGCTCAAAGATAAAGGAGGTAAACGAGTTAAAAGAGATTGTGAATGAGCTAAGGGCAAAAGGTAAGAAAATAGCGTTCACCAACGGCTGCTTTGACATCCTGCACGTAGGGCATTTAAAGCTCATAAACAAGGCGAAAACCTTTGGCGACTTCCTTATTCTTGGCTTGAACACAGACAGCTCGATAAGGAAAATAAAAGGGAAAGGAAGGCCGATAAACAGCCAAGATGACAGGGCAGAAGTCTTGGCAAACATAGCCGGCGTGGATTACATAATCATGTTTAACACGCTTACTCCTGTCCCTTTGATAAAAGAGCTCAGGCCAGACGTGCTGGTGAAAGGCTCTGACTATAAGGAGACTGAAGTGGAAGGCTGGGAAATAGTAAAGGGCTACGGAGGCCAGGTGAAGCTGGTTGAAGTGATTAAGGGAGTGTCAACAACAAGCATCCTCAATAGGTATAAGGGAGAAATAAAGGAAAAGAACATTGGGAAAATAAATGAGAAGAACAATCAAAGAACCAAGACAAAAAAGAAAAGCCCTGGCTGAACAAGGCTGAACAAGGGAGCGGCTAATACCATGAAAGTTTTTATGCTAAAAATCTACCGGCAACTGGCTGGAGTTATTTCTCACACAGGAATAAAGGATTGGCCTATCCTGAGAAAGCTGCATAACCTGGCTGTTTCAGGGCTGGCGCCTAAAAGCACAGAGATAGATGGGCACAAAATCTTCCTTGACCCAAAAGATGCTCTTGACTTGTCAACCAAGCCTGAATTTGAGCCTCTGGCAACCAAAACTGTGAAAAGAATTGTCAAGAAAGGGGATGTTGTGTTAGACATCGGCGCTCATATTGGCTACTACACCCTGATTCTTGCCAGGCTTGTAGGAGAGAAAGGCAAGGTTTTTGCATTTGAGCCAGAGCCTAATAATTTTGCGCTGCTCAAAAAGAATGTGGAAGCCAATGGCTACAAGAACGTGGTTTTGATAAAAAAAGCTGTTTCTGACAAGAGCCAGAAGCTGAAATTATACCTGTGCGAGAACAGCGGCACCCACAGGATACACACAACCAAGGACAGCTATGCAAGCGTGGCTATTGATGCTGTTAAGCTTGATGATTACTTCAAGGCAGATAAAAGCAAAAGCCATGGCCAAGCCTATAAAAACAAGGTTGACTTTGTTAAAATGGATATTGAAGGAGCAGAAAGCTCTGCTATCAAGGGTATGAAGGCTTTGCTGCAAAAAAATAAGAAAATCAAGCTGATGGTAGAATTCTATCCTAAAATGCTGGCAGGCTTTGGAGTAAAGCCAGAAGAATACCTTGGACTGCTTGAGAAACAAGGGTTCAAGTTTTATGACCTTGACGAGGAAGAAAACAGGATAAAGAGCATAAGCAAGGCAGGCATATTGAAGAAATATCCTCTTCTAAAAGATGGCTCAAAAGAAGGTGTGCACACAAACTTGTTATGCACCAGAAGATTGCTGAACTTAACTCGCTCTATTTGACTTTATAGTGTTGATAGCCATGCTTGTCTTTGTTCAGCCACTCTCTTATTATGAAGAGTAAGCCAAAAGCATATGCCCTTAGGTATTTGCCAATTATCAAATATATTGGGCCTTTTAGCCTTCCGTATCTCTTAGGGTTTTTCTTAACCATTAATTTGCTTGAAACATGGCCGAACCTTACTGAAGTGCTGGATGAATAAGGATTGAATCTTGTGAGAAACCCGTGCCTCGTCTGGTCATTGCTCAGCTTGCCGTCCTCGCACTCTATCCAGTACCGGGTCTCATCCCACTTAACTTTCTCCCAAACATATTTCTTGAGTATGATGAATCCTCCGTCAATGTAAACCCATTTATCCCAGTCAGAATACTCAAGATAGCCTCCTAAGAACCATTTGCTGCGCCTGTCTTCCAAAGGATACTTCTTTGATATCCAGTCGTGTGTCCTCTCGCCGTCTTTTAAATTAACCATGCTCAGGACTTCAAAATTATTTCCGTACTTCTTCATGCCTTCAAACCAGCCCTTGTCAAGCTTTACCCTGTCGTGCACAACCAAGATATTCTCATACCTGGCTTTCTCACATACAAGATTCTTTTTCTTGGTAATCCAGCCTTTGTCATCCTTTTGCATAAACTCGATATAAACGACTTCTTTCTTGTACTTGCCATTGTACTTGCCGCACACAATAACTTCGTAATGCGGAATCTTCTGCATCTTTATCGTATCAATTATCTCATCAACCAAAGGGTCTGTTGTGCCCCTGGTGAGTATGCCACAACTCCAGTAGTTTATCCCTTCAGGCTTGCTAGGGTTGGGCCTGAGCTTCTTTACAATTATGGCGCACACAGGCTCTTCCATGTACACTGCCTCTATCTCAATGCTGTCTTTCATCAGGAAGGTTATTTCCTTTTCCAGCTCCTCAAGGCTCAAGGATTTAGGGACATATCTAATAATTAAGTAGCCACCGACCTTTAAGGCGTAGAAAAACTCCTTGATTAGTATGCGATGATATTTTGTCTGCTGGATTAGTTCATCACAAAGTATGAAATCAGTGCTTTCAACTGCATGCTCTTTTAGGGTATAGAAATTATCAGGCTCTTTAGAGCACCTCCTAGAGGCACACCTGAAAAAGGGCTTATTGCTAACATCAATCCCCCTACCTTTAGTGTAACGAGCAAGGTATTCAAATGCAATTTGGCCCTTGTTGACAATCATTTAGTATCCCCCTGAAACAAATATGATTTTCATTCATATCTAATTCATATCTTTTTCACACGTCATATGTACTTGTGCAGGTCCTCAGAATCCCTGACAATGTTAATGGCCTCGCACGTAGGGTACTTGGTGGTGCTGGAGAAATCATTTATTATCACCCTATTGGCGTGCAAGCACCCCATTATCAAGCCATCATGCTTCAGCCCAAGCTTTGCAAGCTGCTCCTCAGTTATTTTCCTGTACTCTTCAGCCCTGGAGGTTATGAAAATGACCTGGGTGTTCTTGTCATCGCAAAGCTTTTTTAAAACCTCGACATTGCTCTCTATTGGCTGGGCATCCTTCCATCTGGGCTTGAAGAACTGCGCAGCGCTCTTGAACACAACTCCGTCAATATCAATTAGGTAGGTCTTGAACTTTTGCCTGTATGCCTGCCACTGCTCAAAAGTCCCCCAGTCAACATAGGTCTTGATTTCCTTCCCAAAGAAGACTTTTCCCTGGGAAAAGGTGAGGTCATGAATGATATGGGAGGTGTAAAGCTCATGATGGCTATTGCCCTTGCTTAGTTTCTCATAGGTGCTTTTGTAGTCCTCAGGGCTCTTAAAGAAGTATCCTCCGACATTAAAGAACTTGGATATAACCTTTTTCTCCACGATATTCGTGATTATTTTCTGCTCATTAAGCGCGATGTAGCTCTTGTTGCCCGGGTTAATGCTGTCATAATCCTGAAGGTCAGAGTAGCAGACATAGTTGTAGTCCTCATCAATCTTAGGGACTGCAAAGGTGTTGTCGCTGTCCTTTATAAAAAAGCTTTCTTTCAGGTTAAGCTTTTGCAGGGTCATGTAAACCGTCTCTGGCTGGCTGCGAGTCTGCTCATCAAGCACAACAACAGTTATTTCCTTGCCTATGTTCTCTTTTAATCCCTTAACAACATCATATTTTTCCTCATGCTCTCTTAAAATCGTTATTACAACGTCCTTGGCAGGGATGTTTATGTTCTCAATGGCTTTCTTCACCATAAGGTTCCCGTCAGGATGGGTGAGCATCCACTTGGGTCTCATGTTTGGAAATCTTGTTGATTTGCCGCAGCAAGGAACAATTAGTTTCATTTTGTCATCCTCCCTTGATTCTACCTCATCATCTTATTTTGTTTTTATTATCTTTTTTATTATCTTATTTTTTTGCCTTGTCTTTTTGCTTTATCTTATCTTTTTGTCTTTTTTATCTTGCCTATTTTATCCTTGGTTTATCCTTTGTGAAGCTAGTGAGTTTTGTAATACTCAATGGTTTCTCTTAAGCCTTTTTCCAGCGGGATTTTAGCTGTCCATCCCAAAAGCTTTTTTGTTTTCACAGGGCTTCCGAGCGTGAACTTGTTCACTTCCTTCTCAAGGATTTCGTCATTAAATGCAAGCCCTTCCTTTAGCTCAGGGTATTTTTCCCAGAGCTTGTTAGCAGCCCTGTATGTTGGGTTCAGAGCTCCTTTGACGATTTTCTGTATTAGCGCGTATATTTCCTTTACTGAATAGGCTTTGCCAGAGCAGACATTAAAGGTGTTGCCTGCAGCTTTAGGATGGGTCATGCAAAGCACATTCAGCTCATTAACATCCTCTAAGTACACATAGTCCCTCTTCTGCTCTCCGTCTGAGTGAAAAACAGGCGCTCTTTTGTGCAAGGCTTCTCCTATTGCATAGCCCATGAATGGCGGTGCCTTGCGCTTAAGGTCCTGGTTAGGCCCGTACACATTATAATAACGGGTTATTACAATTTTCAATCCATAGCTCTTTGCAAATGAGTGGCATAGCTTCTCAGCCATGTGTTTTGAGGAGGAGTATATCAGGTCAGGGGAAACTTCGTCTTCTTCCTTGCACGGGAACTTGGTGTTTTTTTCATAAACTGCTGAGGTGCTTGCAAAAACCACGCACTTAACGCCTGCCCGCCTTGAGGCTTCAAGGATATTGGCTGTTCCTCCAACATTTACAGATATGGCTTCTCCTGGCTTGCTCTGGCACTCTGGCAATGAGGAGATGGCTGCAAGGTGAAAAACATAATCAACTCCTTTGAACAAGGGAAATATCTCTTTTGAGCGGATGTCCAGGTTATAAAATTCTCCTGGAATCCTGTTGTCCATGATAAGGTTGGTTATATAGCCGTAGGACAGGTTATCAATCAGCACCAACTCGTGCCCTTCCTTGAAAAGCCGCTGGGCTAATGAAGAGCCAATCAATCCTGCGCATCCTGTAATTAAAATCTTAGCCATGGTTAATCCCTCCTGCTTTCTGCTGCTTGTCTGCTTGCTGGCTCTTGTGCCTGCTGCTCCTTATATTTGGAAACAAAAAGCTTTATGTTACCTATCAAATAATCAAAATCTTGCTCTTCTGCATAAGGCAGGATTCTTGCAAAAACAAGAGCTAAAAATAGGTAATGATAAGCCGCATACCCCCGTTCCTTAAATACCACGTTCTTATTTAAATAATTTTCCACAAACGCCATCTTCAAAAAAGTGTTGGTCATATCCAGATCAGGGTTCCTGAACTTGTACCAACCGCCCTCAATATCCTGGAACAATTTTGCAATGTCCAGCCAGTAGTGGTCTGCATAGCTATCCAGGAAGTCTATAAGGTAAAACTTCATATGCTCCTTGTCATAGAGTATGTTATCCATGGTTAAGTCTCCGTGGCAAAAGGTTTCTTTAGGGTCATCTGAAGAAACGCATTGCTGCGCCATGGCTTCCATTTCACCAAGCACAGTCAAAAGTCCTGTATCACTCAAGCGCTCCTGCATTTTTGCATGGATTTGCTTTATTTTTTCCTGGCTTTTTGAGAATACCTTTGCCTTGGCTTCTCTTTGCTGGCTCTTCATCAGGGTTAGGATAGAAACCAGCTGCTGGGAAATGAAATTCAACTCGTCTATAGTGGCGCTGGAAAGGTAGATAGCCAGGTTAACGCCATTAATGTATTCCATGTCAAAGAAAAAACAATCCTCCAAAAAGCCGCTTCCAAGGACTCTTGGCGCAGATACCTGTTCTGTTGCCAGGTTATTAAAAAAGTATTGTTGTTTTACCATCTGACTCTTTAATCTTTCATTATAATCAGGGGACTTGGAGATTTTCCTAACAAAAAGCTCTCCATCCCTGGAGTACAACTTCAATTTGCAGCCTGAAAAGCCCTTGAGGTCAGCAATGAATTTTTCTTCCATGTTAGCTAATCTTTAGACTAAATGCTGGTTTTTAAATTTTCTGTAAGAGGATTCCATATTCCTTGGAGGGGGAAGCAAGGCTTTTGCGAACCCAAAGGTTAAAAGCAATGACTATTTAAATCAGGTATTATTTTGCCTTTTCATGAGCTGCCCTATTTGCGGGTATAAAAAGACCTTTGTTGTTGCCAAGAAGTTCCAGGGGTTTGTCCAAGGCACTTATTTTGACATATATCATTGTAATAGGTGTTACACGCGTTTTATCCATGTAAAACATATAGACCAAGCGCTCTACGACCTCATCTACGGCAATAACAAATACGGCAGCAGGAACACCAGCGGCTATGACCGTTATCTGAGGTATGCCAAGCAGGTTAAAAAAGAGAAAGACCCTTTAAGGTTTCTGTCTGACGAGGAATCCTCTTTTTTTCCAGTGCATTGGTTCTTTAAAGCCAAGCCTGATGGCGGCAGGAGCTATGACCTACTTGATGTTGGGTGCGGTTATGGCTACCTTACCTATGCATTAAATTCTCTAGGGCACGGGGCTGTTGGGATCGATGTATCTGCTAAAGTAATACGCTTTGCCAAGGCGCACTTCGGCAGCCATTTTTTCAAAGCTGACCTTAAATCCTACAAAAGCAAAGAAGGATACAATAAAAAATACGACATAATAATCGCCACTGAGCTAATCGAGCACCTGGAAAAGCCCAGGGAGTTCATTGAAGAGTGCTTAAGGCTTCTTAAAAAAGACGGGAGAATAATAATTTCGACTCCTAACATGGATTATTACAGAAAAAGGGTGTGGGGCACTGAGCTGCCGCCTGTTCATACTCTTTGGCTGAGCAGGAAAAGCTTTGAGCACCTTGCTCAAGAGATGAACGTGAAGGTTGAATTTGTTGATTTTCATGAGCGCATAGGCAAGAGGGAGAATGACTTGATTGAGTTTCTGCTCTCAAAAAAGGAAATCACTCCCTTGCCTGCAGTTGACAAGCAAGGAAAGCCCTGCGCAGGCAGGATTAAGATAATAGAGTCGCCTTTCAGGAAAGCAGTCAGGAAAATCATTCTGTCCTATCCAGTAAGGTATGCTGCGCATAAAATAACCAACTTAATCAGCAGCGAACCACTTACCCTCGGAGTTATTTTACAGAAGAAATAATTTCAAATTCCAGAGGGTTCTTGTCAATGCTCCCGTCAATGTTCTTATCAATAAGATGACCAATATCCTTGTAAATGGCTTGGGCAAAGAGCTCATGCCCAGCAGCTGTCCAGTGCTTGTCATAAGAGTAGTACAATGCGTACAATCCCTCATGTTGAGACTGGTTTATGTAAACATCCAAGGGATCTACACAGGTAATGTTATGGGCTGCGCAAAAGCTCATCAGCAATTCCTGAGGCTTCCTGAAGTCATAGCACTTGCTCTGCTCAGGCCCAGAGACAGCAGCCTTGCTTTGAGCAGGTTCACCCTGGTTACTCTGATTGTCTAGCTGGTTTTGTAAAAAGCTTATCTGGTCTGTGTAGGGGATTATTGCTAGAACAAACTTGGCATTATGGTTTTCAGCCATTTTTTTCATGCCCAAAACAAGCTCCTCCATTTGACTCCATTTCTCCTTGAATTCTGGCGGGTATTCACATTCATACATTGAAAGAGTATATGAGTTCTCTTCATGCCTGCTGGCAACGCTTAACGTCCTGGCAATGAAAGTGTAGAAGTGCGAATACCTGTAAAGAAGCTTATGCACTATTGAACGCGCATACCACCGCGTCCCTTCATTTCCCAGCCTAAGCCTGTTGTCTTCAACCAAAGAGGTTTTAGAGTAAACCCTGGCTGGAAGTCCGGTGTTGGTGTCATAAACAATTACCTGGTCAAATAATTCAATAACATCATTTGCTAGGAGGACAGATACGATTACCATGTCTGGCTGGGAGGGCAGCACCCTTCTCTCAAGCAACACGTAATAGGGAGCTAAACCATAGCCAGGCGCGCCAAAATTAATCACCTCAAAATCCTTGTTCTTTGGCTGCTTATTCAGCAAGCTCTCCAAAACCTTGGGAAAAGTCTGATTGGACTCAACGCCGATGCCAAAGGTAAATGAATCCCCCAGCACGGCAATCCTGTAAGTGCCTTTTTCTTTGGCCAAGCTTATTTCTCTATCATCTCGCACGCCAAGGGAGTTAATCCTAATATGATTCTTGAATTCATTATACAAAGCAACAAACTCTACAGAAGTGTTGGGCTTTAGCACCCAAGGCAGATAAGAGTCACTGACATACATGGGCGGGGCTGCTCCCAGAATCATGCTCTCTGTTGGCTGGGGAAAAAACAGTCTGAAAATAAGTTCGATTAATAAGAAGATAACTACTAAGGTGATTACAGACACTAACAGGTTCTTAAGAAACCCGGGCTTCTTTTGCTTAGCTAACTTTTTGTCTGCGTTTATTTTTTTGCTCGTTTTCAGCTTCATCTTGAAAAGGGCTAATCATTTTGTTTAAATTTCTTTTCTTTTATAGAACAGATAGAATCAGCTTTGCCAGAGGATTTAGTTTTTCCAGGAGATTTCTTCAGCCAAACTTTTTCTTCCAAGCCTCTTGGTAAAAGGCATAGGCTCTCTTAGCTGTCTGCTTCCAGGTGAAATTCTTGACTCGTTTCAGCCCTTTATTAACAAGGGAATCAGCCAGTTGCTTGCTCCTCAGGACCATGTCAACTTTTCTTGCCATGTCCTTAGGCTCATAAGGGCTGCACAGGAGAGCTGCGCCTCCTGCTACTTCGGGCATGCATGAAACATTTGAGGTAACCACTGGAATGCCTGAGCGCATAGCCTCGAGCATTGGCAAGCCAAAGCCCTCCTCAAGAGAGGGCATGAAAAGAAGAGCAGCCAGGTTGTAAAGAGCTTCCAAATCCTTTTCGCTCACAAAGCTTAGGAAATGAAACTTTTCCTGGGCTTCTTTATCCAGCTTCATAATTTCGTGATACACTTTTTTATGGTAATCAGGGGCATGTGAAGAGGTGTTGAGCTTGCCTGAGAACACAAGGTGGACATCAGGATGCTGCCTGGATATTATCTTGAAGGCTTTTATCATGTTAACTATGTTCTTGCTTATCTTAATCCCTCCTGTGTTGATGATGAACTTATCAGGAAGGTTAAGCCTTTTCCTTGCCTTGTCCAGAACGCTTTTGTTTTTTATTTTTCCGAAATTCTCTGCAACTCCGAGGTGAGAGACTCTCAGTTTCTCAGCAGGAGCTTTTCTTATTCTTACCATCTCACCTCTGGTGTATTGGGTTGAGATTATAAGCAAATCATTAAAGCGGATATGGGGTGGCTGAAGGAACTTTACAATGAACCACATGGCAAAAGATTTTCCTCGCATCTCCTTGTTGTCGCATATCACGTCTGAGATTGAGGTTACCTTCAGGGTGTGCTTGTAAATGTCAAAAGGCAATAGGTTCATGATGCCGTAGCCAAACGAGTGGATTATGTCGAAATCGTATTTTCTCAGCCTCCGGTAGAGCGAGAGCAGCCAGTAAGGCCTGCCAGCGAAGGGTAGTTTGAAAAGAACTGATTTTAACACCACTTGCTTAGCTTTAACATCTGAAAGCCTCACAGGGGTCACAAGACTAACATCGCAGCCCAGGCTTGAAAGCTCCTCTGCCAGGCGGATTGCATAATAGAACGTGCCTGTGTTAAAGCCTGCATCGCATATTATCGCAACTTTGAATCTTTTTTTCATATTAAGTTATAGTCCTTAAATTATCTAACAATCGTATTATATTTCAATTTAAAAAATTTATGTAAGCAAAGTTCATTCTGAAGAATAAAGCCTGTGGTTGCTTCGTTCATAAAGTTTATAAAACAAAAATGAGTTTTTGAGAGGAAGCACATTAAAGCGAAAGTAAAGCAAAAGTTAGGCAAAAATTAAAGTGAAATGAGAGACAGATGCGGATAATTGTTGATTCTGGCAAAGAGAGGATAACTATTGGCTCCAAGCAGATGTACCTGTGGGATGCTTTTTGCCACAATTTGCCTGATTTTTTTGATGAGTACTCACGCATCAGGTCTAAAATCATAAAATATTTTGTGGTTGATGGAATCAACTATGGTGAACTGCTGGCGCACCTGTTTTTTCAGAATGAACAATATTTTTCAAAAGCACCTGGCTTAGTTCTGATTTTAAACTACCTCGAGGCTCTTGACTCACTCGATACAAAGGATGCCAAAGGTGAGCTGGTCCTAGAGATAAATGATTCTGCCTATGAAACATTCAAGAAATGCGCAGAACTGGTTGGTGCTAAAAAAGGGCTCAAGATCAGGGTTGTAAAGGAAAATTATGCTAGGAAAAAATTTGAGTTTCTATACCAGAACCCTCTTGTTTTCAGAAACCTGCTGAAGGCAAGGTTTTTTGTGAGGCTTGTCCTTGGGTGGGCAAGGAAACTTTTAAGGAAACAGAACAGGAAAAAAACTGATGTGCTTTTCCTAGCCAACATACGCTTTGAGAACAACCTGCCTGAGAACAACTCCATGTTTGGAAGCACCATAATGGAGCTTAACAAAAGAAAGGTGAGCAATAAAACTCTAAGGTACGAGGAGCTTGAGCGCTTGTCCAATCTTAAAAGATTCATCAAGAAATTCTTTATGCAAAAACAATCCTACATAGGAGATTATTACTCCCTCAGGCATTTCAGGAACTGCACCAGGGATTTCAGGCTTCTGAGGAAGCGTTGGAACCTTGTCAAAAACAATCCTGAGTTTAAACAAATATTTACCTACAAAGGTTATAACTACTATGACCTTCTCTTACCGAAGCTTGAGATTGTGTTTAATGCACTGACCTATATCTCCTGTGACAGCAGTAACATCGCCAAAACAATAATCAACAAAGAAGATTACAAGGTCTTGGTCCTGGAGCATGAAGAGAGCATGTATGGAAAAGGATTTATGCTTAATACCCGGCTGGACAAGAAAAGAAAAACCATAGCCCTAGCCCACGAGCTCATCTATCGTGGCTGTGGCCACACATACATAAAGGACAAGCAAGTCCTGAATAGAAACTCTGAGCTTTGGAGACCTCTTCCTGACATCAAATGCGTGTGGAGCGAGTATTCCAGAAATGAGCTGCTGGAAAGCTGCAATTACCCTGACCAAATCATTAGAGTTACTGGAAACCCAAAGTTTGACTTTCTTTTCAAGCGAAAATATGATGAGAATGAAATCATAAAAAAATATGGGCTGTCAAAAAACAAAAAAAGGGTCTTGTGCGCTCCTTCACCCATAAATCTCAGCTACATTGATGAAATAAATGATGTATCAAAGAAAGTAGGCGGCCTGGAGTTCATAATAAAGCCCCATCCGGGTGATCCCAGGGCTGCGCAGATAAGGGAAAGAATCAGGCAACTCAAAAACCCAAACATAGTCTATGCTGACAACAAAGACGACATTTACCCTCTCATCCACATCTCTGACTATATCTTTACAGATACCTCGACTGTTGGCTTTGAGGGAATGCTCATCAATAAAATAGCCATTTGCTGTTTGCCAGAGAATATTCTGATGCCTCCTTTCCTGAAAGGCCATATTCAAGTTAAGAGAGTCAATGAATTGGCCAGCGTATTAAAGAAGCTCGAAGATAACGCTACATTGGGGAAAATAATGAAGGAAAAAAAGAGGCTCAAAGAATACTATCATTATAAAAATGACGGAGCCTCTGCTGAGAGGGTCACCCTTGAGATAGAAAAACTTTTGTGATTCTGGAAACACCTCAGAGAATATAATATCATAAACTATTTAAAACGCCCGGCATCCTTTAGAAAAGATGTTTAAAAGGAGGAGAGATATTTAAAAGAATGAAATGGTGGTTTGAATGAAGGAATTTTTTGAGAACAAGGTCATACTCATCACAGGCGGTACTGGTTTTCTGGGAACGCATCTAACGCGGGAGATATTAAAGCATAATCCTCATAGCATCAGGGTTTTCAGCAGGGACGAGGTCAAGCACCACAAGCTCCAGGAGTTGTTTAATTATGATGAGAGGCTAAGAAATCTCATAGGCGATGTCAGGGATTATGAGCGGCTTAAGAAGGCAATGAAAGGCGTTGACATAGTCATCCACACTTCTGCCCTTAAAAGGATAGACATACTCGAATACAATGTTGAGGAGGTAATCAAGACCAACGTCTTCGGCACCTTGAACGTGGTGAATGCCTGCCTTGAGAACAATGTGAAGATTGCTATTTTTGTCTCAAGCGACAAGGCCTGCGCTCCTGTTAATACTTATGGAGCTTGTAAGTTCATAGGCGAGAGAATCTTTACCGAGAGCAACTACAGCAAAGGCTCTGCTCCAACCATATTCACCTGCGTCAGGTATGGGAATGTGCTTGAGAGCACAGGCTCTGTTGTTCCTTTCTTTGAGTCAAAGATAAAATCAGGAGCAAAAATTCCCTTGACAGACCCTAGGATGACCAGGTTCATAATCTCTCCTCTGGAAGCTGTTGAGCTGGTGTTCAATGCCATAAGGTACGGTGTTGGCGGAGAAGTCTTTGTGCCCAAGCTGCCTTCTTTTAAGATAACAGATTTAATCAAGATACTCAAGGAGAAGCATAAAGCAGACAACGATGTTGAAATCATAGGAATAAGACCTGGTGAAAAGATAAATGAGATCATGGTTAATGAGTCAGAAATCCCGAGGACTTATAACTTCAAGAACATGTACGTAATCACATCTGCTATTGAAAAGTACCAGAGCGTCCAGAAAGGAGAATACCATAAAAAAGGAAAAAAGGTTAATGAGAAGAAGGTGAAGAGCTACTCCTCAAAGGATGTTCTTGTAAGCAAAGAAGAGGTTTATAAGATATTCAAAAAGCTCAACATGCTGTGATGCTGTGGAAAGCTAGAAAAGGCCTTAAAATGGGCTGGTCTGAAGATGAACCCGTTTCTAAAATCCTACGGAAGGCAGTCAATCGACGAGGACGACATAAAAGCAGTAGCTGAAGCTTTGCGAAGCGATTTCCTGACAACAGGACCAAAGGTTGAGGAGTTTGAAAAGAAATTCTCAGAGTACATTGGCTGCAAGCATGCAATTGCAGTGGCTAATGGCACAGCAGCTCTTGAGCTGGCAGTGCAATGCCTTCAACTGCCTCTGGGGAGCGAGATCATAGTCACGCCCTTAACTTTCATGGCAAGCGCCAACTGCATTCTTTACAACAACCTGAAGCCTGTTTTCTGCGACATAGACATTAACACCCTCAACATCGACCCTGACAAGATAGAGACGAAAATCACGCCTAAAACAAAGGCTATTCTGTATGTTGATTTCGGAGGCAGGCCTTGTGAGGTTGACAAGCTCAGCAAGATTGCAAAAAAACACAAGCTCTACCTTATCGAGGACGCTGCTCATGCTGTTGGAGGAGAATACCACGGCAAGAAGCTTGGCTGCTGGGCTGATGTTACGACTTTTAGCTTTCACCCTGTGAAAACCATGACCACAGGCGAGGGAGGCATGGTAACCACTGGGAATGATGAGTTCGCTGAGAGGATAAGAATGCTGAGGAATCACGGGATGCTCAAGAATGACAAGCTCAAGCTAAAGAAATACGGCAAGGACGCATTTTATGAGTACGACATGGCTTATCTCGGCAGGAATTACAGGCTTACTGACATGCAGTGCGCCCTTGGAATAAGCCAGCTAAAAAAGATTGAATCCTTCATAGAGAAGAGAGCAAAGCTGGTTGAGCTTTACAACAAGGAATTCAAAGGAGTCAAGGGAGTAACTACTCCGCTTGTAAACATTGAGAAAGAAAACAAGTACAGCTGGCATCTCTACCACATACTCCTTGATAAAGGCATTAACAAGAACAAGTTCCTTAAACTGATGAAAAGTAAAGGCATTGGCGCTCATTCATTCTACATCCCCATCTATAACTTCAGCCATTACCAGGAAAGGCTTGGCTTTGGAAAGGAGATTAAAAAAGAATACCCTGCTGCAGAGGAAGCTTTTAGCAGGATTGTTATTCTGCCATTATTTCCGAGCATGAACGAGAATGATGTTAAGTATGTTATTGAGTGCGCAAAGCAGGCGCTTAAGAACTTAGCAAAGTAACTGCAAAAAAAGAGCCAAAAAGAGATGAAAAACTTACACAAAAGTCCTCTATTCACACCCACTCTTATTGGCTTAACCTTTGGTTTCTTCAGCCTTGTATACTCTCCTGTATTGTCTCCTTACATGAAAAGCCTTGGAATGGGCGAGGAGCTGATAGGAATCCTTTTCTCATTTTTCCCTCTTGTCATCATCCTGACCTCGCCGGTCATAGGCAATGTGTCTGACCATGTCGGCAGAAGAAAAGTCATATTTGCAGGGCTAATGTTCCAATTCCTAGCCACAGTCTTCTACCTGTGGCCTGCCACCACTGTCTCAATCATTATTGCCAGGATTCTGGCCGGTATCTCAGGAATGTGCGTTGGAATGATTGTTCTTTCAATGGTAAATGACCTTGTCAGGAACAGGCAAAGAGGGGAGGAAACAGGATGGTATCTGGGGATTACCAGGGTAGCAGAGATAATGGCTCCACTCATAGGGGGATTTCTGGCTGAACTCTTCTTTATAACCACTCCGTTTGTTGTCTCTCTCCTTGGCACTGGAATCCTCTTGATTTCACTCATCAAATGGAGGAATGAGAAGCATATAAAATTAAAAGGAAGCTTCTTTAAGCCATTTGAACCTGTCAAAAAATATTTGTCTGATAAAAAGCTCAGGGCTCTTGCTTTTCTTGGATTCACCATGCACACCCGGCTGGCTGTTTTCAACATCTTCCTGCCCTTGCTCGTGCTAGGGCTTGGGTTCGGGTTCAAGGAAGTCGGTATAATCCTGTTTGCCAGGAGCTTCTTTGGCATGTTCCAGGGCTGGTGGGGAAGAATAAGTGATAAAATTGGGAGCAAAAGAATCATTATGCTAAGCACTGCAGCAGCCTCATTAATGTTGATAAGTGCTGGCTTTGCCAAAACCTATCCTGCCTTGCTAATCCTTATGATGCTCGAAGGACTTGCCTCTTCTTTCTGGAATGTTTCTGCCTGGTCATTCATGTCAGATATAGGTGAAAAGAGAGGTATAGAGGGAACCATTGTAGGTTCTTATACTTCCCTTGCCCAGATAGGAGAGTTCTTGTTCTCAATCATAGCTGGTTTTATTGCAGTTGCTACTGGGATAAGCAGTTTGTTTATCATAGCAGGAGTGATTGGCATAATAGGAGTCATTGTTTCTGCACCAATTGTATTAAAAACACAAATCTCTGCTAAGAGAAGTATTTCCTAGAGCTATCTTTCAAAAAACATTTAAAACCACATCTATATACCTGAACAAAGGGTATATAACCACTCCAACTTACAATCGTTAAAAGAACATTCCACATCTAAAAAATGACAAGAAAAAACAAAGATGGCCAGAGCAGGAGGATTGTTGCAATTATTCAGGCAAGAATGGGAAGTACGCGTCTGCCTGGGAAGGTATTAAAGCCTCTACTTGGCCGGCCAATGCTATTTTATCTTGTTGACAGGATTCGCAGAATCAAGGAGATTGACGAGGTCGTTATCGCAACCTCTGAGTATAAGAACAATGATGTCATCAGGGATTTCTGTAGCAAGAACAGGATTGAATGCTTTTCTGGAAGCGAGGAAGATGTTCTGGACCGGTTTTATAAGGCAGCAAAGAGGCACAAGGCTGATGTTGTACTAAGATTCACTGCTGACTGCCCCTTATTAGACCCGCACATAATAAGCAGGCTCTTAAAAGTATTCTTAACTTCTAGCAAATATGATTATGTATCTCTTGCAACTGGCGCAGTAGCTGCAACTGACAAATTCAACGGTCACAGGTTTCCTGATGGGTTGGACACGGAAATTTTCAGCTTTGCTGTGCTTGAAACTGCCTGGAAAGAGGCAAAAGATTCTTTGGAAAGAGAGCATGTTACTCCATTCATCTGGAAGAGACATGACAGATTTAGGGTATGGAATTACACTAGCCCTGTTGATTACTCCAAGATGCGTTGGACTGTTGACAACCAGGAAGATTTTGACTTGATAGAAGCCATTTACAAGGAGCTTTATCCTAAGAAGCCTGATTTTGGCATGTATGATGTGCTTGATTTTTTCAAAAAGAATCCTGAGCTAGTGAAAAAGAACACTCATTTCATAGGAAAAGAGGGTTACCAGGAATTCTGGAAATAAACCGAGGTGATGATGATGAAAACAAAAACAAAGAAAGCAAAATTCATGAGCTGCCCTGAGAGCAGGGAGTTGTGGAAGAAGGCAAAAAAGCTCATACCAGGAGGAACCCAGCTATTGAGCAAGCGCTCTGAGATGTTCCTGCCAGAGAACTGGCCTTCTTACTTTGAGCATGCAAAAGGAGTTGAGATATGGGATTTGGACGGAAACAAGTACATTGACATGAGCTTGATGGGAGTGAGTGCCTGCACCCTGGGCTATGCTGATGATGATGTGAACAAGGCTGTGAAAGCAGTGATTGATAAAGGCTCAACAGCCACCCTGAACTCGCCAGAAGAGGTTGAGCTTGCAGAGCTGCTCATAAAGATTCATCCATGGGCTGAGATGGTGCGCTATGCAAGGACTGGCGGGGAAGCCATGGCTATTGCTGTGAGAATAGCCAGGGCCCACACAAGAAAGGACAAGATAGCCTTTTGCGGCTATCATGGCTGGAGCGACTGGTACATTGCAAGCAACCTTGCTGATGACTCAAACCTGGACGGAAACCTGATGCCTGGCTTAGAGCCAAGAGGAGTGCCACGCGGACTGATTAATACAGCCATACCTTTTGAATACAACAATATCGAATCATTGAAAAAAATTGTCAAGGAACATGATATTGGTGTTATTGTGATGGAGCCTCTGCGGCATACTGGCCCAAAAGATGACTTTCTCAAAGAAGTGAGAAAAGTTGCTGATGAGAGCAAAGCAGTGCTCTTGTTTGACGAAGTGTCGTCTGGCTGGAAGCAGAACATAGGAGGAGTCCACCTATTGCTAGGAGTTAATCCTGATATTGCTGTTTTCTCAAAAGCCATGAGCAACGGCTTTCCAATGGCAGCTATTATTGGCAAGGCAAAAGTAATGGATGCTGCACAAACAACTTTTATCAGCAGCACTGCTTGGACTGAGAGAATCGGGCCGACAGCTGCGCTGGCGACCATCAGGAAGATGCAGGAAAAGAATGTGCCTGCTCACCTGAAGAAAATCGGCGGCATGATTGGCGAAGGCTGGAGAAAGCTTGCTGAAAAGCACAGCATCAGGCTCAAAGTTTCTGTGCCTGAAGCAATAACTGGGTTTTCATTTGAATACGATAATAAGCTTGAACTCAAGACCTTGTTCAACCAAGAGATGCTCAAGAGAGGGTTCCTAGCAACAGACCATGTCTTTGTGAGCTATGCCCACACTCCAGAGCATGTTAAGAAATATCTGAAAAATGTAGATGAGGTCTTTGGCATGATAAGCAAGGCAATTAAGCAGAACAGAGTAAAAGAACTGCTTGAAGGCCCTGTGTGCCACACAGGATTCCGAAGGCTAGTTGACTAATCATGTATCAGGTTGAAAAAATGGAAAAGACACAATCAAAAGAAAAACTATTACCCGGGCTCTGCCTAGGAACAGTGCAACTCGGCATGAAGTACGGGATTAACAATAAAGAGGGCAAGCCCTCAAGAGAAAAATCCTTTGCAATACTTGACCTGGCTTATAAGAGAGGAATCAGGGTTTTTGACACTGCAAACGCTTACGGGGATGCAGAGGAAATACTTGGGGAGTTCATCACGACAAGAAAGATCAAGGACAAAGTGGAGATAATCTCCAAGCTCAGGCCTCATGTGATTTCGCCGGAAAATGCAGGCAATGCCCAGAAAATACTTGAGCTTATTGAAGCAGAGATAAGAAAATCGCTCCAAAGGATAAGGAGGGATTACCTTGACGGCTACCTGCTTCACACGCCAGAATACATTTACAATGACAAGATTGTTGCTGCATTGAGAGCGTGCAAGGCAAAGGGGCTTGTAAAGAACATCGGAGTATCGATTTATGAGGAAGCGGACGCTCTTTATGCTGTTAATAATGCCGCGGTTGATTATATCCAGCTACCTTACAGCGTTTTTGACCAGCGGCTTAACAAAACAGGGTTTTTTGAAGCAGCAAGGAAAAACAAAGTAAAGGTTTTTGCCAGGAGCGCGTTCCTCCAAGGGCTTGTGTTCATGGAAAAGGAGAGAATACCGGATTATCTTGAAGAAGCTAAACAGCATCTTGAAACCTTTGATAAGATAATAAAGCAGCATGGGCTTTCAAGAACAGAAGCTAGCTTGCTCTTCTCTTACAATAACCCATACATTGATTCTGTTGTCTTTGGAGTTGACAATACTAACCAGCTTAATGAGGACATTGATATTGTTCAGAAGGAATTGAAGTTCGATGAGTGTATGAAAGAACTCACCAACAGGTTCACTAACATAAAGAAGAGCATTATCTTTCCTAGCCTTTGGAAGAGTCATCCGGCTGAGGAGTAACCAAATGAAAGCCATAATAATAACAGGAACATCAGGTGGACTGGGAAAGGCCATGTTTGATTACCTAAAAAAAATTGATGCCTTGCTCATCTCAATCTCAAGAAGATTGCTGCCTGACCAAAAAGAAAGTGCTGCAAAGAACAAAAAAATAATTCTTATCAAACACGACTTAAAAAATACGAAACAGCTTATTGCTAAATGTAATTTTTCAAAAAGGCTCTCCGCGATGAAAATTGATGAGATAGTGTTCATCAACAATGCAGGAACAGTTGAACCCATAGGACTGGTGGGCAGTTTAAAACAGGAGTCGATCCATCAGGCTGCTGCAGTTAACATGATTTCACCAATGCTCATAGCAAACGATTTGCTGTCTATTGCAAAGCAAAAGAAGGCTGCGGTAAGGATAATTAATATAAGCACTGGCGCTGCCAAGAGACCCATTGCTGGCTGGGCAGCATACTGCTCTACAAAAAGTGGAATAAAAATGTTCTTTGAAGTGGTGCAAGAGCAAGAGAAGCATGGCAGAGTAATTGTTAAACACATCGACCCAGGAGTAATGAATACAGAGATGCAGAAGAGGATAAGGGGAAAAGACGGCTCTTCTTTTCCCTTGCAAAAATATTTTATTGAGCTTAAAAAAAAGAATAAGCTCCAAAGCCCTCGGACTGTAGCTGAAAGAATATTGGCTAAGGAAAACCTAATATGAAAATAGCAATATTATCAGATATCCACGGCAATCACCTTGCCCTGAAGGAAGTCATGGGCAAAATAAGAAATCTAAAGATAAAGCAACTATTTGTTTTGGGGGATATTGTGGGCTATTATTACCATCCTGATAAGGTAATTAAGCTTTTAAAATCATTCCGGAAGGAAATGATCCTTGGAAACCATGATATCATGCTAAAGGAAGCTGCAGAGGACAAGTTTAAAGCTAAAAAAATTAAGGAAAAATATGGAAGCGGAATTTCCATGGCTTTGAAAAGTTTAGACAAGCAAACAATAAAAGAGCTTACAAGCCTGCCCTCTGTAAAAACCGTTGAAATAGATGGAATAAGGTTTCTGATTTGCCATGGCTCACCATGGAATAGGGATCTGTATATCTATCCTGATGCTGATCAGAGCACGCTGCGTAAATGTACTAATTATGGCACTGATTTTGTGCTCATGGGGCACACCCATTACCCATTTGTATATAAATACGATAAAGCCACTCTTGTTAATGCGGGCTCTGTTGGCCAGGCAAGAGACACAGGTGGAAGCGCCAGTTGGGCACTGATAGATACCTCAAGAAAAACTGTTGAAATAAAAAGAACACCTTATGAAACGGGCAAAATCATTTGTGAAGTCAAGAAAGAAGACCCTGATCACCCATATCTTCATGAAGTCTTAATAAGAAACAGTAAAGAAACAGTAAAACAAAAGTATGTAATAAGAAATAAAAAAGCATGAGGCGGAGTCATGATTATTAACAATGTCTTAGTCACTGGATGCGGGGGGGATATTGGGTTAGGCATAGCCAGAATACTAAAGAAAACAGGCAGCGCGAAAAAAGTTATTGGTTGCGATGTTAATGACACGCATCCAGGATATCTTGTGTATGATGAATATGAAATCATAAAGCCTGCAAACCATCCCGAATATTTTTCTGAACTTGAAGCAATAATAAATAAACATAAGATCGACTTGATCATCCCGATTTCTGAACAGGAAATAAGGGTTTTTTTCAAAAATAAAATCCTGACAGGATTTAAGTCTGTTCCTGTAATTATGCCAAATGAAGAATCCCTGGTTGTTGGGTTGGATAAATTAAAGACAATGGAATTCCTGAAAAAAAACAACCTTCTCTATCCGTGGACAAAAATTGTGAAAGACGGAAAGCCAGAGGCCATTCCCTGCATAATCAAGGATAGGGGGGGCCATGGCAGCAAAGGCATACATGTAGTTGAGAAAGAACTGGTCGCATATTATGAAAAAAAATTCCCCGAACATATTTGGCAGGAACTCCTCTTGCCAGATGACCAGGAATACACCTGCGGTTTGTATCGAACACAAAAGGGAGAAATAAGGGATATCATATTCAAAAGAAAACTGCAAGGTGGCCTGACAGGGTCTGGTGAAGTTGTAGAGGACAAAAGCATAGAGAAGGCTCTAAAAAAGATTGCCAACGCAATCAAACTTCGGGGCAGCATAAATGTTCAGCTTAGGCTGACTGACAGAGGCCCCGTGGTTTTTGAGATTAATCCTCGTTTTTCAAGCACAGTTGTCTTCCGGCACTTGCTGGGGTTTCAGGACTTAATCTGGTCATTGCAAGAAAAGGCAGGTATGAAAATATCTGATTACAAACCTCCGCTAGTGAGAACAAAGATCTTTAAAGGCTCTCATGAGTATATAATAAAGCCAAAAAAATAATGGGGAGCATAATGCATATGGCGCAAACCTTAAGAATTGGGAACAAAAAAGTCGGTAATAACGAGCCGGTATTCATAATCGCAGAGATGTCAGCAAACCATAATCAAAGCTATGACCTCGCTGTAAAAACCATAAAGGCGGCAAAAAAAGCAGGGGCGGATGCTATAAAAATGCAGACTTACACAGCAGATACCTTGACCATAGATGTTGACAAAAAACATTTCACAATCAAACAAGGCAGTGTATGGGATGGGAAAAGTCTTTACAAGCTCTACCAAAAGGCGTACATGCCTTGGGAATGGCAGCCCAAACTAAAGAAGCTTGCTGAAAAGCTGGGCTTGATTTGCTTTTCTTCTCCTTTTGACAAGACTGCTGTTGATTTCCTAGAAAAAATGAAGGTTCCTGCTTACAAAGTGGCTTCTTATGAAATTACTGACGTCCCTTTGATAGAATACATGGCATCGAAAGGAAAGCCAATCCTTATTTCTACTGGCATAGCTACTCTAAGCGACATGAAAGAAGCTGTAGCTGCTTGCAAAAAAAAAGGCAATAGCCAAATCATTTTGCTGAAATGCACATCCGGCTACCCTGCTCCTCTGGAAGAAGTAAACCTGAAAATCATACCTGACATGATAAAAAGATTTAACCTCATTATCGGAATTTCAGATCATACCTTAGGTATAGGTGTACCTGTCGCTGCTGTTGCTCTAGGAGCCAAAGTGATAGAAAAGCATTTTATTTTGGACAGAAGCCTAGGAGGTCCTGATTCTGAATTCTCTTTAGAACCCAAAGAATTTATGCAGATGGTGAATTCTGTGAGAACAGCTGAAAAAGCGCTTGGAAAGGCGACCTATAAGTTAACAGGCAAGATGAGAAAAGGAAGGAGCATCTCACGCTCATTATTTTTTGTCAAGGACGTCTGCGCTGGAGAAAGGATAACCGAGGACAATGTTAGGTCCATCCGCCCAGGATTTGGCTTGCATCCCCGTGAAATGAAAAAGATTATTAGGAGAAAAATCAAGAGTAATGTTACCAGAGGCACGCCAGTAAGCTGGAGGCATATCAAATAAAAAAAACGATATCAAGTGAAAAAATAAGACAGTGATTTGATGGCTGGTGTGTCAACAACAATAATGCATAAGCAATCATATAATAATATAACAAGATGATGAGGCTCACATGAAGTTAGGGATTAAGCTTTGGAGCAGGGACCATGAACAATACTTGGAAGCTATTGAACTGATAGGCACAGGAGATGCAGATTATCTCGAATTGACTTACCTGTCCGGTCAGGAAAGCCATCTTGATGTCTTAAAGAAAAAAAAAGTTCCAGTGATAATCCACGCCCCTTCTTCTGCTCAGGGATTTTGTTTGAGTGATGCAAATTTTGACAGGAATAGACTAATGATGAAAGAAGTAATAAAAGCAGCTGATTATCTCAAAGCTGACAAGATAATTATTCATCCTGATGCAGGACAAGTCAGAAATTTTATCAAATTCTTAAAAGAGCAGAATGATGACAGAATCTTCATTGAGAATATGCCAAAGAAAGGAATAAACAGTGAAAGCATGATTGGCTATTCTCCTGTTGAGATTAAAGAATTTCTCTCGATCGGCTCTTTTGGCTTTTGCCTTGATTTCCCCCATGCCATTAAGGCTGCAGTAAGCCAAGGTATTGATTACAAGGAGTATCTTAAAGAGCTGATAGCCATCAATCCTGGCATGTTCCATGTTTCAGACGGCACCTTGAGCAGTGAAATTGACGAGCATTTGAACATTGGAGAAGGAGAATTTGATTTTAGTTTCATAAAGGATTTGATTGTCAAGAATGAAAGCTTGGCAGGTAAAAGCAAAGAAGTAACTTTTGAAGTCCCGAAAATCAATTCCCTTAAGAATGCCATAGTGAACATAAAAAAATTTAAAGCTATAAAGTAAATTTGGCAAGCCTCTTAAAGCCCATCATGAGGCCAGGAAAATGAAAGTTTTATTGATCAACCCACCTCTAAGAGAACAATACCCTCCGTCAACTTTTCCCTACGGCCTAGGCTATGTTGGCAAATACCTGAAAAAAGCAGGGCACCAGGTCGAATTCCTTGATATTGACAGCCACAGGTACACCAGGGAAAAGGCTCTTGAAGAGCTAAAGAAATGTAACTGCGACGTTATAGGGACTGGCGGATTAGTAACAGTGTACCGCTATCTCAAATGGCTTGTTCCTAATCTAAGAAAGGTTCATCCAAAGGCCAAGATTGTTGTGGGAGGAAGCCTTCCTACCTCTGCTCCTCATGAAACCCTGAAAGGGCTTGATATTGACTTCATAGTGCTGGGTGAGGGAGAGATAACCGGGCCTGAGCTGATTAGTTATCTTGAAAAGCAAAAAAATCAGAAAAAGCAGCTAAAACTTGATGAGCTTAAAAGAATCAAAGGCATTGGCTTTAAGCACAAAGGCAAAGTAATAATCACTGAGCCCAGGGAATTGATTCAGAACATTGACGAGGTGGGCTCTCCTGATTGGGAGTTGATTGATGCTGACAGGATTATAAGAAAATATGCTAATGGAGTCATGGGGATTCTTACTGAGCGAGGCTGCCCTTTTAACTGCAATTTCTGCTATCACCAGTTCGGCTACAAGTCAAGAAGGCGCTCTGCTAATAATTTTGTGAAGGAGATGAAACTCATACATGACAAGTACGGGATAAAGCATTTCTCCTTCGGAGACAACCTGACTTTCCTGAACACAAATGACGTCTTAAAATTCATGCGCACCCTTAAAAAATACCAGCTGCAATATATTACCTATGATGTCTCTATGAGAGCCAGCCTGATTAACGAGGAGCTTGTTAAGCTGCTCAAAAAATCAAGGTGCAAGGGACTGAACTTTGGCTTTGAGTCAGGAAGCCAGAAAGTGCTTAACCTGATGAACAAGAGAACCACTGTCGAGCAGATGGACAACGCCATCCGCATACTAAAGAAGTACAAGATGCCTTATTGCGGCACCTTCATGATTGGCTATCCTGGAGAGACCAAGGAGGATGTTGACCATACCATTGAGTTCTGCAAAAGGCACGGAATCCTGGCTAAGCCCTTCTTTACCACGCCTTATCCAGGCACTCCTCTTTTCTACCAGATAAAGCATAAAATAAAGGACATGGACAAGTTCCTCACCTCATTAGGCGATGCAAGGGATTTATCCATTAACATATCTGAGTTCAGCACCAAGGAACTAATTCGCCAGAGAAGAAGAGTGGCTGAGGAGACTGAGAAAGAATTCCTTAAGAAGCACAGGATTCTCGGATTCTTGTTCTCACCGCTGGGATTGCTTAACGTCGAAGTTGGTTTTGCAGTAGCCACATTCTTGACAACGCCGTTTCCAGTTTTTATGAAGAACTCACTAAAAATAGCATTCAACTACCTCAAAGGCAAGCCTGTTGTTCCTCTGAGTGATAAGGGTTATAACAAATCAGTTGAGTGAATAGATAAAATCAACAACCTCGCTTAATGCTTTTTTTGTAACCGATAAAATCCTGTTTAATTGTCTGTTTATATCGGTTTATTTGCCAAGAATATGAGCAACTAAGGACTTGATTTCTCTTAAGTCAACAATCCTCATCATCATAATCATGCACAAATAAAACAGCCCGCCGAGAATCACGCAAATAACTGCTTCAGAATAGGTGTTCAGAACCAGAACGCTTTTCAAGGCAAAGATTAATCCAAGCATGAGTATTCCTGCAAAAGCAATCTTGAGCCAGTTAAGCCAGGGTATTTGTACCTTGATGAAGTGCCTAAGCTTGAAAATGCACATGATTGCCACATAAAAATAAGCAATAAGAGAGGTTAAGGCTGCACCAATTATTCCTAATCTCGGTATTAATAATAAGTTAAGGAGGAAGTTAAGAGCTGCTCCTTGGATAAGAATCTTGGTGCTTATGGCTGGCTGGCCAATCCCTCCAAGAATGGTTGAGGTGATGGAGTGCAATCCTAAGAAAATTATCCCGAGGAGAAGAATCTGCATTGCAAAAGCTCCTCCCACATAGCCTTCTCCGAACATAAGGCGAAGCACTGTTTCTGAAAAAGCCAGCACTACCAGGACTGCTGGCAGGATGATTGCAAAAGAGTATTGGTAAAGCATCTTTAAACCCAACTCCAGGTATTGCTTCTTCTTCCTAGCCCATAATTCAGCAACCATTGGGAAAATAACAGTGGCTATTGAGGTTGCAAAGAACTGGAGGATCATGGCTGTTGGGACAATCACATTGTAAACCCCTACCTCTTCCATGCTCCTGAAATATGTCAGCACAAGGGTGTCTGTATATACAATAATTAGTCCGCCTATGCCGGAAATTGTCACAGGTATGCCGAATCTCAAGAGCTTGTTAAAAAGCTCTTTCTCAACTGACGCCTTGTGCTTGAAGAAATTAAAAACCTTAAAAAGCAAAGGGATAAAAATAAGGAGTATCAGCAAATAAGTTGCTATATACGCATAGGAGGCTATAAAAACATTTTTTTGAAAAGCAAAAAAGCAGAAGAGCAAAACAAGAAGAAACCCGTTCTCTGCCAGGTACATCGATGAATAAAGCTTCATATTCTGGAAAGCCTGGAAAATCACCTTTAATATACCCTTGAGGTTTGAAATGAGCATTATAATTACGAATAACAGGAGCAAAGGAACAGCCAGCTCATTCCGGAAATAATGTTTTGCAAGGAAACCAGAGAAAATAAGCAGCAGAATTCCGACAACAAAGACTGTAGCCAGGGTTACTAACAGCGCAATAATCACTGCGCTCTTTATCTTATCATGCTTCTTCTTAACCAGGAATTCAGGAATATACTTAACAAGGGCTTCTCCCATTCCTAAGCCATTAAAAATGCCTATTAGACTGACAAAGGTAAAAACCGAGAAGAACAACCCGTACTCTGCAATGCTCAAGTTCCTTGCAAGCACTATCCTTATAAGATAGCCGAGAAAAGCTGCCAAGATATTTATTACAAAAACAATAACAAAACCTTTCAAAGCGCGCTTGGTATAAGACATTTAGCGTCCCACACTCTTGTACTTGAACCCGAGCTTCTCAATATCAGCCGGCTCATAAATGTTCCTGCCGTCAATGATTATGTGCTGCTTCATCAGCTTCTTCATCCTGGAAAAGTCAGGCTCCCTGAACTCATCCCATTCTGTAAGGATGATTAAGGCGTCTGCGCCTTCAAGAGCTTCATATGAAGTATTTGAGAACACAACGCCTTTCTTGAAAAGCTGTTTTGCATTCTCCACTGCCTCAGGATCATAAGCCCTTACCTGAGCATCCTCTTTCAGCAACTGGTCAATAACAGTTAATGCTGGCGATTCCCTCACATCATCTGTCCTTGGCTTGAAAGACAAGCCCCAGACAGCAATGGTTTTACCCTCAAGCTTTGGCAGGAATTTCTTAAGCTTAGGCACAAGGCTTCTCTTCTGCCTCTCATTAATATAATCCACTGTCCGCATCAGGTTAGAGGTTAAGCCGTGCTGCTCAAGCATGTGAGAAAGAGCTTTAACATCCTTTGAAAAACAGCTGCCTCCATAGCCGCAGCCTGCCTGCAAAAACCTAGAACCAATCCTGGTGTCAAGCCCCATACCCCTTGCTATAGCCTTGATATCAGCTCCCATCTCCTCGCACAACTGGCTTAGCTCGTTCATAAAGCTGATCCTGGTCGCAAGCATAGCATTGCTCGCATACTTGATGAGCTCAGCATTCTTCTCAGTTGTAAAAACTATTGGCTTGTCAGCCCTGCTTATAGGCTTGTAAAGCTTAGCCAGGATTTCCTTTGCTTTCTCACTAGAAACACCAATGATTATCCTGTCAGGATTCTGAAAGTCCTTGACAGCAGCCCCTTCTCTCAGGAACTCAGGGTTGCTAACAACATCAAAATCAATATTCTTCTTCCTCTTGCTCAACTCCTCGCTAATAATCTTCCTGACCTTCTCAGCAGTGCCTACAGGAACAGTGCTCTTGTTAGCAATTATCTTGTAAGAATCAATGAACCTGCCAATATTCTCAGCAGCTGCATAGGTATAACTCATATCTGCTTCGCCATTAGGCTTTGGAGGAGTGCCAACACAAATAAAGATAATATCTGCCTCCTTGATAGCTTTCTCAGAATCAGTTGTGAACTTCAGCCTTCCGAGCTTGATATTCCTCTCAACCAGCTCCTTCAAACCAGGCTCATAAATAGGAATGATTCCTTTATTAAGAGCCTCAATCTTCTTCTCATCAATATCCAGGCAGACAACCTCATTGCCCAAATCAGCAAAACAAGTGCCTGAAACCAGACCGACATAACCGCTGCCAATGCATAAAAGCTTCATGATAATACCTCCATTAATGCCTTATATTAAAGCATAAAACTAATAAGAAAAGAAAGGATAAAGGCGTTTTTAAAGGTTGTGAAAAGGGGTTCTTAGTCTAAAAAAACAGCAACCTTTTTAAATCATCTTAGTTTCTTATCACTCTGGACGGTCATAGCTGCGTGGCACACCCGATCCCGTTTCGATCTCGGAATGGATTTGAACTTGGTCCACGAGAGAGTTAAGCACGCACACGTTCCGGGGCGTACTGCACTTACGTGTGGGAGACCCGGAAAGCTGTCCTTTTTTAAAGCAATGGGATCGACACAAGTTCAATTTTTTCTTTATTTCATTACATTTTACCTGGCTTTTGATTGGAGTAGCGCCGTAACTAGCTATAAGAAGGTTAAGTACAGCAGCTTTTTTTGGGTGTTTAAATCCAATTTTCTCCCTGAAAAGCAAAAAATTATTTCTGCCGGTTATGCTTAGAATAAATGATTTATCGTAATGACTTTCTGGTTTTGTCCTGTAGATTTTATTAGGCCGAATTCCTAAAGACAGCAAGAATTCTTTTATTTCCAGTAAGATTTGAAGAGAATTAGAGCAGAGGGTAATGCTTCTTTTCCATTCATCAGGATGCTTCTTAAATCTTAAGGCAACAGAGCCCTCGTCATCATAAAATGCTCTTATAAACGAAATTTTGACAGATAACGAGGATGACTTTATCAAATTCGGAATGTGAATGTCATCGCTTTTGAAAGATGTGAGGTGAGCAAGCATAAAGTTAATGATTTCTCTCTTTTGCACTTGTGCAAAAGGAACTCCGGAGTTGACATTGCCTTTGGTAAAGTGAATGTTTCCAAATTCTTTTGCCATATCATCCTCAAACTCAGTTAACAGAACCGGGCAGGTATTGTTGTATCTTAAATATTTTGGACTGACATGACCGTCTCCACAAAGCTTTGCCAAACATCTAGCAAGACTCTCAGAAACCATAATTAGGAGGTGAACTTATTTGTTTAAATACCTTACGTCGAGATGTCCAGTGATGCAATCACTAGGCTCAGAACGCTAGTTCTGTTGTCCAGTGCTCTAAACGTGTGGGAGACCCGGAAAGCTGTCCTTTAACCTTTTTTCTAAAAGAGTTAACGAAAAGGGTGCTACGCTCGCAACTTTGTTGCTCGGTAGCGTAGTTACTGAGAGCGGCAAGCCCAATTTCTTTTTTAAGAGAATTCACAGCACAGTTATCTCTATCTTATTCTTGGCTTTGTCTGCTTTTATGCCTAGCTCTGTGCCTTTGGAGTCAAGGTTGAATACTTGGACAATGTCTTTTGGAAAGATGACGCCATAACTGTGACCTATCTTGACTGGCTTTTTGATGTATTTCTCTTTGAGGAGTTTCTGCTGTAATTTCCTGCCAAAAATCAGTGCTTGTTCCTGAGTAAATATAGTCATCCTGCATGAAGAGCAACGATAAGCGTCTGCTTCTACACCTTCATGAATTGTCCTGACAGGCTTCATCTCTTTTCCGCATTGTAAGCATTTTTTCATCTTATTCCCTTCCTTCACTAATTATTATCGTCTTAATGACAAATCCGCCAAAGCATTTTCTGCAAAAAACAAAAAATGAGAGGTTGTCGTGAAAATATTTGTAATACACAACGTTCTTCTTTGAATGTTTTGACCTTGACAATCTGCCTTCAGCAATAGTCTCTTCTATTCTTTCGAGGGTTTCGTACAAGTCTAACCCGAACTGGCAGCTTCTATCTATTAACCTAACAAAAGCGTGCTCTTCATACTCAATATTCAAGCTTAACACCTCTTGCTATGCTTAACTTATTTATATAACTTATGGTTTAACAAATAGTTTAACATTATTGTAGGTCGGAAAATAAAAAAAAGAAAAGAAAAAACACTTGCTGCCTATTTCATCTTCCTTGCAATCTCAGCTCCTTCCTCTACCATGAGCTCATCATCTCCAAGAGGCTCATCACTCACCTTGACTGTGTTGGCTAGGATGGCGTTGTAGTACTCTATCGGTTTGATGCTAGTTATGACTGTCTGCTGTATGATGTACCTACCGTTCCTGCTCGCCTTTATCCTGTTCTGGATGCGCGGCATCCTTCTGAGCTCTTCTTCTTTTTTATTGCTTAATCCCATCTTATCACCTCGTATATTGGTGACTTGAATAAACAGGCAGGTGTTTTATATAATGCTATGGTTAATTTTCGGAGGAAAAAAACTTTTTTAGGAATATTTTCGCTTTTCAGAAAGTTGTGACAGAGCAAAAGATTTAATAATCCATGCAAATAACTATTGGTTTGAGGTGAGGGAAGGCGTAAGATGCTTGTGTGCGATAAGCTTGTAACAAGGCATAAAGGTAAGTCTGAGCTAGAGATGACTCTTGAGAACTGCAAAACCACTCCTGAAGAGCTTGTTGGCTTAATGACGCAATACAATCGGGATATTCAAAAGGAAGAGGGACCTACTCTGATGAAAGATGTTTGTGTTAATGGGTTTTATATGGATAACAAGATTTTGGGGCGCAACAAGGAACATTCAGCATACTATAATCCTCTGGGAATCTATTTTTGGGGGATAGTTAATGAAAACAACGTGGTTTTTGAACTTCCTAAAAAAAACAAGACCAAGGAATGGCTTCTTGATTTCTGCCTGAAATACTCTACAACAAGGAACCAGGGCTGAAAATGGTTAAAATCGGGATTATAGGCGGAAGCGGACTTGACAACCCAGATATTCTTAAGAATGCAAAAGAGGTTGAAGTGAATACGCCTTATGGCAAGCCAAGCAGCACCTTGAAGACTGGAAAGATTGGTGGTGTTAACGTGGTTCTGATAGCAAGGCATGGCAGAGAACACACCATCCCACCAACCCATGTTAATAACAGGGCGAATATTCATGCGCTGAAAGAGCAAGGAGTCACGCACATACTAGCTACAACAGCTGTTGGCTCTTTAAGAGAGAAGATTGGCAGAGGAGACCTTGTAGTGCTGGACCAGTTCATTGACTTCACAAGGCACAGGCACATCTCTTTTTATGAGCAATTCGAACCCCACAAGCCAATACATACTTCTCTGGCAGAGCCTTTTAACAAGTTGTTGAGAGAGCTGCTTATCAAAAGCTGCAAAGAGTTAAAGCTCAAATATCATCCAAAAGGAACTGTTATCACGATTGAAGGTGCTCGTTTCAGCACAAAAGCAGAAAGCCATATGTTCAGAGCCTGGGGCGCTGATGTGATTAACATGAGCATTGCTCCAGAATGCATACTTGCCAATGAAGCAGGCATACCTTATGCTGCTGTTGCCATGTCAACTGACTATGACTGCTGGAAGTGCGATGAGGCGCCTGTTACTTGGGAAGCTGTGCTTAAGATGTTCAATCAAAACGTGGAAAAGGTAATCAAATTATTTCTCAAAACCATACCTAAGATAAAATAAGGTGGATAAATGGACGATAACAAAAATTCTGAAGAATTTTTGAATGAGAAGCAGAAGATTGCTTCTCACTTAAAGAAAGCCATCAGGACCATTCCTCATTTTCCAAAGCAAGGAGTAATGTTCAGGGACATAACCACTCTTCTCCAGAACCCTGAGGCTTTCAAGAAGACGTGTGATGAGCTCTACAAGAGGTACAAGGATAAGAAGGTTGATGTTGTTGTTGGCATTGAGAGCAGAGGCTTTGTGTTCGGAGCAGTGCTTGCCTACATGCTCGGAGTGGGATTTGTGCCTGTGAGAAAGCCAGGCAAGCTGCCTCACAAGACTATTAAGGAAGAGTACGAGCTTGAATACGGCAAGGACGCTGTTGAGATGCACGCTGACGCTATAAAGAAAGGTCAAAGGGCTCTGATTGTGGACGACTTGATAGCAACCGGGGGCACGGTTTGTGCTACTATTAAGCTTGTTGAGAGGCTAGGCGGCAAGGTAGTGGAATGCTGCTTTGTGATTGAGCTGCCAGAGCTCAAAGGAAGAGAGAAGCTGAAAGGCTACCCTGTCTTCAAGCTTGTAGAATTTGAAGGTGAATGATTAGAGTTCCACAACTATTTTCCCTTCTTTTTCATTAATCTCTTTAATAATTTTGTTGCTGGCATATTTCTTCTTCAATTCTTCCCAGCTCATCTTCTTCCTGTCAAGGTTTATAGAATCAAGGATTTCTTTTACCTCCTGGTAATGCTCGTAAATGAGCTCTCCTTTCCTCTGGTTGTCAGCAATGCTCTGCTCCAATTCCTTTAACCTTTGCCCCTGCTTCTCAATCACCAGCCTAACCTTATCCTGCTTGGTCTGCTTTTCCTTGACAACCTTATCCTCAGCAGCGCTCATGGCTTTGACGCTAAGATTATCATCAAGGGCTTTGCTAAAGCTTTCATAATCAGTTCGTTCAGTTGCGCCTGCGGCCAGGTAAAAAGGAACAATCTCGTCATTAAACTTGTTTGCTTTTATCTCTTGATTGAATAATCCTTTCACTGAATCAGCAATTGTTTTTAGCTCTGCCTTTTCAAGCTTACTCTTATCCTTGGCTACCTTTGCTCTCTTGCAAACCTCTTCTGCGTATAATCCTCCTAATCCAAAGTCAACTGCAAGAGTCTTAACTACTAAATCCATTTTTGATTTGCTAATAATTTCTTTTACTTGCTCCTCGCCAAGGCTCGGAGTATCTGCTTGTGCCGGAGGGTACTCGTACTTTGCACCTCCCCTAACAGTCCTGGCCTCCCAGTTCTGGCTTTCAAGGAGCCCTTTAATCTTGTAATCTGAGTCAACCAATACCATGTTGCCTTTGCTGAATAATTCGCAGATTAGAATCCTAACGCCTTCTTTGGTGTCAAAAACAATCTCAAGAATCCTGTCAAAGCCTTTCTGCCTGACTTCCTTAATCTTCCCGCTTGCCAGGTGCTTTCTCAGGAAAACGCAAAAGCCAGGAGGGGTTTCTGGAAATATTTGCTTGTAATCAGTGAGATAAGCAAGGTTGGGAAGATGAATCCTTAGCATGAGCTTGCCAACGCTGGGCTTGTGAAAGACGAACAAGAATTCTTTCTTGTCTTCGCTCTGCTCATATATTTTATCGACTCGAGCGCCAACTAATTGCTGGAATTCCCTGACAAGGTAATGCAAGTCTAATGATGTTAGCTCGGATTTCATAGTGAAAAGATAAATGCTTGGGATATAAAAAGGTTGTTGAGGACAGGACCAAAACCTTTAAATACTAATTCGTATCTATTTGTTATCAATTAGTAACTTTTTGTGATTAATATGCCCCGGAATAAAAAGAAGTCAAACAAGCCTAAGCCTTCTCATTCTCCTAGGCTTAGCACTATTCTCATGGTCGAAAAGGTTCTTAAGGATAACGCAGACCGCATCATAAAGGTTGCGGAGCTGAAAAGGATGCTTCCTAAGAAGGTGAATCATAACACTTTGATGAGCATTGTTGATTATCTTGACAGGAGCAATAAGATAGCTTTCAATGCCAAAGGCATGATGTGGATTGTTAATGACAGCCCCAAATTAAGAGAAGCAATCCGAAAGGCTTCCACTTACGAGGAAATTCTTGCGGAAATTAATAGATAGGTTATATAAACCAGTTCTTAGGGTTATTCATTTATGAGAAAATCTGTAAAAATAAAATTCTCTGATGAAGCAAAGCAAATCTATAACAAATTAAGAGAAAAAGCGAGCTCTTCAAAAATCGACCGGATGTTATTGTCCGCAATTGATAGGAAAGTTGAAATTATCCGGTCCTATTGCTTTTATGGCGATACAATTCCACACAGATTAATCCCTAAAATTTACAAAAAGAGATATTGTGTAACTAACCTGTTGCGGGTTGAATTGCCATGTTTTTGGAGGCTGCTTTACACGATCAGGAAAGACGAGGTTGAAATTGAAATAATCGCCTTCATCATTGAAATTCTAGACCACAATAAGTACAACAAGAGATTCGGCTACAAGAAGCATTAATCGCCTCATCAGCTCTTCAGTGAACCAGCTTATCGCTCCAAAGCTCCTAACTGCTTTTGCAGCTTGACTATTTGCTTATTTATTTTGTTTATTTGAGTGTCAATTCTCGTAACTTCATCCTCGGCTTCTCTTAGCCTTGCATGAATATCCTGGTTAGAGGGCTGTTTCTCAAGCTCCTTGCGGAGGTAATCTGTGGTTAGCTCTTTATTATTACGAAGCTGGGTTAGTTGTCTAACATCTTGCTCTAGCGCTCGTATGCTCTGCCTTATCTTCTCAGGGTTCTTTTTTCCTATTCCTAAAAATGCCATGGTGCTCCTCCTCTAAAGTTCTAACCTTCTACCTCCTAAAATTCTTAGGGGCAGTATATATATTTTATGTTTGTGCAGGCGTGGTTTTATTTTTGTCTTACCTCTTCAATAGCCTGCCTAATCTTGTAAATCTTGCCTGAAGTGAAAAAGGTTGGCATCTCTGTATATATTATGGTGTTAGGTCCTATGAGCGTTCCCGGATTAAACATAAGATTGTTGCCTATCTTTGCTCCATCACCTATTATGCAGCCGAACTTTCTTAAATGAGTGTCATAAGTTTTTCCATTAACCATTACTCTGACATCTTTCTCGCTGAGCTTGTAGTTTCCAAGGGTTACTCCAGTTGCCACCCATGCTCCTTTGCCCAGGATGCTGTCTCCAACATAGCTCTTCTCAGAAATAGTCACATTATCAAATAAGATAGAATTCTTAATCTCGCTGTTATGCCCTATCTTGCAATTCTTTCCTATTATTGTGCCTGGTCTTAGATAAGCTCCTTTTTTTATGGTGCAATTCTCTCCGATGATTACAGGTCCTTCTATCTTGACAAATTGGTCTATGGTGGTGTTCTTCCCTATTCTTATCTTGCCTTCTGTCTTTGTAGTGCTGGCTAGCTTTCCGTAGTTAATGCTGTACTCGATTTCCAGCAGGGAATTCTTTTTTTCAAGAGCCTCCCAGACATAACTTATTCCTTCAAATGCCCTTGAACAAGGGCAGGCTTTCATGTCCTTGAAATAATAATCTGGTTTGAGCTCTTCGGGTTCTTCAGGCTTATTGTTCTCTCTCATTTTATCTGCTCTTCAAGAATGCTTTTCACCTCGTACAGGTCTTTGACATGGTAATCTGCTTCTCCTCGCAGGGTATTTTGTCTTCTTATCATGTGTATAGTAACCATGCCAAGGCTTTTGCCTGCTGCCAATTCAACATCAGGATTGTCTCCTATCACCAGGACCTGGTTTGGCTTTGCCTTGTGCTGTTGTGCAAGCTCAGAAAATATTTTCTTCCTGCCCTCAACGCTTATCGCTTCATCCACGATTATATCATCAAAAAAGTGCTGTATGCCAAGAATCCTTATCTTGTCCATCTGCACTTCTTTTGTGCCAGAAGTAACAAGAGCCTTTTTTTGTTCTAATGTGGCAACCACAGCAATATCATCATATGGCTTTATGCCAGATAAATCCATCTCTTCATACGCAGACATCCCTATTTTCCTGAGCTTCTCTGAAAGTTTTAGCTCTCTTGCAAGAATCCTGAAACCAGTAAAAGGATACTTCTCCCTGATGATTGGCTCATATTCCCTTTTCAAGCCTGCCTTTCTCATCCGGTATATCATTTCATCCAGGACTTTAACACCTAGCTGACCATAAGTGTCAAAAAGGGTGTTGTCAAGGTCAAAGATAATCAGCTTAATCATGGTTTCCTGTTCAGAGTTTCATAATAGTCTTGGCCAACTTGTCAGGATTGTGCCTTGCTAAGTCTATGTTGTCAAGAAGATCTGTCTTGATGACTTTGTATTTGTTCGTGTCCTTAAGGTCTGGCTCTACAAAACCTGCTTTTTCTTTCTCATACTCTTGAAGCAATTGCTTGGAAGGCTTCTTGTTATTGCAAATCACATAATCAAGCACTCCTTTTCCAAGGTACTTTTCAACCTCAGCCACAAAGTCAGAAGCCTTGAACCCTGTTGAATCACCGTACTTGGTCATGATATTGCAAACATAAATCTTCTTTGCCCTGGATTTTTTCAGTGCAGCTTTTATGCCGCTGACAAGTATGCTAGGCAGTATGCTGTAAAAAAGCCCTCCGGGCCCGATTACTATCTTATCTGCCTTAAGGATGCTTTCGACTGCTGGCTTGTAAGCCTTTGCCTTGGGCACAAGAAAAACTTTCTTTATTCTTAAGCGCGGGTCATGCTTGGGAATAACCAGGTTCACCTCGCTAACAATCACTTGGCCGTTCTCAAGGATTGCCCCAACATGGGAATCAGTTGTGGTAACAGGCAGAACCTTGCCTTTAATGTTGAGTATTCTGCCAGCTTCCTCTATTGCCTTGGCATCATTGCCAGTAATGTCCCGTAATGCTGTCAAGAAAAGATTGCCAAAACTATGGCCTTGAAGCCCCTGTCCTTTGCTGAACCTGTACTCAAAAAGCTTTCGAAGCATGCTGGTTTCAGGGCTGAGAGCAATAAGCCCCCTCCTAACATCTCCTGGGGGCAGGAAGCCGAACTCGTCCCTGAGTCTGCCTGAGCTCCCGCCACTGTCCATCATGTTTATTACTGCTATGAATTCAGCATCGTACTTTTTTAAGCCTCTAAGAATAGTGTAAGAGCCTGTGCCTCCTCCGATAACAACTATTTTCTGCATTCTTCCAATAATACGTTCTATTTCATTATTTATAAGTTTAATGGAAAAGAATTCTACAATGAAGTAAATGATAATAGCAAATGAGAATAACATAATATCAAATAAAGGATAAGATGATAGCAAATAAGAATGCTAAAGGGATAAAGAGGAATAAGAATAGGACTAAAAAATAGGTTTTATTTGACAACAAAGACCTTGTCGTACTCCCTGACATGATCCTTGACTTTCAAGCCAATGCTCTCTCCTTTGCCAGCCTCATCAACCTGCTCATGCTCTATCTGCATTGAGTCAACTGGCTGGGTAAAGTCTGTTGTTGCTCCTTTTATATGAATAGTGTCTCCTGCTCTCAGGGTTGCTGTTAATTCAATCACAGCCACTCCGATCTTGGTATAATAATGCGTTATTGCGCCTACTTCCTTTTCATCAGCCAAAATTTCACCCCCTAACAAGGCCAGGAAGCATTATCATCTTAAAAAGTTAACGAAAAAGAGGCAGTGTTCGGGATATTTTATAATGATCTTAACAACCGCAAAATATATAAGGCGAAATGGTTAAGGATACTGTATAACACAAAAAAGAGGCGGGTGATTATGTTTCTCACAAAAATCGATACTCTATTTGACACTGTTGAAGAAAAGAAAACAGTCACTGTTCTGAGCTTAGCTAAAGCCTTGGAGATACCTGCGGCTAGCGTGACCAGGATTGCAAGGTACTTGGAACAGCTCGGGCTGGTCGAGATTGACTACAAGACTCTCCAGGGACCTAGCATTAAGTATCTGAAAAGCCCAGAGCCAGAGTTCAAGAACGTCGATGAGGTAGAGCTCATTAATAAGCTAAAGTTCTTTAAGAGCTTTCAGAATATCAAGGCTGCAAACAAGCTCATCTATGACTTGTACAGGTACTTGAGGCACAGGGATGACGAAGAGACCAAGAATATTTATCTTAATGTCCGCAAGTATTATCTTGCTAATTTCATGAAGAACATGGACAAGAAGATTACCGACCCTATCAGCAAGATGGACAGCTATAACATTGATATTGATAGGATGGTGGTGGAGGTTGAGATTATAAAGCAGGAGCTTGAAGCAGTGCCTTTCTACATAGTATCCTTGCTTAGGGTTAGTGATATCACGCGCCTGGTGATTGACAAGATAAAAGAGGAGGTCATAAGCAAGATCACCTTCAACATAGTGTTCAAGACCCATGAAGAGGAGGACATGATAAAGCAGGAGTACAAGAAGAAAATTCTTGCTGTGATGCAGGAAGTGTTTCCTGACTTAACAGAGGATCGGCTTCATATTTTCAGCGACTATATCATCCTGACAAGCCTGGGAATGGGAGAGATTGAATTCCTGCTCAGGGACAAGCATCTTGAGGAGGTCGTAATCAACAATGCATTCGAGCCTATCTGGGTTTATCACAAGAAGTACGGCTGGCTGGAGACCAATGTCATAATTGATGATGAGGCAGAGATAATCCACTACGCAACCTTGGCTGGTAGGAACATGGACAAGATGATAACCACCCTCACGCCGCTCATGGATGCCCGATTAAAAACAGGAGACAGGGTTAATGCAACCCTTGCCCCTATCAGCTCCAAGGGAAACACTATCACTATAAGGAAATTTGCAGAGTCTCCCTGGTCTATCACAGACTTTATCATTAACAAAACCATTGATTATTACACTGCAGCCATGGTATGGACAGCCATCCAGTACGAGCTCTCAATCCTTATTGTGGGAGGCACTGGCTCTGGTAAGACCTCAACCTTGAACGTGTTCACCATCTTCATGCCGCCTAACCAGAGGGTTGTGAGCATAGAGGATACGCGCGAGATAAGGCTTCCAAGAACCCTTCACTGGGTTCCTATGGAAACCAGGCTTCCAAACCCAGAGGGCAAGGGAGAGGTGTCTATGCTTGACCTCATAGTCAACTCACTAAGGATGAGGCCTGACAGGATAATCGTTGGAGAGATCAGGAGGAAGAAGGAGGCGGAAGTCCTTTTCGAGGCTATGCACACAGGGCACTCAGTGTACGCTACTCTGCACGCCAACACAGTCCACGAGGCAATAATCAGGCTCACTACTGAGCCAATCGGGATAGCTAAGTCCTTGCTTGCAGCTATTGACCTGATGTTTGTGCAGAACAGGAACAGGAGAACCAACACTCGAAGAACCTTCCAGATAGCTGAGCTACTGGAGGACGGAGGCTATAACCTGCTGTTCAACTATAACTTCAGGGAGGACAAGCTCGTAAAAGTCAGGGAGCCTTTCATGTTCTATAAAACCTTAGAGCTTTTCTCTGGTCTTAGCAAGTCAGAGGTTGATAGGGAGATTAGCGACAAAATCAAAATTCTCAAGTACTTGACAGAGAACAACATAACCAACAACGAGGAGATTGCTCTCTTAGTAAGCTATTACTACATCAACAAGGACTACCTGATGAAAAAGCTTTTTGGTGATAAAAATAACTGAGGAAAGCGAGGCCTTCATATCAAAGGTTTTTCCTAAGCTAAAGGAAAACCTGAGAAAAGCGCAAATGGATATGGGTGTATCAGTTTTTGTGAGAAAATGCGTTGTGATGTCCATTATTTTTGCGCTGAACGTCTCTGTAATATTTTTCCTGATCCTGTTAAAAAGCGGGCTTTACCTGCTGACCATTCCCCTCTTTATTTTTTTTTTCATAATCATCTTTCTTATCTGCATGAATATTCCTAAATTTAATATGGCCAAGGTGAGGCAGGAGATTGAGAGCGATATTTTCACTCCGAGCAGGATGCTGCTCACCCTCCTGGAGTCTGGGAACTCGCTCATTAGTGCCATGGAGAGCGTGTCCTACACCAAAGCCAAGTCCAGTAAGTACTTTGGAAAAATAGCCTCAGAAATCTATGTAGGAAAGAATGTTGACCAAGCCATAGAGGATGCTATCAAGTACACGCCAAGCGACAGCTTCAGGATGGTGTTGGAGCCTATCAAGAAATCATTGAAAACCGGGACAGACATCCAGACCAACCTCTTAGCCACTTTGCAGCAACTCTCAGAGCAGAAGGTTGTTGAGATTGAGCAGTATGAGAAAAGGCTCAACCCCTTGTCCATGTTCTACATGATTTTTGGAACAGTCATACCTGCTGTTGGAGTGGTGGGGCTGGTATTAATCCTCTCTGTGATAGGCTTCAAGGTGGAGTTCTTTCCTGCATTGCTCGTCCTTCTCGTATTAATATTAATTTTGCAGCTGTTCTTTGTCAAGATATTCCAGAACACTAGGCCGTTGGTGAAATTATGAATGAAAGCAATGCTCCGGCCCAAGCTCCTGCTATCCTAAGAAAGAGCAAGCTTCGATCGCTTACTGAAACTTTAGGGGATGCCATAATCCCGCACAAGTACAGGCGGAGCATTATCAACTACCTGGAGCGCGCCAGCATCTCAGAAGTGCCTTATTATTCTTATGGCGTTGCAGTCGGAGTAGTGCTTTTTATCGCCTTGGTCCTTGACATAATCGTCTTATCCACGAAATACTTTGTTAATGCCGGCATAATAATCATGATTCTGGCGTCTGTAGTCATCATTATACCTATCCTGTTTATAATTCTAATGACCATTACCACGTTCCTGTACAGGCTCTACCTGGATGCAAAAATCTATTATAAAGTCAGGAAGATGGAGGAAGCCTTTCCTGAATTCCTGTCAGAATTGTCACTTAACCTTAAGGCTGGCCAAAGCCTTGAAGAGGCGCTTGAGAACTCAACAGAGAAAGAGTTCGGCTACCTTAGTGAAGAGATTGGGAGGGTGTGCAAAAAGATTAGGCTGGGAAAGGACATAGAGCTTGCTATCAAGGAGTTCACTAACAATTTTAACTCAGACGTTATTGAAGAAAGCTTTGACCTCATCATTACGAGCTGGAAAAAAGGAGCTCAGACTGCTCAGCTAGTCACCAGGATTTATGATAACCTCCAAGTGATAAGGTATCTTAGGAAAAAGGTGATTGCCAGCGTCACCAGCTACAGAATATTCCTGACTGCCGTTACCATAGTGATTGCGCCAGCCATGTTTGCCTTGGCATACCACCTCATAGACCTCATAAGGTCAATGTTGTCTAAAGTCGCTGACGTCTCAACCAGCACTGTTTTCCCTTTTACCATAAATGCTGTCCGTATTAACGACCAGCACTTCATATGGTTCTCCAACATAGCACTGGTAATAATTGCTGTAGCCACTGCCATGATAACCTCAATCATAAAGACAGGCACTATAAAGGAAGGGTATAAGCAGCTCATATTCTATGCTGTCGCCACAGTGCTCAGCTATAAGCTATTCATGCTCATATTCGCACAATTCTTCGCACTATTCAATGTTTAAGCCCAATATAAATAGTATCCAAAGTTGAAGCAAAAAATGTTTATACCTCAAAGAGAGAGTGTTTTTTTATGCCTACCTCAAACATAATCGGAATAAAAGGGACTGGTGTCTATTTTCCCAAAAAAAAAATAGAGGTTAAGGAGCTGGCAAAAAAATATCATCTTAACTATCACACCCTCCTTACTGACCACGGAGTAAAACAAATACATGTTGCCGGGCCTGGCGAGGACGAGATTTTTATGGCAACCAAGGCTGTGGAAGAAGCCCTGAAAGATGCCAAGCTGAAGCCAAAGGATGTTAATGTGATAATCTTCTGCAGAGGAATAACAAGGCAGAAAACCACCAGAACCTTCTCCTCCAGGATTATTGAAAACATAAAAGCAGAAGAAGCCTACGGCTTTGATATTGATGGCGGGCTCATAGGCGGGCTCATCGGAATCCAGATTGCCAATGATGTTATCAAGAACAACTACAACATCAACAACGCAATCGTGGTTGCCAGCCAAGACTTTGACGAACTATACCTGTTCAGAGGAGGGGCTGAGAGGATTAAGAACATGATATTCGGGGACGGAGCAGCAGCAGTAATCCTGAGCAAGGACGCTGAGAACAACAAAATCCTCTCCTCAAACTTTGTGATTGACCATTACACCAATTTTATTGATGAAATCCTGTTAAAAAGCCTGCATGAAGACTCCAAGATACAGCGCATGTTGCAAAGATTCAAATCCATCGCCATAGTAAAGACTGTGCAGCATAAAAAGATAATCTCAAAAATGACTGAGCGCTGGGTAGAGAACTCTTACAAGGTGGTGGATTACTGCATGAAAGCCATCAACCTGGACATAACTGACATAAACCATTTCATCAAAACCCAACTATCATTAAAAGAGACTGAGATGCTGAGCAAAAAGCTCAAGATTGACCCTGCCAAGATTTATAATGCCTCTGCTGAGAAAGGCCACCTAGGCCATGCTGACATACTCTACAACCTTCACACTACCCTGAAGAACACTAACCTAAAAAACCTGGACATCATAGTCCTGGTAACAGCCAACTACGACTGCTCCTCAGGAGCCATTGTTCTAAGAAGATAGCTCGACGCCTAACTATCGAAACTTTTAAATAGGGATAGTCTTAATAATTAAGAGTAGAAGATATTGTAACAAAAATTCGCTGCTCGGAGCTGCCTCCGCCCTAAAGGGCGAAACTTTACGCTCTTCGCTTAATCGCGAATTTTTGGTCAAAAAATTGCGCACTTTACAAAACTCAAAATGAGTTTTGAATGTTCAGCAAGGCTGAACACAAGTGCGGGCTTTAAACCCGCGCAATTTTTTGTAAATAAAATATGCAAAAAAGCAAAAAAGGGTGATGAATATGAGCTATAAGAAAGGCCAGCTATCGATAGAAACCATGATCATCTATGGTCTAGTGATCCTGGTGGCTTTGTCAGTGATTGGAGGACTGCTTTATTTCAACATCATAGACCTGGGAAGCTACTTGCCAGACAAGTGCGATGTTGGAGGAAGTGGTGACTTGAAATGCGAAGAGATGAAGTTTGTCGCTTCCGGTGCACCAACTATTGAACTAGGTATAAGGAACATTGGCCAAAAGCCAATTGAACTATTAACTGTGACGATTCAGGACAACTCCGGAGTCCACTTCCCAGGGGAAAAACTTTCAACATCTACTGTATATAATACAAATAACGTTTGTCCCATAACAGACGACCCTGATTGTGTTTCGTTGCCTCCGGGAGAAATTGCTAAGGTGGTTATCCCAACGACTACCGCATTACCTGGTAAACTCCTAAGAGGTACTTTGCAGACACAATACAAGTACAAGGACGGCGCCATAACCCAGGAATCAACAGGCTCTCTAAGGGTGAAGGCTTCATAAGGTTTTGAATCGACAAAAACCACTCGGGGTTTTTGGCGCACAAAATTCCGAGTGAGTGTTTAAGTGCATTCAATCCGCTTATTAAAGCTCAGCGGAATTTTGTTGCTTAAATTTTTTTTATTTATTTTATAATCCTCATATTTACATTAAAAAAAGGGGTTTGAGGGTCACAAAAATAGAAAAATTTTTGGGACGCCAGAAGCCATTCATCCTCGTATTAAAATACGAGGCTTGCTGGCTTTTGATTGTAAAAGAGGGAGTTAGAGTTTATGTTAGCGAATAAATCACAGATATCAGTAGAGTATCTTATCCTGACTGGCTTCCTTCTCTTAGCCATTATCATCCCTGCGGTTATCTTCCTGTACTCGCTTGCAAACCAGAGCGTTTATGGCACAGTGAATGCCCAGAAAGCTGTTGACATAGGCAACGGGTTTGTGACTAATGCAAAACAGCTCTATTACTTGGGGTTGTATTCCAAGAGAATAGTTGAGTATGACGTGCCTCAGAGCGTGTGGAAGGTGTTTGTTGTTGAGATAAATGAGGGTGATAAGCTTCATTACTATGTCGGCATCATATTAAATGATACCAAGCAAGGCTCAAAGTTCTTCTTCCAGTCAAACGTGCCTCTGATTGCCGAAGCTCCCCCTGGCCATCCGGATTTGGTTAATACTCAGGATAACTCTGAGGCTATACCTGAATGCCGTTCTCCGAATTCTTGCAACTTTTATAATTTTGCCGGCTCTGTGATTAAGCCTGGAAGAAAGGAGTTCAAGATAGAGACCAAAATTGATACTGCTGCTGGGGGCAGTGAAGCAAAAGTATATATTATACCGTTGATTGATTAGAATGAGGAAGGCGCAGGTTTCAGCTGAATTCATAGTAATCTTTACTATCGTGATCTTTGTATTTGCTGTGCTCATCAGCTTCTACCCGGACTGGCTTGAGAAGACAACAGCAGCAAGAAACATTCCTGAAACCGTGGCAAAGGATATCAAGGCCAGAGTAATTACTGCTTCTCTTTCAGAATCAGACTTTAAATCCAATTTAATCATACCTGAAAAGATTAACGGTGTTAGGATTAGGATAGACATTAACAAGACTCCTGATAATATGCTGACTATAAGGGATGATGAAACTGGAAGAACGCTTGCCAGGGCTTTTTTGCCAAAAATCGACGTGGTGGCTGGCAGCCCGTATGATCTTAATCTCACCATCATTAAGAATGGAACAGGAGATAGCACTCGAATAATAATCCGGCAGTCATAGAGCAAGGTTGAAAGAAATGAAGAAAGGACAGATGATCACCTTTGACATGAGCACCACACTCATAGTCTTCATAGTATTCATAATCCTCTTCATACTCCTGTTCGTTTTGGCACAAAGAACAGGGCAAAAGCACGAGTTTGAGCTTGAATATGTGTTTAGCAACCTGGAGAACAACCTTAAGTTCGATAACTCTGACCCGAGCATTGCTTTTCTTAGGAATTATAGGGTAACCAAAGGAAGATTAAATAATTTTGCAAACACTGTTGCTGATATTGATTCTTATGTTATAGGAGAAATCGGAAATGCTCACGGCATCGGGATGGATGAAGAAGGATATGATGCTTGCCTGTACTTTAAGGATAATGATGGCCAATTCATTGGAATGGGCGATGAAGGCCTAAGCGTACTCGGAAGGCTAAGCAAGATTGGCTCTGGCTCAAGATGCCAAGAAGAGATGATTACGAATAACCGAAACCCTTGCGACAGGTATAAGCAGGCCTTAGCCATGATTAAGCCAGTGCTTTTTGACGTAGGCAACCCTACCAATAACAGAATAGTTCAGATGAACCTGGTGATTTGCAAAAAATGAGAAGGCTCAATAAGAAAGGGTATGTGTTCACCTTGGACCTGGTAATCTCTCTTATTATCCTTATAATGGGGATAGCGCTTATCTTCTACAAGTACGCTTCTGTGAATAAAACCATCTATTTCACAGAGCAGATGTCAGAAGACATAATCGGAGTCCTGGCTTATACAAGAATTACTGATTTGTGCACAAATGTTAATGATCCGAGCAGGTGTGATTGCCCTAATTATCAGAGTATAAAAGCAGTTGTTTGCAGCACCAGCCCCAAGTTAATGGATACTGACGCCAACCTGCTCTCCATGACGAGCGAGATGATTGAGAGAAGAGCATTCAGCGGCGATAAGGTAAAAGAAATAATTCACGAAATATTTGTAACAAAAAAGGTTATAGATGAGAAAAGATTCGGGTTTGCAATATTATACACCTCACTGGTAACAGCGCCCGAGTATCCTTTAGAATTGTACAATACTGAAACTTATGGCACACCATAAAAATAAAGAAAGAATAAGAAAAGCAACGAAAATGAAATCAACAAAGCAAAAACGAGCAGCCTTAAAAGGGATTATAGTGATAATATTTCTCATCCTCATACTCGCAGTCATATTCATAGGCTCTAAGCTGCAAAAGAAGTCCGGAACGATTGAGGAGAAGCCCGTTGAACTCGCTAATGCAAAGGAACCAGCAAAGGCAAATGAGCCTGCCAAGGAGCTTAGTACAGCAGAATTGGAGCAGATAAAGATGGATATCATCACTGGCAAGCGAGAGGATGTGCCGCCAGGGTTTAACGAGCCAAAGACTCTTATCATAGGGCAATACCTGCATGATTGTTATGTTATGACGAATGTAAATGAGAAAATAGCATGCTATGAGCTTTATTATTTGAACAATGATGCCTTATTGAAGCAGCAAAAAGAAGATTGCGAAAAGCTTAGCGGCAATCAGAGAACCGAATGCCTAGACGAGTTTTATTATGAGATGGCAAATAGCCAAGAGGGTGGTTTTTGCGACGCTATAATAAACGATGCTCTCAGGAGCAATTGCAAAGAAATGGGGTAGCCATCAAAGAAAAATGAGATTATACAAGAATAAAAAAGCCAGTCTTAGCAAAGTATTGCTTCCTTTAGTTATAATTGTGATAATTATAATCTTATCTGCAACAGCTTATGCTCAGGTCACTTATTTTAATAATAGCTTTAGCATATTAAGCGTGAGCTTTCCGCAAAACCGTATAACCCATAATTTCTTTGTTAGCGTGCCTAATGGCACAGTGGCTGAGGCGAGGATGAGGATACAAGGATTTGACATCCTTGGCCAGAACATTAATCCAGCAGATGTTATCCTGGTCACAGATACTTCTGGAAGCATGGATACTAACCTTCCAACTGGGGGGACCAAGATGAGCGCTGCAAAGGCAGCAGATATAAGCTTCTTGAACAATGTGAACTTTAACTATGTTCATGTGGGGCTGGTTCATTACCATGACAATGCTTCCACACAATTAGACCTACACCTAACTGATAACATAAATTTGCTTACTAGCACCATCAATGCATATAGCGCTAGCGGATGGACTGCTATGGGCAAGGGAATGCAGCTTGCCATAAACGAGCTTCTCAATGCAGCTACAACACAGCCTGATGCAAAAAAATACATGGTCTTAATGACTGATGGCTGGACTAATTGCAATGCAACAGGCAGTAGCCCATCACAAATCTGCGGAAATCAAAGGAATGTAACTGCCCGGGCTTATGTAAGGGCCATGGCTAACCTGGCTGCTGCTAATAATATTGTAATTTACGGAATAGCTTTTGGAGCTTGCGGTAATGTTTATACAAGCACTCAAAATACAGCAGACTGCAATCTTATAAATGAAATTTCAGCTCTTACTGGCGGTAAAGGATATAACACATCAAACGCGCAAACCCTTACAGAGATTTACAACCTGATTGCCAGAACAATATCTGAGCAGAACTTCACAACCCCCATAATCAACTCCACCTCTCCTATGAGCATGAGAGGATGGGCGTATTCTGTACCATTCTCAGGAAACCTTGTTTGGAATGGTGCTAATTGTGGTGGTGATTCTCGTGCTAGTTGCACTGATTTCAGAAGCCTGATTCAATCCAATCTTGCCCAGTGCTTAGCTTATCCTTGCGATATTCAGTTCTCTGCCTATTCTTCAACAGTGGGCATGCTTAACCTTTCTGAGCTCTATATTAGATTAAACGAGCCTCCCATAGGAAACAATGAGCCTCCTCTTGGAAGCTGCCGGGCTGAAAACATAACCTGCGGCCAGACAAACAGGCTAGTGAATGTTGATGACGGCTCAATGGTTACTGACCCGAACGATGCTTTGAACACCTTGAGTTGGGTTTATGATTCCTTTATAGAGTCAGCAGGAGGAGCTTACTTCAGCCTTAATAATGATTTTAACACCAAGAGGAAGCTAAACATTAGTATTGACCCTGCTCACTCAACAGATTCTTTCTGGAAAACATATTATTTCAATATAACGGATCCTTGGGGCGAGAGCACTAATGCCTGCATTAATGTGAGCTACACTGGATGCGTCGTTGTCAATCCTGTCCTTAATGTATCTAACAGAACAATAACCTTTGATATAAGCAGCCAGCCTGGTTATCACTATAACCTTAGGAACATGGTTGATAACATAACTAATATTCCCTGCACTATTGACCAATTAGATTACAGGTTCTTATCTGATTATAATAATTTCATCATCTGGGGGCCTGATGCTCAAGGGAATATTACCATCATACCTAATAATCCTGAGGACTGGTTCACTCCGACCAGTGAAAGCATCCAGGTAGAAGCCTTTTGCCCAGGGGGAGGAACAAGAGACGGCAGGACTTATACAAGAAGAGGAAAGGCTGATGTTGTGTTAATTACTGATTTCTCAGGGAGCATGAAGAAGGCGGTGGATAGCTGGATTCAGGGCACTGGGATTACGAATTGCCAGCAACTCTATGGCTATGCAGATGCCAGGAAATCGCATCTGGCAGTGTGCCTCGACAAGAACCTTACTCAAACAGTTATGAGTTATGAAAATAATAGGATTTGGCCGATATTTATACACGATGACCAAGTCAAGGCTTATACCGGCGACCCATCAGATACTGCAGCAATAATTGGCTATATCGATACTGCTGTTCCTCAGGGAAAAGAAAAAACCTGCTTGGCATGCGCTGTTAATAAAGGTTATGACATATTAAATCAGTTCAGCCTTCCTGAAAGGAATAAGTTTATCATCCTAATGACTGACGGAGTCCCTACTCACTGCGCCCAAGGCTCATGCACAAGCACTTCAAGCGTTTATGGAAATTTTGTTTGTAACGGGTTCTGCGACACAAATGGCCAGAGCGGCTGTGGCGATGAGGAGGTGCAAGGCTGCACTGACCCTTACTGCCAAGCAGCAGAAGGCAACACCCTCTTCTCAATGAGCAAGGCAGTTGATGATTTGGATGTTATTTTCTACACCATAGCCTTTGGGCTTGTTGAGGATTGCAGTCAGGCAGATATGCTTCTAGGCACAATAGCCTCTGTGAGCGGAGGAGAGTATCATCACAGCAGCGATGTGGATGAGCTAAGAAGGATTTATAATGATATTGCACAAAAGATTACTCAGATATCAGAAAACATTACTGACCCGCCTTACCAGTTTAACATCTCAGACACAGCAACCCTGACTATTAATTATGTTGCTCCCAGCCCTACGTGTGGTAATGGTGTTCGTGATAATCCTGCAGAGGAATGTGACTTGGGTGTGAATAACAATAACTTGGGCACATGCTCAGAGATATGCACCCGGACTTATTGCGGTGACAACTGGCTCCAGCAGCCCAATGGAAGAGGGACGCTTGGACCTCTTGGCAACGGAGTAGAGCAGTGCGATGACGGCGACATCTACATTGAGGACGGCTGCACTCCGCAGTGCGTTGCAGAGTGGTGCGGAGACCATGACCTGCAGCCAGGCTTAGGAGAACAGTGCGATGACGGCGACAGTAACGACAATGGCGATGGATGCGTTGGCTGTCTATTGCAAGTGGCTCCTGAATGCGGCAATGTAATAATTGAAGTGGGAGAAGGCTGCGATGACGGAAACCTGATAAATGGTGATGGCTGCGATGAGTATTGCCAGGTTGAAGGGGCCGTTGGATGCGGGAACGCAATCATTGAAGACGGCGAAGGCTGCGATGACGGAAACGATAATCCTAATGATGGGTGCGATCAATGCCATCTGATACCTGCTCCATCTTGCAATAACAGTGTTATTGAAGAAAATGAAGAATGCGATGACGGTAACAACATTAACGGTGACGGCTGCAGCGACATCTGCAGGCTAGAAGGGGCTCCTGGATGCGGCAATGGAGTGAAGGAGCAGGGAGAGCAATGCGATGATGGCTGCCTCGCAGGAAATCCGTATATATGCGACCCTGCTGACAATGGCGATGGTTGTGAAATGAATTGCACTCTCACGCCTTATCCTGTTCTGAGCGTATCAGATACAACCATTAGTTTTGATTACAGCGCATACCCGGGATATAATTATACTCTTGATGACATGCTCTCGCTATATGCAATCCTGCCTTGTGATGAGTCAACATTATATTTCAACATAACCAGATCAAATAACTTCTCAATCACCACTCCTATTAATCCTGACGGCAACATAACCATAGTTCCTAATCATCCTGACTGGCTAAATGCCACGTCTGAGAAATTACGAGTGGATGTGTACTGCCCTGGCTATCCTGGGACTAATCATGACGCAGCCAACTTAACCATTATCTACACAGCAGTTGGCGCTCCCAGTGGAAGAATTAAGTGTGAGCCAACAACTCCCAGCTACATGCTATCTGAAGGAGAAACTCGCTCTATTCCGCTAGACAACATATTTGAATTTTCAGGCGTCTGGGGAACTCCGAATGAGCTCATTATCGCATCTCCCAGCAGCGATGTTTCAATAACTTCTAGCCTTCCGAATGGCATTAATGCGCAATCCAACGGGTTTGTAGGGGAGAGAACTGTAAGAATAATAATAAAGACTAACATAGGCATCGCATCTGACTCCTGTCCAATAGACTTCTTTGACCTTGGCTCAAAGTGCAACAAGCAGGAATGCGATGAATGTGTTAACAGTGGCGACTTCGATTGTTTCGTAATAAAGGAATGCCTTGATAAAACTGTTCTTGTGCTTAATCCTTACACTCCTGTAAAAGTAGCGAGCCTGATTGATTATGCAATACCCTTAGACTTCACGGTTAATTCATTTGCTCCTCTGCCTCCTCCAGAGCCAAGATTCATTATAGAGCCTCCATCCGGAAGCATGAATCAAATATTCAAGGTTAATGGTTCTCTTGTAGGGCATGGTAATGTGAGTGCAGCAATTGCAAAATTATCCTTTTCTGGCTATGAAGCTAGGATCTGCCCTATGCTGGTAAGACTTAACTATAACATAGGGGAAGAAAGCTACGACCCTGTGACTGACTTATTAATCACTGGCTCAAAAGCAGTGATTGGCTACTATGAGCTCTTAGGAGGAGTAGAAAGCAAGGGTCCGTATATATTCACAGCAAAGGTGTGGTTAAGAGAATGAGTGAGATAATGAGAATGATTAAGATGGCTGAAAAAATAAAGTTAAGCAAACTTAACAAGAAAGGAATATTTTATTCATTATCAGTAATCCTGTTCCTGTTATTCCTGATAATATTCTTCAACACCAAGGCAGAGATTCAGAAGAAAGAGAACCAGTTCCACATTGACAGGGCTCAGATCATTGTGATGGACCATTTTGTCAGGGACTTTGACCAGTACTACACAAAAGAAATCCTGGAAGCAGCAGCTAAGCCTGCGCTTATTGAGATGACAAGGGATTCGCCATTTAGCAGAGCTGACCTGGTTGATATTATGATGGATGGAACCCATGGCTCAATTAATATGAATCCATTGCTAGCCACAAACGATAATTTTCAACAAGCCTTAGGCACTCTTACTTTCAATCTTGATAAGAAAGAATTTGATTACTCGCTTGAAAGCGTGGAGCAGGTTGACTTTGATACCATAAAGCTAAGCTTCCTTGTTGATTACTGGTTCTATGCATTTGACACCAACTGGTCAAAGAAGAATAAGCCTGTTAGTATTACATTGTCTGTTTATTCGCTCTGGCACCCAACCTATAGCGCTCAGTATGGCGTTATTGACACGAGCTGGGTGCAGGACTGGAAAGCAACAAAATGTTATGCCGAGCAAATATTCGAGTCAGTCACCATCTTATCATGCGGAAACAAGGAAAATATAATACCACCGTGCACAAGAAAATGCCTGGCTGGTGAATGTGGTAATTACGTTAACTGTACTTCTGCATTTGGAGGTTGCTCACAAGGCGATTCCTGCTGTAGAGGGCAATGCATTGCAATATAAGAAAGCTTAGAGCCCAAAAGTTCTTTCGAACTCTTTCATCTGGTTGAACTGCTGGATAAAGGAATAGCCTTTCTGGGTGAGGGTTAGCATTGTTCTCTCATCTTTCTTCTCCTCTGCCACCAGGCTCTTGGCCATTAGCTCTTCAAGGTAGGCTTTCATCTGGATGTGAGAAAGGTTGGCTTTGTACATTAGATGGGTTGGCTTAATCCTGCCGCCTTTATTGCTAATAGTCTGCAGCATGTCGTGTATTATGTCAAGCCTACTTCTTTTTCTTTGCATTCCTAAGCACCATTATGAATGTGTAGAGCAAGAACAAGTAGCCTATTAACTGGATTATTTCAGCAGCCACGTACAATGAGTGGTTTGAGCTGGTGAATATGAACACGAACTGGCTGAGGGCTATGATGCCAAAGCTTATGCACAGGAACAAAGTGTTATGGTAGTTGTTCTTCTTGTAGGATAAGAAGTAGCGCCTGCTTATCATCAGCAGGAACAGGAATGCTGTGACATAGAACAGGAAGTAGTTGAATCTGGCAAAATAGGTTGATATGATTATGAAGTACGCTATTATGAGGTAGTCTGAGCTTATTATGTCTTTTGGCGATGTTAAGGTGTAAAGGGTGTAGAAGCCGAACAAGGTGAGGCTGGCATAGAGCAGGAAGCCGAGCGCTGGCAGCAGGGAATAATTAGGGATTATATCAGGTATTAATAGTCCTGTCAAGTACCTTGAAATTCCTACTGAGTGATGGGATAAGATGTTGGTGAGTATCTTGATAAAGAATGAGCCTCCTAGTATGACAAAAGCTGCTGACAATAATAAGTGCCTGTAGTTCTTCTTGTCAAGCAGGAAGTTCCTGAATGCAAAAACTCCTATCAATAGCACTACGATTGCGCTTATTATGTCTATTGCTATGTCCTTGCCATAGAACCCTGGAGGGCTGTACACAAAGTCAAGCCAATAAACCATAGAGTGGTGAAAGGGCAATAATGATTTAAAAAGCTTGTGGTATTTTAACCTATAATCAGACTTCACAGCTTATTTATAAGGGCTTTGCCAGATATATTCTCATGATGGTAGCAAAGCTTCATGGTTACGACGAGAACCTGTTTTGCTGCGATAGTAATGATAGTAACGCATACGCTGATGTTGATTGTTTAAGTTTCAGAAATTCTTGCAATGAATTTCTGGACCAACAATCTTTGATTGTTGATTTCACCTTCAAGCCTGAAGGCATTGATGAGGCGGCCGGGTCTTACCAAGACACACCTATACACCTCCGTGGTTTAAAGGATTTTGAGCTCGAGTTCCTCACCCTAAGGAACAAGAGAAGTCATAGAATTCATCGTTGCGAATAAGAAAAACCTTCACCCTCAAAATTTCTTAGCCCCAGCCCCTCATTATCAGGCTTGTAACAAACTTGTAGCAGAGAAAGATTGCAAAAACATAAACCAGGAATGTTCTGACGCCAAGCATTAGCAGGATAAAGTAAATTCCTGCAAGGATGTCTATGACGCTGAGAAAGCTGCCTCTTAGCATTAAGCCTTTGCCAATAAGATAAGCAGCTCCCATCATTGCTATCTTCCATTCATTCAAGAATCCTAGGTGTGTTGCCAGCATTAATGCTGCAACAAGCAAGTCCAGGAATCCGAGGAAAAGAAAGAAAACCATTTGAAACCAATACCTCCTAAAAATCTTTAACCCCCTTTAATCATCTTTTATCAAAAAGTTGAGCATAATACTATATGCTTAAGCTTGCAGATACAAGCTCGACTTTTTGGTCCCAAAAACTCGCGAGCAGCGAGTTTTTGTTATTTTAACCCTCTTTAATCCTCTTTTCAAATCTCTTCAACACAAAATCTCTTCAACGCATTTATTACTGCTCTATGCTATTATTCTATGCCTTTCCTTGCACTTACTCCCTTATCATAAGGGTGCTTTATCTTCCTCATCTCTGTGACATAATCAGCCAGTTGAAGTATGCTGTCTGGAAAGCCTCTGCCTGTCATGACCAGTTCTGTTTTCTCTGGCTTTGATTTTATCAGCTCAACAAGCTCGTTTTCATTCACGAGGTTGTAGGCGAGCGCAGGGCCTATTTCGTCAAGCACTACCATGTCATAACTCTTGGTCCTTGCCATCTCAAATACTTTCTTCACAAAAAAGCTGCACTTCTCAACCTCATCTTCAAGCTCTTGCTTAGAGTATTTCTTGAAAAAAGGATGAGCTGAGGAATAACTAAGGTAATCAATGCCTTTTCCTTTGAGAGCCTTGGCTTCACTCGTGTTTTTTTTAAAAAGCTGAGCTACCAGGACGCTAAGATTAGCTCCTTTCGCCCGCAGAGCCAGCCCTATTGCTGCTGTTGTCTTGCCCTTGCCATCGCCGGTGTAGATATGAATCAAGCCTGTCTTTATCATTTCCTTTTTTATTCCTTCTTTATCATTTTATCAAACCTAAGCGCACTCGCTATAGCCGCAGTGGGCAGCGCATTTTATGCAGCCTTCAACATGTATCAACGGGCCTCCGCATACTGGACAAGCGCCTGTGAGCCTTATCTCTTCTGTCCCAAGCTCTGCTTCTGGCTTTTCAGTGTAAGTGCTTAAGTCAATTTGCTGCGGCGCTAAGGGTATGCGCATTCCTAGCTCCTGTATGTGCTGTTCTATTGCCTTTCCAAGGGCATCTGCGCAGGAGAGCATTCTGTTGGGGCCAAGCCCGAATGGCCTGTGGCAGCTAATCCCTTTCATCTCCTTGATTATTTCCTGGGGAGGAATGCCTGAGCGCAATGCCAGTGAGGTGAGCCTTCCAATGGCTTCTGCCTGGGAATCAGCGCATCCTCCTGCCTTGCCTATCTGGTTGAACACTTCAAAGATTTCTCCTTTATCATCCTGGTTGATGGTGACGTAAAGGTTTCCGCAGCCAGTCTTTACTTTTCTTGTAGCGCCAAAAGTAACCATAGGCCTTTTTCTCTTGATAAGCACTCCCTTCTTAGCGCTTTCTGCTGCTTCCTCTGCTGCTGCTTTCTCTGCTTCCTTTCCTTTCATGATGTTCAATACCTGCTCGTCCCTGCTGCCGTCCCTGTAAACAGTCACTCCTTTGCATCCGAGCTCAAAAGCAGTCTCATAAACTTTTCTTATGTCTTCCTCGCCAGCATTGTGAGAGAAGTTCACTGTCTTGCTCACAGCATTATCAGTGTATTTCTGGAAAGCAGCCTGCATCCTGATATGGTACTCGGGGCTTATATCATGAGCTGTGGCAAAGGTTTTCCTCACCTCCTTGGGTATGCTCTCAATCTCCTGGATAGTGCCTTTCTCGCACACCTCTTTCATGAGCTCTTTTGAATAAAAGTTTTCCTCCTTTGCCTTTTTCTCAAATAAAGGGTTGACTTCCACAAGCTCGTCTCCTTTGTGAAGGATGTGGCTTCTCTTGAAAGCAACTGCGAACAAAGGCTCTATGCCGCTTGAAGCTCCTGCTATTATGCTTATGGTGCCTGTGGGCGCAATGGTCGTGGTAGTAGCATTCCTTAGCAAGAGATTTCTTCCTTTAAAGTTCTTTGAGCTCTTGTCATAAATGCTGTCCTTGAAGTTAGGAAAGACTCCTCTCTTCTCTGCCAAGCTAACAGAAGCCTTCTTGGACTCATCATCAAAGAACTTCATCAGCTTTTCTCCAAGCTTGACTCCTTTCTCAGAATTATAAGGAATCTCAAGCTTAAGCAGCATGTCTGCAAAGCCCATCACTCCAAGCCCTATCTTCCTGTTAGCCAGGGTCATGCTCTCAATCTGCTTTAAGGGATAGTTGTTCATGTCAATAACATTGTCAAGGAAATGGACTGCTGAATGAACTGCTTTGCTAAGCCTGTCATAATCTATCTCTCCTTTCTTCACAAAATTGGCAAGGTTGATTGAGCCAAGATTACAGGACTCGTAAGGAAGCAACGGCTGCTCGCCGCAAGGGTTAGTGCTCTCAATCTCGCCTGCGTCTGGAGTCGGGTTTTGCTCATTAATCCTGTCGATGAAGATTATGCCTGGCTCTCCATTAGCCCAGGCTCGCTTCACAACAAGGTCAAACACCTTCTTTGTATTTAGGAGCACGTTGCCATCCCTTACCACGCCTATCTCCTCGTCGGTGTGCACATCAATGATTTTCTTGTTATCAGAGCTAATCCTCAGGGCTGCAGCATCCTTGTGTATCTGCTGTTGGATTGATTCCAGGTGCTCCACTGTATAATGGGTCTTTGAGTGAGGGTTGATAAGGTTGTAGTATTGGTTCTTGCTCACTGCCTGCATGAACTTGTCAGTCACAGCCACTGAGAGGTTGAAATTGGTTATGGCTTTGTTATCCTCCTTGGCATAGATGAAGTTGATGATGTCAGGGTGGTCCACGCGCAATATTCCCATGTTAGCTCCGCGCCTTGTTCCTCCCTGCTTAACCTCTTCTGTGGTGTTGTTGTACATCCTTATGAAGGAGACAGGGCCTGGCGAGGTGCCGTTGGTTGTCTTTATCCTTGCGCCATTAGGCCTGAGCCTTGAGAAGCTGAAGCCAGTGCCTCCTCCTGACTTGTGAACCATTACAGTGTCAAACAGGGTTTGCATTATGCTGCCCATGTCATCATCTATTGGCAGGACAAAGCAGGCTGATAATTGCTGGAGCTCTCTGCCAGCATTCATAAGAGTAGGGGAGTTTGGCATGAAGTCAAAGCTTGTCATCAGCTCATAGAATTCCTTTGAAGCCTTTTTTAGGTCTGCTTTCTCATCATAATTCCTGTCTGCAAGGCTTATGTTAAGAGCTACCCTGGCGAATAATCCTTCGGGTGTTTCTATAATCTTGTTATCATCATCCTTCATCAGGTATCTTCTTTCAAGAACAGTCCTTGCATTATCAGTCAAGCTGATTTTTTCTTTGACCAGCTCTTTCCTTATCTTCTCCAGCTCTTCTGGCTCAACTTTTATCTTCATCTTCACTCCCCCTTTTTAGTTTTTTGATTAGTTATTTTTTAGATTATTTTTTATGCTTGGCTTCGGATAATTTGTGATTATTAACATTACTCTTATGCTTAAGCAGCTTTACTTCCTTCTCAAACTCTCCTATGTCCTGGAATGAGCGGTAGACAGAGGCAAACCTGATATAAGCCACAGAATCAAGTTTTTTCAGGTACTTCATCACCAGGTCGCCTATGACTGAGCTCTTGACTTCAGGAGCATGCTTGTTCCTCAGGGTTTTCTCAATCTCATCCACTGCCTTGTCAATCTCCTCCATGCTTACAGGCCTTTTCTCGCAAGCTCTTAATATGCCTTTCCTGACCTTTTCCCTGTCAAAGGATTCTCTGTTGCCGTCCTTCTTGATAACCCTTAAGTTGGAATTATCTATCTTCTCGTACGTTGTGAAGCGCTTCCTGCACTTATCGCACTGCCTCCTTCGCCTGGTTGTTTCCTCTCCTGTCTCACGAGTCTCGATTACGCTCGTCTCCCTGCTTGAGCAAAAAGGACACTTCATAGCAAAACCCCACCTGTAGCGTGTAAGATGATTGAAAGACGCTGTATCTTGTGTTAGACAAGGCAACCCTCCCTTTATAAATATTTTTGTTGTGAAAAATATAATATGCAAAGCATAAGACAAAAAAGGTATTTGGGAAAACAAAGAACAGAGAACACTGAATACTAAATCAGCTTTTTATCGCCTTCAATCTCAGTGATGTGTATGCAGTTAACAGGGCAGACCTGAGCAGCGTCCATGCAGCAACTAAGCTCATCAACCTCGGCCTTCTTAACCTTGGCCTTGGGGACTCCTTTTTCATCATTCTCCATCTCAAAATTCTCAGGGCAGCAGGCATTGCAGGCAGCGCAGCCAGTGCACTGCTCAACATCAATCTCAATCTTGTACTTGGCCATTTTATCTCAAAGAAATAATATCGAGAGAGGTTTATAAATGTTTTGTATGCATTTTACAAAACATTCTCAAAAATTATTTTTAATTTTTGTTGAAGGTTGCTGTTTAAAAGCCTCACTTGGCTTTCTTGCCAGCAGCCTTGTTCATCTCCTCAACCAGCTTGTCAATCTCTTCCTGGCCTAGGCCATGTGCCAGGCAGCCTTGCTCCAGGCTTTCATAAGCAGTCATGCCGCAGCCTACGCAGTGCATGCCGTGCTTGAACATAATCTCAACAGTCTCAGGATAGGTTGAGGCTATCTCTCCTATGAGCATGTCCTTGGTTATTAATGGTTTTTGCTCTTTAGTTGCTTTTTTCACTGGTTTTGCTTTAGCTTCTTTTTTTCCAGCAATCTTTTTTGCAGCTTTTCTTTTTGCCATGACAAAAACCTCCTCTCTGGTTGCAGAGTAGGCAAGGGGTTTATAAAATTATTTCTTCTTTCTTGCGTTGTCCAGCATTACTTGTATGAAGTTCTGGTACTTGGCGTGCTCCTTGACTTTTTCCTCGAATGGCTCTTTGTAACGGGAGTCGTCTACCAGGTGCTTGTCTATATATAGGCGCGGCTTGTAATGGTTTCTGGGCTGCTTTTGGAAGGCAAGGTAGTAGTCAAACGGGTCTTCCACAAAGCCTTGCCTTGGCTTGATGAAGACTGAGTAGTTGAACATCCTCTTGTCAAAGCTCACCTGTACTATGCGCATCTCCCTTATGGCTGGGAACAGGAATAGAGCAACTGCCAGGCGCGCCAGGCCTGATATTATGAATAATACCTTGATTGAGTTGATGCTGGCGCTCATGAAATGTAGCAGTACTCCTCCTGTTGTTGCTCCGAGGAAGATGGCTATGCCGTGCAGAAGGTTGAAGTAGGCAACGTACTTTACTCTGTTGTCTGGTGTTGAGGCGTCAAACATGAAGTTGCTCACAGCCAGGTTAAAGCCTCCCCATGCTGCTCCTGAGAGCAGGCTTACTATTAGGAGGAAATAAAAGTTTGGATTTATAACGTAGAGTATTGGCACCAAGGGGATTAATAAGCCCGTAATTAGCATCACCATCTTGCTTCCCTTGTTATCGTTCATTCTGCCCCAGAAGCTGAGGAGCAATAGGCTGGCAAGGATTTCTGCTGCGCTCAGAATAGTGAATTGGAAATAGCTGAATTTCAGGTAGGTAAGCTCATACACCACGAAGAACGGGCTGGCTAAGGAGATGGTTATCCTGAAAATGCATACAAAGAGCACAAATCTTCCGTAATCAGTTTTTCTCAGGTTCTTAAGAAAGCTTTTCAGGGTGAACAAGTCTTTCCTTGGAAAAGCAGGCGAGCTTCTATAGGATTTCTTCTCATACATCAATAACAGGAATAAGGCAGAGAAGGCTCTTGCTATGAAGGCCACGATGAAAAGGATGGTGAAGCCTTTCAATGCATTTGTTGCTGCGGAGCGCTGAAGCAGCCAGCCAGCAGCAAAGGTTGAGGCAAAGCCGACTATAGCTATTATCTGGTTTCTCTTGCTGAAGAATCTTCCGCGCTCATGCTCAGCCACCAGGTCTCCCATCATGCCTCTCCAGAGAGGACCGACAAAATAGCTTAGCATGGCAATGAAAACCATGAACAAAAGCACCATTGAGCCTGATGCTCCGTTAGCAAAAAACTTTGGGATTAATAGCATTGGAAGCCAGAGCAAAGACTGGAGAAAAACTGATACAACAATTAATGGCTTCCTTGACTTGAAAACCTCATTCGCCTTTATTGCTGAGAGCTGGAAAATAGAGGCTAGCAGGTCAGGGACAGATGCCAGCAAGGATATGACCATGTTAGAAGCCTTGAGGAACAAGGCGTAAGGAGCAATGAAAGGAGTGGTGAAGCCGTCCATGATGTTAAAGAAAGAGCCGTCTATTATTGAGAAGGTCAGGCTGCGCTTGATCTTCTTGCTCTCAGGCTCCTTGCTCTTAAAAGTGTTCTGCAACATGAACCCACTCTCAGAAAGAGCTTATTTATAAAATTTTAGAATTTTGATGAAAGGAAAAAACAAATTAAAAAATTTTAGTCATTATCCACTCTTGGCGCTAGTATGAACATGAGCTGGACCTTGTTCTTTTCCAGGTACTCAAGCCTTAAAGGATAGTCCTTGGCAAAGTCTATCCTTACCTTGTCGCTCAGCTTTGAGCCTTGGATCATCTTCTTCAGGTACTCTATTGAGTATTTTGATTTCATCTTGTCTGTTGCTGTTATCTTGGTGTCGTCGCCAGCGTCAATGTCAATGTTGGCCTTGTTAAGGTCTCCTGTGGCGCTCACCACAAATCGCTTAGGGTCTGCTATGAAGCTGACAGACTCTCCGACAATGTCTGCGTCCGCGATTGCCTCGTTAAGAACGCTGGAGTTCATTGTTATGGTTGCGCTGAACTTCAGCTCAGGCACTTTCTGCTCTTTCTCCTCAACATTAATCAATGGCAGGTGAAAAGTCCTGGTGTTCATGCCTTTAAGAGTGACTTTTAGCTGGTTCTCCTCAACTTCCAAGGTGATGCTGTCACTAGGATTAGCCCTTCTTAGCACCTGCTTGAAGTTAGCCATGTTAATCCCTAAGATCTCTGGCTTCTTGACATCGTACTCTGTGAAGGTGCTTCCCATAAGCCTGAACACTACCATGGCAACATTAGCAGGGTCCATGGCTATTAGTTCCATGCATTCAGGCGTAATCCTGAAAGTGCCTTCCGTGACTAAGTCAGAAATTATTGATACGCTCTCCTTCAAGTATTTTGGATCAGCAAGTGTAAGCTTCATGATCAATACCCCCTTAACCTTTATACGGAGAGAGACAGAACACTAATATTTAAGTTTTGCGGTGAGGATGAGACGCGGGTGATTAATCGGAGTTTGAATTGAATTCTTACGAGGGAGAGTCAAACTCGTTTAGATGCTTTTGGAAGATTTATTGATGAATATAATCTTGCAATTTCACATGCTTGCTCTGCAACTTCTATAGGGTCTTTTCCAACAAGTACAGTTACAGGCTCTTTGCCAACAGCACCAGTCTCATAAAATATCTTTGGTGGTTTATTTCCTGCATTTCTTACAGCTTCTGCCACTTTCCATGGCATTGATGCCTTTTCTTCATCTTTTAATTCTTCTGGTTCTTTACTTCTGTCGATAATGCTAAAAACCCATCCTTTTGATTTGCAGTATTCCTTGAGCCATTTAGCTAAAGGCGGATCATTTCTAAAGTTAATTCCAGCTCTAATGGACTGGTCAAACTTTTGCAGTTCTAAAATAAGTCTTGCCATATGACTTGAAGCACCATATTTAGGCATACCTGCTGCTTTTGCTACATTGTTTATTTTTGTTATTCTTCCATCAATTGCTACAACATCATCAGGTGTTTTTGCATTTTCTTTCGTATATACAAGATTTGTTCTTACCTCTGGAATAAAATCTGCAAATTCCTTACAATTCTCTATCTTATTTAATGCAACAAAAACTTTCCCAAAGATTTGTACATCTTCTTTATCCATTTAATTTCCCTCAGATTAAAAATATGATTATGAGTTATTTATAAAGATTACTATTAGAGCCCCAAACCTGTTAATGTATTATTTAATTGTGCTTCACACTTTAAGACGCCGTTTTCTCGACTCTCTCCGCTTCGCTCCGAGCCACGTTGCACTTTCCTCCCTTCGGTCGTCGGGGCGTATAACAGCGATTTACAGGCTCGGACTTTGCAAGTCCTCGACCCAAATTTGCTCACTAAGTTCGCAAACTTCTGTAAATCGCGATGTTCAACACAATAATTTTTAGTGACTTGACAACAGAAGGGGACAATTTCTTAATCGATTAAAATAAAGGCATATCTCTATTTTAATTAGCGTTGTTCTCATCAGTCTATGAAGAGCTTATATATCAAAAAATCAATTTCAGGGTATTTTTTCTTAAAAGAATTTAGCGCATGTTTTATATTTTCACTTCGATAGGTTGCGGGGATTTAACATAGCCGCCTTGCTGCAGATTTTGCAAACAATTTTGTTTCTGATTGCTATCTGTGATTTTATTGCAATAAGAACTATCCCTTGACCTCATTGCCATATCAAAATAACAGCTTCCTTTCCTGTCTGCATACACTAATTTATCACAAAGCGTTGGATCTCCCAGCTGAGAAGCAAGATTTTGATAGCAACTATCCTTATAGTTAGTATCTTTTATGTTATCGCAAACAGTTGCATTTTTTTCGTCTCTTGCATACTGTTCATAACAGGTGTCTTGTTGTTCCGCTTGTGTACAAATATTCGGATCGTTTTTCACTTCAGCAACTAGTACAATACATCCATTGCGGACATCTCTGCTTGCTTCTTTACATAAAGAAGTATCTTGATGTTTTCCTGCAAGACCTATTATGCACATATCCTCCAGCGCATACGATTGATACGTTGGCATTCCAGAGCACACTGTTAATTCTGATTCAACTGTTAACACTGGTGCTGCACATTGTGCTTTATCTGTGACTGTTCTTCCATCACTACACACATACTGCGTTTGTTGCTTACACCCAAAAACAAACACAATCAAGAAAATTGTTAAGATTGATAAAATTATTTTTTGTTTCTTCATTATTTAATTATGGGATTTCCTAATATAAATACTTTTCTGTTTCATTCATGAACAAATGAATAATTCGAAAATTTCAAATTTATAAGCCATAACTCTTACTATAAAGGGGTAAGGGTAGTTGCTTAATAGGAGTTTGAAAAGGCTGAAAGATTCCTGGTAATTAACCAATATGCTCAGGCTTGTTCGAGTTGCTTTCTCATGCACTCCTCTATCCTTGCAGACATCTTGATTCCTTTCTTCTCGCAATAGCTCCTGAACCTGTTGAACAGTTCCTCGTCAACTGTGAAATTAACTCTTTTCTTGTAAGAAGCCTTCCTGTAAGCGCCTGTCCTGTCAAGCTCTTCGAGTACATTGAACAAGTCCTGGTTCTCCCTTATCACCTTTTTTGCTTTTTCAGTAAAGGATTGCACTTTTTATCAGCCTCGCTATCCTGTTAACATCCTTAATGTTTTTCTTGGATATCTGCAGGGTGACCTTGACCACTCTTTCCTTGTCATATTCTTGTCTGTTCTCATCAAAATAAGTGAGGATTATAGCCATGGCAGTCCTCTTGTTGCCATCCACAAAAGCATGGTCTACGAGCAGGCTTCTTGCAATGTATGCAAGCTCATAAAGCCAGCTCTTCCTGTGCTTTAGGGTTGAGAGAGCATAATCCAGGCTGCTCTGGTTCTGGAATTCTCCTGATTCCCCTATCTCCTGGTTAATCCTTACAACGTCCTTTTTGTTAATCATATTATACACACTTATACGTATAAATAAGTATAACTAATATTTAAAGATTGTGATTGGAAAGACAGAAAGATTATGCTGTTTTTGCATAAGCCATTGCAGGGCTATTGCTTGCATGGTTCTTTTTCTCATATGCAAATCTTAGGCATTCCTTGAAGTCTTTTATGAAAAGCTTTATTCTCAGATCAGCTTTGTTTATGAGGTATAACTGGGTTTTGCCTATTACCCTGGATTTTTTTATAAACCCTTTTTTCTCAAATTCTCTTATTACTTCATAAGCCTTTGGCCTTGATATTCCTGTCTGCTTTGCAATATCTCCTATTGCAAAGTCAAGATCCTGGTTTTCTAACAAATGCTCAAGTATAAGGTTTCTTGCATTTGTCCCATAAGCTTCGCAGAAGATCCCTCCTTCTTTCATTTATTGCACCTCGCTTTCAATAATCCTTAATGCTTCTTCGACACTCTTCGGGTTCAGGCTTATGTGCCAGTCAAAGCCTTTGCCTGTTCTCTTCTTTGCTCTGAGTATTGTTTGGTTGTTTATTAGCTCTTTGTATTCTCTTTGGAAGTCTCTTCTCTCATCCTTGTTCAACCATCTGGTTTTTGAGCTTATGATTAATTTTTCAGGTATGTGATTGCCTCCTATCTTTCTCTGGTTCAGCAGGGTTGTTAGTAAAGCTATGATTGCCTTGTTCATCAGTTTACCTCATTGATGCTGGCAACCAATTAGTTAATTTTAATTAACTAACTGTTAATAATAATTAACCAGCATTTATAAAGTTTCTGCTTTATATTCAGCTTACTGGTTTATATAATGCTATGATGAAAAAGCGAAGAAAAACGTCATAAAGCGAAAATAATTCATAGGAGTTTGAGAAGAAGCTTCCTTTCCTTAATCTTATGAATCATCTCCTTAAAAGCCTTGCTTTTTGACGTGCAAAAGAATTTTCTGCAAGCCTCAGGCCTAATATCATGAATAGAGCACTTGCTGTCCTTAAGATAAAAGCAGCTGCCATCCTCTTTTTGCTCAATAATGTTAGCGCCACACAATTCAGCCCCAACAAAATCCTTGGTTAAACCAAAGCTTTCGAACTGAGTCCTGAACTTACCTGACAAGTACTCCTCCTCAGACAAGCTAATCAAGAAAAGCCTGCAACAAACACCGCAACCAGAACACTTAACCGCCATGACGATTGACTATACGATTAGTTATATAAAGGTTGCTGAAGATTAGTTCCTCATCACAGGCCTTTTAATAACTTATAAACCAGGAATGCAGGCCAGACAATCGCTTTCAGGAAGCCTAATACTCCCATCCAAAAGCCAGTGGCAGTTGAAATATAATAAACAGCTGCGCCAATAAAGCCAAGGCCGTAAACAGCACCACCACCGCACTGACACTTAAAACCTTTACAACACTTATCTTCTTTAACATTCTTCTTAGGCATAAACAACCACCTCGAAGAATACTGAATACAACTGATATAAAAAGGTTGCGGGGACGAAGGCGGAAATAATTCATAGGAGTTTGAATTGATTTCTTACGAGGAGGAATCAAACTCATTACGCTTTGTCCGGAGAATTACCGGTTTTTTATAATAGCATTTTATTAAGCTCCTGTGTGAAAAAGGTATTTTGTGTCTAAAAGATGTTTTACAGAGAAAGAAGCAGTACTTTTATTTCATAAAAATAAAATAGATTTAGTACGATATCATGTTCTATTACAAAAAATTGCAAATAAAAGACGTTGTAAGGAAATCCTCCAAAAGAAAAATAAAAGAAGCATGTCATCGACAAAATGGAATTGAATTATTGTTCTATTCTGCTTCGGAAAAACTTTTCCGTTTCTTTATCCATAAAATATACATAGCATCCTTTCATTCCGCGAGATAATAACACTCTATATACGTTCTTAACGTATTTAACAAATTCATCTTTTGCCCTTTTCACGGATGAGTCTGCTGAGTTTTCCGGGTGACCTTCCCATTCTTGTTTATCAAAGTTGTACATAAGGTCTTTTCCAACGATCACACCAACATAATCAAACTCAAAGCCTTGAATGGTATAAATACTTCCTGCCTGATTAACTCCATTTGGGTCATGAGCCCATAAAGCTGCTTTAGGTATTCCTGGTGCTAAAAATTTTGCTTCATTTTTGCCTTCCCAGGTTATTTTAAAATCGCCAATCACAACATCTTCTTTTAGGGTCCCATCAGGGTTTGGATTACTCCAAGACCAGCAAAATCCGGCAACTAACCTTGCGGAATTTTGCTTTTCATTATTTCTTTGCTTAATTGCATCATGAAGTTCTTTAGGCGAATTGAATATTTTAAATTCGAATGACTCATTCATGTTCCAAAGCACGTTTGCAGTTCTTCTAATCCCTAATGTATTGTTAATCCAATTAACAAAAGCGTCAGACCCTTGACATCTAAACTGGGCTTCAAGTTCATATTCAAATAAATTGCAAGCATATAACTTAGCATACTCTTTTATGTATTCGGATGACCCTATCTCGTCGGGCCTTACTCTTTGATCATCATCTATAAAAAAGACACAAACCTTTGCCGCCTTGATTAATTCTTCAATTTGAGAACCTTTTGATCGTTTACTTACCGGAGTAAATCTATTACTGCTGGTTTTTCTTAATCTGTGTGCCTCATCATTAATAAGAACATCAATTTCATTTGGCTGTGCATCTTGATAGCTAATAAAATATTTGAATTGAGCCGATCCACGAACACCAATTATTTTTCTTAAAGTTTCAGTAAAAGCTTTAGATCCTGTTGCGTACTGAGCATTATACCCGTTGCGTAATAAATCTGCCATAAGATTTATTGCGATAACAGATTTACCAGTTCCCGGGCCTCCCTTAATCAGTATAACCGTCTTTTGCTTATCATGGAATCCTTTTTTTGCACAGCTAAGAACCTTATCGTATACGATGAGCTGTTCATCCAAAAGAACATATTCAGATTTGCCCTTAATTATGCCGCTGACGTGTTCCATTAATTTCTTGCTAGGCCTAAATTTACTATTTTCTATTTTAGAAAGAATTTCTAGACCTTGTCCTTTCTCTAGCCTATTAAGTAAGAAATCTTTTATTTTTTCAACATCATCTGCTGTAAATAAAGGAAACTTATCAATTAATTTCTTAAATTTTTCTGAGAAAATCGCATCGTACTCATCGAAATGATAATTGTGCAGGTATGTGCAAGAATCTAAAAGTATGCGTTCATTTTCACCATTGAATGCTGTGTGCGTATCCTCTAAATACATTTGATATTGCCCAACTTGAGCAGAAGGGTGAAGAACTTCTCTTTTACATCCCCCGACCCAAGTAAGAACCTCATTTTCTCCAGATGCCTCTTCACATTTATCCCATTGCTTAAGCTCAATTATTATTGCGTGCTCATTATCAGAAGAATCCTTGCCTGATATTATACAATCAAGCCTTTTTGATGTTAAAGGGAGTTGATATTCTAAAATTATTCCATGATCAATTAAATTTGCATATTGAAAAACTTGCGATATCGCTCGCAATGAATTCCTCCAAGAATTTACCTCCGCCGGAGATGGATTAAACCTAAAATAATTGAAGAATGCTATTTTTAATTTCTCGCTTATTTGATTTTGTACAGTATCTTGAATAAACTGCTGTGATGAACCAGAGTAGAGTCTCATTTTTATAGCTCAGTATATTTTTTATTCAAGCCTTTTACTTTTTCAACAGGATATCTCTTCTCATTTTTCTCAATTTTTTTATTCAGTGCAGTAGTTAAATCAATGTCATATCTTTGCGCTAATCTTAGAAGAAAATACAAAATATCGGCCATTTCCTCAGAAATGTCACTCTTTTTATCAGGATTTTTAAACAATTCCTCAAGTTGCTTTTCAGTTTTAAACCTAAAATGCTCAAGAAGCTCAGCAGATTCCGTGATGACACCAATGGCTAGCTCTTTAGCATTATGATATTGATCCCAATCTCTAGCTTCGCAGAATTTCTTTACAAGCTCCTTTAATTGACTAATGCTAGTATTTGAATCCATCTTGTTTACTGTGCTTTAAAAGGATATAAAAATTTTCCTCTTTTCCGAAAATTCTCCGTATTTGAGCACTGGACAACCGTGCGTAGGGTTTATATATGACTCTTACTTACTTTATGCTTGTGAAAAGAGTGACGGGGCCGGATTGGTTAAAGAAGGGGATCGGGGCATTAGAAGTTACTAATTTGCAATCTGGCAGTGAGATCAAAGAAATTCTTAACATAAAACCCGATGTTTATAATGTTTTTAGAGAATGGACTCCTCTTAAATTAATTTTGTTAAATTATGCATTTCATGTATGCTCGACCATTATTAACAAAATGACTTTTTTCAAGCATAAGTATTATGTAGATCTCTTTGCAGGATCGGGGATTAATAAGATGAAGGGAAAAGATGATTTTCTTATTGGATCTCCCTTGATTGTTTCGTTAAGTAGCCATTCAGCTCTTTACGACCAAATGTGCTTTTGTGAAAAGGATCCTAATTATTCAGAAGCGTTAAATCTGAGGTTAGAATTCCTAAAGAAGAAAAATTTGATGGTTCAAAGGAGAGAGTATGAAACATGTTTTGATGAAATACTGGCGTCGGTTAATCAGCGAGACACTTATTCTTTCTTTTTCATTGACCCTAATTGTATGGAGTTCAAATGGGAGTCGATGAAGAAGGTACTAAAATCCAGAAGCGATATAATCTTTAATTTTATGAGCAGCCAAATTTATAGGGATGTGTGCCTAAAAAAAGAGGATGGAAAAGGAAATGAGCTCTTAGAGTTATTTGGAGACGACTCTTGGAAACAAGCTAATAACGTGGATGAATTGGTTGAAATTTACAAATGTAATATTCTAAAAGAAAGGAGAGATGCTCCAATTCGAACGATTCGTATTCATTCAAGCAGATTTAATTTCTGTTACCATTTGTTTTTTATAACAAATAAAACAAAGGGTGAAAATCAATGGTTGCGAGCTATTGATAAAGCCAAAACAGAAATTGAGAGTAATTCTGACAAAGCAGTTATGTTGGCACTTGACATTGTCAAACACAGGCAAAAGCTACTTTTTGAAGAATAAAGGTAAAATATAAATACCTCAATTCTTCAAGAACAAAAAGAGGGTGAAGGTATGATTCGTAAGTCTTTACTTTATAAAAGTGGCGTCGAGTACGCTGATTTCTGCATTAATCATGTTGAGGGTTGCTCTCACGGCTGCAGGTTTCCTTGTTATGCTTTCTTGATGGCTAAGAGGTTTGGCAAGGTCAAGTCTTATGCTGATTGGATTAAGCCTAAATTAGTTGAGAATGCTTTGGAGTTGCTTGACAAAGAAATTCCTAAATATAAGGACCAGATTAGGTTTGTTCATCTCTGCTTCTCAACAGACCCTTTCATGTTCAGGCATAATGAAGTAAAGGATATGACTTTGAGAATAATTGAAAGGCTGAATAAGGATAATATTAAGTGCACTGTATTGACCAAGGGAGTGTATCCTGAAGACTTGATTAACAAAGCAAGATACGGCTCAAATAATGAGTACGGCATCACCTTGGTTTCTTTAAGTGAGGATTTTAAGAGAAAGTTTGAGCCTTTTAGTTCTCCTTATGATGATAGGATTGCTTCTTTGAAGCGCTTGCACGATGCTGGCTTGAAGACTTGGGTTAGCATGGAGCCTTACCCTACCCCTAACCTGATAGAGCAGAACCTTACCAAAATCCTAAACAAGCTCTCTTTTGTGGATAAGATTGTTTTCGGAAAGCTCAATTATAATGTTCAAACCAGTTTATTTAAGAGCAACCTGTTCAAGAACAACGCTGAATTCTATGAGGAATGCGCTCAGACAGTTATTAATTTCTGCGAGGAAAGAGGGATTGATTATCATATCAAGTACGGCACTCAAAAGAAGGATGATAAGAAGACTGTGAGCATTTTCAATAAGAAGCTTGAGCCAGAGATCGCTGTTAAAGTATAATCCCCCGCTTCCACCTCCCTTCTCTTCAGATTCTAATGTGGAAGCCAATGAATTATTGCCGTTTCAATTAGATTTCTTTGTGGAAGCCAATTAATCCATTACCACAACCTTTATAAACAGTCGCTTTCTCTTATCCTCTTATTACAGCATTACTGTTGATGAGAGAGCACTTGCTCAGTTATCTGACATTTCGCTTTTTCTAGGGAAGTGCTTAATATAATTAAAATGTGTGAACATTTTGGAGTTAGAAGAAAATGAATTTTGAAGAGTTTAATTTGAGTAATAATTTAATGTCAGCTATTAAGGGCTTAAGGCTGTCTACGCCTACTCAGGTTCAGGAATTAGCTGTTCCTCTTGTTATGAGTGGCAGGGATGTTATTGCTGAATCAGCCACTGGGAGCGGTAAGACCTTGGTTTTTGGCTGCTGCATTGTGGACAGTGTAATCCCGAACAAGGGCTTGCAGGCTTTGGTTCTCACCCCTACCAGGGAGCTTGCTGAGCAGGTTAAGAACATGTTAACTATTTTGTCCCGTCATAAGCATTTAAGGGTTATTGCTGTTTATGGTGGTGTTTCCATTAACAACCAGGTAACTGATTTGCAGCGAGCAGAGGTTGTTGTGGCTACTCCTGGCAGGTTATTGGATCATCTTCAGAGGAGGACTATCAACACTTCAAGGATTAATATCTTGGTCTTGGATGAGGCTGACAGGATGTTTGACATGGGCTTTATTGATGACGTTGAAAGAATCATAAGAGCTTGTCCAACCAAGCGCCAGACCTTGTTCTTCTCAGCCACTATCAGGCCTGTGGTTAAGCAATTAGCTAATAAGCACATGGTTAATCCGGTAATGGTTTCTGCCCAGAACATGGTTGATCCCAGCAAATTAAAACAAGTGTATTACAACATTCAGAAGAACATGAAATTATCCTTGCTTGTTCATCTGCTTCAGCATGAGCAGTCAGGCCTGGTAATGGTTTTCTGCAATACCAGGAGAAACACTGATTATGTAGCTAAGAACCTTAAGCTTAACAGGGTTAGTGCTATTGCTATTCACGGAGGCTTGTCTCAGAACAAGCGTTCAAAAACCATTAGCTTGTTCAACGGCGCAAAAGTGCAGGTACTGGTCTGCACTGATGTCGCTGCAAGAGGGCTTCACATTGAACGTGTCTCTCATATCTACAACTATGACTTGCCCAAAGACCCTAATGATTACATCCACAGGATTGGGCGGACAGCAAGGGCTGGCGAGGAAGGAAAGGTTATTAACTTGTTATGCGACTTTGACTATGACAACTTCTCAAGGATACTTGATGATTACAGGTCTTTCATAATCCAGGAGGAAAAAACTCCTTATCTGCAAAGAGCAGCCATGACTCCTGATAATCGGAAGCAGTTTGGGAGAAGGCAGTTTATGAGGCGAAGGAATAATTACAGGAGATGATCACTTCCTCTAGTTGGTCCAGTGACTTATCAGCTTTTCTTGTAAATATTCTTCCTGTGGTCTATGTAGGTTATTATAATCTTTTCTTCTGTAATGTCTGCTATTGCCCTGTAATTTCCTATTCTTAGCTTGTAGTCTGTCCTTCCTTCCAGTCTTTCAAAGAAATGGTGCGGGTTCTTCTTTGCTTCTTGCAGCTTGAGAAATATTCTTTTCTTAATTTTTTCTTGCTGTTTTTCCAGGAATCTTATTGCTTCTTCGTCAATTATCAGTTCATAACTCATAATCCGAGCCTCTTCTTGGCTTCGGCTTCTGTGAGGAATCTTCCTTTTCTTATTCTTTCCCTGGCTTTCTCTATGGCTTCAACTGTCTCCTTGCTTAGCTCTGGCTTGGTCTTCAAATTCTTGGCTATGAACAGCACTTTTTTCAGGACTTCATCATAGCTCTCGTTCTTGTATTCCCTGAAGGTGTCTAGCTCGGATTTGGTGTCGCCATGCAGTTTTATAGTGGTTTCACTCATAAAAAAATCACCTTATACCACAGTATACCGAAGTATATTTAAAACTTTTTATTATCAGAATGTAAGCAGTGGTTTATATAATGCTATCATGAATTTTCGTGATTCATAGAAATAATTCGGAAACCTTTCGTCAGTTCAGAAGTTAACTTGCAATCCGTTATGCAGTATGTGCACTTGGTGGGGCTTGTAGCCTATTTCCAGGCAGAGCTCTTTCATGGCTTCAAGGTTTTTTCTCTTGGCATGAGTCGGGATTACGTGCTCTGGCTTGAGCAAATGCACCAAATCCCGCAAATCTTCCCTGAAGGCGTGGCCTGAGACATGAACGTCTGTGAACAACCTGACTTTCTTTTCCCTTAAAGCCTTATCAAGCTTCCCCCTGTTCCTGATGTTGTTCTCCACAGGTATTACCCCGCATGAAAATATAACGTGGTCTTCTTCTTCAAATTTGTAGAGGTGCTGGTACACCATCCTTGACAATACTGCTCCTGGCTCTCCCTGGTGGCCCGTCACTATGAAGAGCTGCTTATCAGCGTGCTTCACTCTCTTAAAGAACTTACCTACCTTGCCGCCGTACTTAACATGCTCTGCTCCTTTTTCAAGGTCAATAATGCCTGCTCTCTTAGCAGCGCTAACATACTTGTCAAGCGACCTGCCAATGAATACAGGCCTTCTTCTTAGTTTGCGAGCAAGCTCCACAATGCTTCTAAGCCTTGCTATGTGGCTGGAAAACGTTGTTATAATGACTGCTTTGCCTCTTGAATTAACTCCTAACAATACATCCTTGAGCATCTCCTTGGCTATGCTCTCGCTAGGAGTCTTCATTTGTGTGCCTGCGTACAAGGAATCAACTATGAGAACCTTAACTCCTTTGTCACCTAATTCCTTGAACCTCTTAAAGTTCGGCTTTTCTCCAAGCGTTGGAGCGTTGTCAAGCTTGAAGTCATTAGCATAAACCAGTGTGCCGTAAGGAGTGTGAACAGCTATTACCACTGTCTGAGGCACAGAATGAGTGATATTAACAAATTCAACACTAATCTTATTGGAAACCTTGAACCTGGAATTAACAGGGTGAGTCACAAGATTGTTCCGCAAGGAAATCTTCTCTGCCTGCAAAGAAGCGCCAAGCACCTCAGCAGTGTACCTTGTAGCGTGAATGTCTGCCTTGAACTTGTTGCTAAGAAAAGGCACAGCGCCTAAGTGGTCAAGGTGAGCGTGACTTATGCATATTGCCTTTACATTGTGCCATAAGTCCTGGACCTGGTAAATATTAGGCACAGCATTCACTTTTATCAGGGCGTCTGCTGACAAGTCCTTCTTGGCATGAAGCTCCTCTAAGTCTTCTGTGTAGGCAATGTAATTATCCATGTGCAAACCCATGTCAAGGAGCACAGCCTCATCATCCACCTTTACAAGAGTGCAGTTCCTACCAATCTCAGAGTAGCCGCCGACTGTTATGATTTGTAAGCCCATTTTAAGATTAAAACGAAGCTCTGAGTATTTAAAAGTTTGGTTTAAGCGCTTTTTCCAACTGCTTCTGATATAGTTGAAAACCCGTCTTTTTCAAGCAACTCTACTAATCCTTTATTAATCATTTTAGCAATCATTGGCCCCTGATAAACCAATCCAGTGTAAAGCTGGACAAGTGAAGCTCCTGCTTTTATCTTCTCATAGGCAGAAGCAGCAGAATCAATTCCGCCAACACCCACAATAGGGACTTTGCCATTTGTTAAGCAGTAAACTCTCCTTATTAGTTCTGTTGAAATCTTTTGCAGAGGAAGCCCGCTCAGTCCTTTTTGCGTATCATTATGCTGAATGCTCCGGGCATTGGATATGACATAACCCTCAATTGAATGCTTTGAGCAGGCAGAGATTAATTCCTCCAAATTCTGCGGAGGTAAATCAGGGGATAGTTTGATTAATAATGGAACTTGGTCATTCCTCTTTTTCAGTTCTGCAAGAAGATTATCCAGAGCATAAGGATTTTCAAAAGCTTTTCCTTCTTTCACATTCGGGCAGCTTATGTTCAGAGCAATGTAATCTGCAACCAGCGCTGCTTTGCTGAAAGAATAAGCAATGTCCTCGATTACACAATACAGGGGCATAGTATTATTTGAGCTCTGAGAGATATTAATACCAACCGGATAAGCTCTTTTTTCAGTGAGTCTCAAAATAACCTGGTCAATGCCTTTGTTCGGCAGCCCCATGTTATTAATAATGGCTTCTTCCTTTATCAGTCTGAATATTCTTGGCTTATCATTTCCCTTGCTTGGTTTTGCTGATAATGAGCCAATTTCGATAAAGCCAAATCCTAGGTCATAAAAGAAATCTATAAGCTCGGCGTTCTTGTCAAAGCCTGCTGCTAATCCAACAGGGTTCTCAAAATCCAAACCAAAAACCTGTGTTTTAAGCCTTTCATTATTAACACGAAAAACTTTATCTGCAACATAGTTGAAAAGAGTAATTCTTTGTAGTTTTTTGCCTGCATCAACAATGAAATCATGAATTCCTTCGGCATCAAAGCAGAACAAGATTGGTCTTATCAGCTTGTAAATTTAAACCACCTGCTTTACAATGTTAATCCTGGTTTAAAAATGTTTTTATATAACATAGCCTTCCCTCTCAGGATGGGAGAGATTGTTTATTTTTTAAGAGGAGACAAGAGCAAGGCTTATCTTAACATCACTCCTAACTATGAATGCACTAATGACTGCGTTTTCTGCGACAAGCACTTATTAGAGGAAAGAGTGCATGCCAATCTTTACCTTGAGAAAGAGCCTTCCCTGGAAGAAGTAATTGCTGAGATAAAGGCAAAGGTTAACAAAATCCTAATCAATGAATTTGTTTTCTGCGGCATAGGAGAGCCATTAATCTACCTGGACAAGGTTCTTGATATCACCAAGTACATAAAAAGCGAATACAAAAAGCCAGTCAGGATAAACACCAATGGCCAGGCATACGTCCTTTATCCAAAAAGAAATGTTGTTAAGCTCCTGGAGCAAGCAGGTGTTGATAGCGTATCAATATCCCTGAACACCACTAACGATAAAGCTTATAAGATGCTTCACAGGCCAAAGCACGGACAGGTGTTTCCAGAGCTAATCAGCTTTATCAAGGACTGCAGCTCCTCAAACATTAACACCACAGCCACCTTCTTGGAATTCCCAAAGCTCAACAAGAAAGAAGTCTTTGAGTTCACAAGAAGCCTGGGGTTAAGGGACGAACAGGTCAGGTTCAGACAGTTTCTAAGAAGATAATAACTAGAATAGAAAAAATAATAAACGAATACGGGCAACAAAAATCCTTACAGATTTTTGAGCCCACATTTGCTCAACGAATGCGGGTAACAAAAATTCCTACAGAATTTTTGAACCCACACTTACTTCGTAAGTGCGGGCGACAGGATTTGAACCTGCGTAGGCACTGAGCCAACAGATTTTGAGTCTGTCCCGTTTAGTCCAAAAACCGCTTTGCGATTCTTGCTTGGCCGCTCCGGCACGCCCGCATAAAAACAAAAGAAATTGATTTGGTTTATAAGTGTTTTTCTTAGTTAAAGGTTCTGAAGCTTCTTCTCAATATCGCTCAGAGCCCGGGTTAGCTTGTCCATGTCTGAGCCTGGCTGTGCCTGGAGTTGCTGAGCCAGCTCCTCTTTGTCTTTGAGCGAGAACTTCTCTCTTTTTGATGCTGACTTCTTTTTGATTTCTATCTCTGGCACAAGCTTCTTAAGCTCTTCCCTGGTGTGCTTCGGCATCAGGTCGTCTGTTTTCTGGACCAGTATTTTCAGCTCTCTTAACTCATTAATCACCGAGTCCATTACTTCATGCTTTGCTTCCCTGATCTGTTTAACAGTATAGACTTGCTTCAGGATGGATAAGGTGCTCTTTGAGGATTCCAAAAGATTCCTCCTTAGGTTCTTAGGATTCTGGATGCATACAAAAAAATCCTTTGATTCCTGCTCTTCTTCAGCCATGTTCTTATTCACTTGAGAGTTCTTCTTTCATTAATTCTATCTTATGGGTTATTTCATCAAGGTTCTTTTCCCAGTTATTTAATTCCTCTTCCTCCTTGGTTCTTAGCTCTTCAAACTCAGCCAGGAGTTGTTTAACGCCTGCAACCTTCTTATTGATGACTTCGACTATCTCGATTATTTCCTTGTACTTGTCAATCTTTACAAAGATTGGTTTTGATTCGCTTATCATCTGTTCACCCCGGAATTTTAACTATCACATGCCTTCAAAGAGTTTGGTATCAATAAGCATTAGCTGCTCTTGAAGGGCGTTGAGCTCTTTTACAAATGCATTGTACTTGTCATCTTTGAGCTTGCTTGTTATTGAATGCTGCGAAACCATTTGCGCAGTGTCACTGGTAAGGATTGTTGTATCATTAGCAGCCTCTCTTGCGTTCAGGTAGTTCATGACATAAAGGAAATCCTCTTTCATCTTGGGCAGGGGTTTTTGCGGCTCTGGGTATTCTGCTTTTGGCTCAGGCTGTTCTGGCTCTGGCTCAGGAGCTGGCTTCTTCTCAGGCTCTTTCCTCACAAGCACTTGTTCTGCTCTGAAGATTTCTGCATCATCAAAATCAGGGAGCTCGAACCCCTTTTTCTCTTCTGCTACAGCACCCTCTTGTCCTGCTCCTGGCTTGATTCCTGGCCCAACAGGTGCTTCGCCAGGTCTTAATTCCTGATAAGAAAAGGGCTGCTCAAACGCCTGCTCTTGCTGTGCGCTTCCCGAGTTCATGTCCTGGATTTTGAAAGGGCCTTTGCCCAGCTCTGATGGAGGAGGAGGTATTTCTGGCGCTAGCTTGTCAAAATCTCTTGCTTGGCTCTGCTGAGCTGGTTGAAAAGAAGGTGGTATTTCTTTTTTCCTCTTAAAAAATAGCCCCATGACTCACCCCTTTTAAGATGCCTTTTATGTCTCAAAGTATTTAAATCTTGCTATTATTAATAAGTGTATAAAAGAGTGTTTTTATGTTTTTCGGGAGTGAGGAAAAAACATTAAAACCCCTAAAGACTACCTTTTCCTTGCATGAAGGAATCCTTGTATTATTCCAAGCTCAAGAACCAGCTGGTTAAGTGCGAGCTTTGCCCGCGGCTTTGCGTGATTAAGCCTGGCAGCAGAGGGCTTTGCAGGGTTAGGCAGAACAATGACGGCAAGCTTTATTCCTTGGTTTATGCAAGGCCTTGCTCAATGCATGTTGACCCTATTGAGAAAAAACCTTTGTATCATTTCATGCCAGGAGCAAGGGCTTTTAGCATAGCAACCATTGGCTGCAACTTCTTCTGCAGGTTTTGCCAGAACTGGCAGATAAGCAAGGCAGATGCTAGCAGCATTGATAAGGAATATGATGAAGCCTTGCCAGAGCAGGTGGTTGAGCTTTGCAAAAAGAACAATTGCAACATCCTCAGCTACACTTACACTGAGCCCACAATATTCTATGAGTACATGCTTGACATTGCAAAGATTGCAAAGAAACAAGGCATAAAGAACACTATTGTGAGCAATGGCTACATCAATGAGCAGCCGCTAAGGGAATTATGCAAGCATATTGATGGAGCTAATATTGACTTGAAAGGATTTACAGAGGAGTTTTACAAAAAAGTTTGCCAGGGGACCCTTGCCGGGGTGCTTAAGGCTCTTAAAATTCTTCGCGAGGAAGGGGTTTGGTTGGAAATTACTAATCTTGTTGTGCCTGGATTGAATGATGATTTCGGGAAGATAGAGGAGATGTGCAAATGGATTTCTGAAGAGCTTGGCAGGGATGTGCCTTTGCACTTCTCAAGGTTTCATCCTGATTATAAGATGACAAACGCAGAGCCAACGCCTCTAGACACTCTGGAGAAAGCAAGAAGGATTGCTGAGAAATACCTTGATTATGTATATGTTGGCAATGTGGCTGGGGAGAGCAACACGATTTGCCCGAAATGCAAGTCTGTTGTGATTAGGAGGAGCATGCTCAGCCTGGTTGAGAACAAGCTTGTAAAGGGAAAATGCTTTAAGTGCGGAAACAAGATGCCCGGGGTTTTTGAGTAGTTCTTTTTCAGGGGTTTTCAACAACCATCTTTATATTTTTAGATAAATATTTATAAGCCCGCATTAATTCTCTACCCTGGAGGAGATAAAAATGCACATTTACACGCTTGACGAACTTCTTGATGAGATACCTGTAATAAGGAACCCTGTGGCTGGTTCTGATTCGAAAAAATTCGAAAGATTCCTGCAGGACAGGCTTTTACAAGACAGGATGCGCTACTATGAGACCAATGAAAAAGGTGATGCTGGTAGGATACTTTCTGAAAGGATTGCAGAGGCAGAAAAAAAAGATAAGAAGCTCATGGCTCTTATTATCGGAGGAGACGGCACGTATAATGATGCGGTCAATGCAAAGAGTGACTTGAGCAGAGTGATATTTGTACCGATACCAGGGGGGACGAGCAGCGATGTGGCAAGGTCCCTTAACCTGAACAATACTGTAAGGACATGCAACCTCCTCACCAAAATATTCGAAGAAGAGGAGGATATCAACGACTATGTTGAGCCTATGGACATCATAAGCGTAACCTATGATAACGGAAAAGAAATAAAGGCGATGAACCTTTTCAGCGTAGGGTTTGATGGGATGCTTTGCAAGGAAGTCAACACCAGCAGGAAAAAAGGCGGCTTTGGTGTGAAGAACATTTATGTAAAGAAAATTTATGAAATCATAAAAGAGAAGCGATATAAGCCAGCTCGGATAAAGTATACTTTGAATAATATTTATCCCTTGAATAATACAATTTCAAAGACTGCCTTTGCTGACGATATTCTAATGTTCACAATAATAAATGGCAGGTATGCTGGTGGCGGGATGAACTATAACCCTCACTTCAACATCAACGACGGCGCTCTTGAAGGATTTCTTGTGAAGAACATGGGACTGAAGGAGATAAGCAAGCTCATCTGGCATGTGCTTTTGAAAAAAGACGACGCGCACATCATATCGCTGAGAGACATGGACGGCTTTAATAGGTTCAATGTAAACTATATGCCTGGTATAGAGTCAGCACGCATAAACCTGCTAAGTGTGAATGATGAGCAGGAGTATTATTTCAATGTTGATGGCGAGCACTACCTTATTAATAATCCCAGAGCTCCAATAAATGTTGAGGTGTTACCCAGGGCAACCAATGTTCTATATATTCCAAATTTTGTACCTTCAGGTCCTGTACCTGCATCGTAAGAGCATCTCCGAATGTTTTACGACAAAAGATTTGGGATTCCGGTTTTTTCTCCAGACAGTATATAAAACACCTCTTCTAGAGCAGCTTGAATGAGAAAAATACAGCTAGGCAGGAAGATACAATTAGGCATTTTTGTGCTCTTAATAATCCTTCCTTGTGTTTGGGGGGTTCATATCAATGAGGTGATGTACAATCCTCCTGGCGACGATAACAACAAGGAGTTTGTCGAGGTGTTCGGAGCATCCAATCTTTCAGGCTACAGCATCGGAGACCTCGGCTCTAATGACTCCCTTGCTCTTCTCAAGCTCGTAGCCGGCAACTTCAGCCTCGTAGTTGAGGAAGGATTTGATTATTCTGGTGTTAACTGCAGTGCTTATTCTGCTGGAGCAACCATTGGCAACAACCTGAACAATGAGAAGGAAGAAGTTTTCCTTTATAAGAACGGGTTGCTAGTTGACTCGATGAGCTATGAAGGAGGCTTGGCTAATAATAATGGCTACTCATTAGAGCTTGTTAATGGCTCCTGGAAGGAATCATGTGAAACAGGAGGCAGCCCTGGCAGGGAGAACTGCCTGCAAATAGTTCCTGCCAATAACACAATGAATGAAACATCAAACAAAACAGTGAATAACACAGCGAACAAGACAGGAGAAAACACAACAGGAGAGAACAACGCTTCAGAAGAAAACCACACTCAAGAAGAGAATAATACTCAAAGCAGCTTAAAGCTTGAGATAATCCTGCCATCAACAATTTTTGTAGGCGTTGTCTATGAATCATTGTTCAAGATAACCAACCTGAACCACAGCTCAGGAGGAGAGGATTTTGTTTTTGTGATTGTAAAATACAATATTACCAGGAACAACCAGCTGGTTTTTGAGGATTACTTCAACAAGAGCATTAATTATTATTCCTCATCAGGCACTGGCAGATTATTCATTGAGGAAGCCGGGGAATACGCTTTGTGCGGCGAAATTATTAACACAACACAGGCTGTGTGCAAAGATATTGATATCATTAATCCACTTGATGTGCCTTGCCTTGTTGAGCTAAGCCTGAGCACAGACAAGGAAGTTTATGCAAAGGATGAGAAAGTTGAGATTCAAAACATTATCAGCAATAAGAGCTACCCTTACATCATAGAATACTGGGTTGAGGACTTGTTCGGCAATGAAGTCAAAGAGAGAAGCAACACCACCAACACCAATGCCAAGAGCTTCACTCCCAAGATTAATGAAGCAGACAGGGTTTTTATTGTTAAAAACAAGCTCTTGTTTGTTGCATGCAATAATGAAAACCCAAAGCTTGAGAATGAGAAGATGATTATCATTAAGGATGAAGATGCTGGCATAAGCTCTGAAAGCAATCCTGAATCAAGCATTCATATTGACAAGATAGAGCTTGCTGAAGACAAGGTTCTCATGTTCGGAGAAAGCTTTAACGTAAAGCTAAGCATCCATAAAGGCGACACTAGCAAGAGCGTGATTAGTGTTTATGCAGAGAAGGATGAGAAAAAAGTTTCTGAAACTACCAAGCTCTACCTTAACAAGAAAGAATCTGATTACAACCTGAGCGTTATTGTGCTCTTAAAGCCTAACTGCGATGAGAAGTATGATGACGGCGCTTACACCTTGCTAGCTGAAGGGCTTGGCGTCCAAGACGAAGTAGAAATAATGATTGAAGGCAGCAAGGAAGGCAGCTGCAAAGAAGAAGCCGAGGCCAAGCAAAGCACAGCCAATGAAAAAAGCAGCAGCGGCAGCAGCAGTAGCCTGGAAAAAGACAGTATAACCTCTTTCTACACTCGCACCAAGAATTACAAGGAAAACATCACTCTTTACGCAAACATAAAATCTAACAGCTCCTGCGAGCTAGGGTTATTATCAAGAAAAGGAAGGCAGAACACAACCATTGACAGTTCAAAGCTTGAGCTTAATGTTAGCGCAGAGCCTGGCTTTAACCTGTTTGCTCTTGAACTCATATGCCGTGGCCAGCTAGTTGACACCAAAGCCTTGTTGGTAGAGCTTAAAGGCGAGGAAAAAAAGAGCGGCCTTGACCAATTATTACTTGGAGAATCAAGCACAGCAGAAGGCGCCTCTGCTAACTGGGAGAATAAAACAAAGAACTTTTCTGCTTTGCCAGTCACAGGAAGCGTGGTTTATGAGTCAGACAACATGAGGATTGCCAGGAAAGCCCCTTACCTTCTTATTCCCATTGCTGTCTTAGTTATCGTCGGCTTAGTGCTTTCCAGAAAAAGATGAATTTGAAAAAGATAAATTTATATACCCTGCTGTATTCAAAGCAAAAGTATGAAAGAGGAGGAGATTAACAAGAGGATTAAGCAAGGAGCTGTGCTAGCCCAGGTAAGCTTTGAGATTATAGGCAACCCGAAAGAGCACGTGGATAAGACTCTGAAGACGTATCTTGAGAAGATAAAGAGCGAGCCAGAGATTAGCCTGCTTAATGAGGAGCTCGGAGAGACTGAGCAGATAGAAGGAGGGCTCTGGAGCACTTATGCTGATGCAGAAATACTTTTTAACAAGCTTGAGAAGCTGGTCTGGCTCTGCATCAACTTCATGCCTGCAAGCGTTGAGATTACAGCTCCTGAGGAGTTCAAGCTCACAGACAAGGACATAACCCTTTGGCTGAATGACTTGATATCAAGGATTCATGAGATAGCTGTGAGCGTAAGGCAAACAACCACTGCAGACAACCTGCTTGTTAAGAGCATGAATGCGCTCATACAGAACGCTGTTCTTCTTGCTGCTGAGCACCATCACAAGCCCAAGGAGATAGGGGAAAAGACAGGCATAGCTGAGGAGCAGTTAAAGCCTTTCTTTGAAGCCCTTGTCAAGCAAGGAAAGCTTGAGAAGAAAAGGGATAAGTATTACAGAAAAGGAGTGGGTAAGCGTGGAGCTAAAAAAAGAAGTTGAGTCATTGCTGTTCTCATCAGGGAAGATGATGAGCGAGCAGGAGCTTGCAGAGCTCACAACTAGCCCTGAGAAGGAGGTTCACGAAGCTCTTGAAGCTTTGAAAAAAGAGTATGATGAGCGAGACACCAGCCTGATGCTTGTGCAAAGCGGAAATAACTGGAAGCTTAATGTTCGAGAGAAATACCTGGGACTGGTAACCAAGATTATTTCTGACACAGAACTGCCTTTTCCTGTGCTTGAAACTCTTTCTGTCATTGCCTACAAGGCGCCTGCAATACAGGCAGAAGTGATAAAGATCAGAGGCACAAATGCTTATGAGCACATAGGAGTGCTGGCGGAAACTGGCTTTGTTGAGAAGAAGAAGGAAGGAAGAAGCTTCAAGATAAGCTTAACCCCTAAGTTCTTTGAGTACTTTGATGTTCCAAGCCACGAAGCAGTAAAGGAAACCTTCAAAGAGGTAAAAGTGCCTGAGCCAAAGCCAGAGGAAAAACTCGGAAGCCTGGCAGTTGTTGAACTGGCTCCTGAAGCAGTCAAGCAGGAGGAAGAGAAAGAAAAGCACAAGCTCGGAGAGTTGGAAGTTGTGGATGAGATGGAAGAGCCTGAGCCAAAGCTGAACATTGAGAACAACAAGCCAGACCAAGGCTTTATTGATGATATTGAAAAGAGGATTGATGAGCTAAGCCAGAGAAACGATGAACTTGAGCAGGACGAGTCTTTCAAGCGCAAAGGAGATATTGAGAAAGAGATAGAAGAGATTATGAGAGAGAGCGGGCTAAAAGCCAGGGATGAGGAAGAAAAAGAAGAAGGCGCTGAGCCAGGGGATGAAGCAGAGGAAAAAGAAGAAGAGGCAGGGGAAGAAAAGAAGAAGAGCAGGCTCACCTGGCCTGATGCTGAGAAAGAAAAAGAGCCGGAAGAAGAAAAAGAGGAAGCAGAAGGCGAAGCAGAAGAGGAAAAGCAAAAAGAGGAATGAAAAGACTCGCCGCCTACTAAGGCGCAATAAAGATTTAAGATTCATTTTAACTTAACACAAATAAGTTCTTAAAAATGGAATTAATCGGTTACCAAAAGGTTTTTGAGGATTATGTTTCTGAATATAATCTATTACCTAAAAATTCTCAGGTATTTGCGCTTGTCTCCGGAGGCAAGGATTCAACAGCCATGAGCTATTTGTTCAAGAAATATGCAAATAAAAGAAAAGACTTGAAGATAGAGTGCCTTAATGTTGTCTTTCCACAGATGGTTTTTGGCAAGAGCAAAAAAGAAATCAATGACACTGTGAAGAAGATTAGTAAAGGATTGAAAAAATTTACATCACGAATTGCAGAGACAAGCTATAACCAGCTAGAATTAACTAAAAACCCCTGCTTATTATGCAAGCAGGTAAGAAGAAATATAATTGCTGAGATTATTGCAAAAGAGAAGAAGAAAAACATAATCATTGCAACAGCGCACAACAACTATGACTTATTAGCTTATTTTGCAGAATTCTTTAGCATAAGCAACAAGGAATTGGCTGAGAAAGGGATTAGTTATGAGCAACTGCATAAAATAAGTCTTAAAGATGAGCAGTTGGAACATTTCTCGCATTTCTTCCCTAAGCTAGAGCTTGACTTTGGCATTACTCTTATGCATCCCATGCTGCGATTCAGCAGACTGGAAATAGAGGACATGTTTTGCAGAATGTTTAACCTTAAAAAACCAGTCTTCACCACTGGCTGCGGAATTGCTGGCTTTCTAGAGCCCTGCTCCTATGCAAAGGAAAGGCCGAAGAGGGTTTTGTTCAAATTTCTCAGCGCACTCCCAGAAGGGCAAATAAAGAATTTGACAAATCATAACACTCTCAATGAAATGCTTACTGTGCTCAAGGATAAAGTTGAGAATTACGATGAAGCATTAGGGAAAATAAAGAAAACAAATTATGAAGAGCTGTTGTTCTAGCGCTTATCTTGTGGCACTGGACAAACAGAAATTAACATTTCTGAGTCCATCAGCTACGCTGCTGGACAACAAAAACTAGCGTTCTGAGCCCACTGGCTTCGCCACTGGACATCCTTGCGTAGGATTTATAAACCTGTTCTGCTTCTTTATTTTCATGATGCTCATTGTTATCTGCCCAAAGTGCAAGAACAAGCAAAAAACCAATCCAAAGAAGATTGCCAGCAGCATCAAGACTTGTGTTTATTGCGGCCACAGGTTCAAGATTCATATTAATCTGAAGAAGAGCAGGATTGTGAAGCGACTCTAAAGCAAGGTATGAAGGGGGGTTGTTTATAAGCAAAATCACCACATATTTTCTCTATAGAAAATTAATAAGGAAATCACAACACTTATAAAGCCGTAAGGCTTACTATTTCTCGACGATAAATCTAGCATATTTTAAAGGCAGAACATGGCACAAACCAAGCCTCAGGACCAGCCTAAAAAAGAGCAAGAAAAAACTAGCGAAAAGCCTAGTGACGAAGCCCCTGCTCAGCTTCAGTTGGATGAGAAAAGAATAATCCGGGCAGTTATTGATAACGAGATGAAGTCATCCTACATGGACTATGCCATGAGCGTAATCATAGGCAGGGCTTTGCCTGATGTCAGGGACGGCTTAAAGCCTGTTCACAGGCGAATCCTGTACGCAATGAACGATATGGGCTTAAAATATAATACTGTAGCCAAGAAGAGCGCAAGAATCGTTGGAGAAGTGCTTGGCAAGTATCACCCTCACGGAGACATGGCTGTTTATGATGCCCTGGTAAGAATGGCGCAGGACTTCTCATTAAGGTATCCCTTAGTCATGGGACAAGGCAACTGGGGCAGTATTGACGGGGATAATGCTGCTGCCATGAGATACACTGAGGCAAAGCTCGCCAGGATTAGCGACGAGCTCCTCGCAGACATTGACAAGGAAACCGTGGATTTCATTGATAACTTTGATGCCAGCCTGAAAGAGCCTGTTGTTCTGCCAAGCAAAGTACCTAACCTGCTAATCAATGGTAGCAGCGGCATTGCTGTTGGAATGGCCACTAATGTTCCCTCTCACAACCTAAGAGAGGTCTGCCAGGCAGTGATTGCGCTGATAGATAAGCCAAATCTTGAGATTAATGAGATCCTGGTAATAATTCAAGGGCCTGACTTCCCGACTGGCGGAATAATCATTGGCAGGCAAGGCATAATAGAGACTTACAGGCATGGAAGAGGGGCTATTGTTGTGAGGTCAAAGATTGTGGAAGAGGAGAAAAAGGACAGGCAAAGCCTGGTGCTGACTGAGATTCCTTACCAGGTTAACAAGTCCCAGCTCATAAGCCAGATGGCTGATGCTGTTAATGACAAAACCATCCAAGGCATTTCTGACATAAGGGATGAGAGCGACAGGACAGGGATGCGCATAGTGCTTGAGCTAAGAAGAGGGGCTAATCCTGAGGTTGTGAAGAACCAGCTCTACAAGCACACCCGAGTCCAGGAAAGCTTTGGAGCTATCATGCTCGCGCTTGTGGACGGAAAGCCCAAGATCATGAACATCAAGGAGCCCCTGGTAAGCTTCCTGACCCATAGGAGGGTTGTGGTAAGGAAAAGGACAAATTTTGACCTTGAAAAAGCAGAGGAAAGAGCTCACATCCTGAAAGGCTTGCTTGTTGCTCTTGAAAACGTGGATGCTATTATCAAGCTCATCAAGAGCTCAAAAGACCCTGGTGTTGCCAAGAAAAACCTGATAACTGTTTACAAGTTCTCAGACAAGCAGAGCCAGGCCATACTTGACATGAAGCTGCAAAGGCTTACCAGCCTTGAACAGAAAAAAATACAGGACGAGCACAAAGAGCTGCTTGAGCTTATCAAGAAGTTGAAGGAAATCCTTGCTGATGAGAACAAGATCCTGGGCATAATCAAGGACGAGATGAAAGAGGTTATTGCGAAGTATGGCGACGAGAGGCGCACAGCCATTGAAGAGAGCGGAGAGGACGAGATAGAGATTGATGATCTGATAAAGCCAGAGGAGAATGTTATAACCATCAGCCATGCAGGCTATATCAAGAGGCAGGCCATAGGTATTTACAAAACCCAGAGAAGAGGAGGAAGAGGAGTAATAGGAGCTACCACCAAAGAAGAGGATTTTGTAGAGCACATATTCGTAGCCAACACCCGCTCCTACCTGCTCGTGTTCAGTGATAAAGGCAAGGTGTACTGGCTAAAAGTCTACACCATCCCTGAGGCTGAGAGGACAAGCAAAGGCAAACCCATCATTAACATAGTAAGAATGGAACCTGAAGAAAAGATAGAGACAGTCATACCTATAAGAGAGTTTGATGACAAGCACTACCTAATCTTTGCAACCAAGAAAGGGCTGGTCAAGAAAACCAACCTAAACGAGTACAGCAGGCCAAGGCAGGGAGGAATAATAGCCATAAACCTAAACCAAGGAGACGAGGTAATAGAGGTTGTGCTTACAGACAGCAGCCAGAAAATGCTTGTGGCGAGCAGGAACGGCCAGGCAGTCAAGTTCCATGAGAAAGACGTCAGGCCAGTGGGCAGGAACAGCTACGGAGTAAGAGGAATAAGACTTGGAAAGGACGATACTGTCGTAGCCCTGATAATAGCAGAGGATAACAAGACAGTGCTCACCATCACAGAGAATGGCTATGGAAAAAGAACAAGCATAGAAGAGTACAGATTCACGAACAGAGGAGGAAAAGGCGTCAGGAACATAATCTGCAGCCCAAGAAACGGCAAAGTAGCTGATGTGAAGACTGTTACTGACGAAGATGAGATAATGATAGTGTCAAAGAACGGCATTCTCATACGCATACCAGTGAAGAACATCAATGTAATAGGCAGGAACACCCAGGGAGTAAGGATTATGAAGCTGGAGCAAGGCGACAAGGTAGTTGGCTTTGCAAAGGTAGAGGCTAATGGTGATGGAGAGGAAAACAGTGCCTCAAGCAGCTCTTAGAAAAAGGATTATCAAGCAAAAAATAGCTACAAGAGCCACAAGGATTATCAGCTCTGGGTGATGATGCGGCTTTTTCTTTAATTGCTTCATTGATTCATTCTTATCTTCTGGTTTATATAAATTTTTTGGAATTAGCAAATACTGTCATTTGCTAGTCCAAAAAAAGTAATTATTTGATAAATTTTTGGAATTAGCAAACAACAAAGTTTGCTAGCCCAAAAAAATATTTTTTGGAAAAGAATAGCAAAATTTAAATAACGCTTAACACTAGGTTGTGGTTATGAAAAAAAGGCTTCATTTAAAAGGCTGGAGCAAGGAAGAGATTGCTCATGCAGAGAAGATTCTGGAAGAGGCTGAGAAGAAAAAGCATCCTCACATGAAGAAGCTGGAGAACAGCTTGTACTGGTTCACCCTGATTATCGGAATTATAGGAACCATCCTGCTCTCCCTGGTGCTCGTACCCGTACTTATGATTAGCAATAACACCTGGAGCTATGTCCTGACAGGATTCTTCGGCTTCCTTCTTGGCGCGCTCATAGTAATCATAGTCAAGGACCTGCACTGGCTTGAACCCCATCACCACTTATCCCTCTCCCTAATCATTCCCATAGCTGCTCTTTTCAACTTCTTCATAGTTGTGAACAGAGTCAACCTGATGAACTATGGCGTTGGGATAAGCAATTTCCACAACCCCTTGTTCATAGGCATTGTTTACTTTGTGTGCTTTGCAATACCCTACGCAGTTTTTCTCATGATTAGAAAGAGGAAATGATCATGAACCTAAAAGAATGGGCTGTGCACCACATAAAACAAATAGATGCTGTAAAAAAGAATCTTGTAAGCTACAAAGAAGAGAATGACAAGGTACTCTGCGAGTACAGGGAGAGCAAAGCAACCTATTACTGCACTGAGAACCTTATGCTTGAGAAACTCAAATCCATAAAAGAAGATGAAGCCGCCTATTTTGTTTGCATGTGCAACGAGCACAACTTCAAAATACTTGCTGACAACTGGGACTTGTTCAAAGCCAAGCCCGGACTCAACTTCATCTTCCTCAACCCTGATCTTGCAGAGAAATGGATTATCAAGCCCTATGTGCATGCAAAGATAGCAGACCCGAAAACCCTAAGGCAAGGCTTGAGAACCATGTACGACACCTGCATGGGGACGAGCAAGGAGTGAAAACAACAAACAGTAAATTTACAATTTACTGATTCGACAAAATAAATTTTGCCGAAAACAATATATACTCCCTCTAATTCTTGACTTTCATGGAAACCAAGATTAGCACAGGCACAGCTGTTATGGACTGGCTGCTTGAGGGCGGCTATGACAAGAGCGTTATTACTACGGTTTATGGTCCTGCTGGGAGCGGCAAAAGCAATCTTTGCCTGTTGTGCATCGCTAACAGCGTTAAGGGACATAAGATAATCTTCATTGACACTGAGGGTAATTTCTCTTTGACAAGGTTCAAGCAGGTATGCCCTGACTACAAGAAAGTCTTGGAAAGAATTATCTTTCTTAAGCCTACTAATTTCAGGGAGCAGAGGCTGGCAATTGCCAAGCTCAAAGCTCTGATTAAGCAGGATATTGGGATAATCTTTGTTGACAGTATAAGCGCTCTTTACAGGGCTGCTCTTCAGGGTGAGAATAATAGGGGGATAAACAATGCAATGGCTGCTCAGGTGTATGACTTGCTTGAGATCGCAAGGAAGAAGGACATTTCTATAATCATGACTGCCCAGGTGTATGCTGATTTTGAGGAGAAAGGCAAGGTCAATCTTGTGGGCGGCGCTATAGTTCGAAACATGAGCAAGTGCTTGATTGAGCTGCAAAGCGCAGGGCCTAATAGGCTAGCCATTGTGAGAAAGCACAGGAGCATAGAGGAAGGCAAGAGCATAATGTTCAGGATAGTGGATGAGGGGATAATAGAGGTTGATAAGTAATAATGGGCAAAAATAACAAAATCTTTTGCTTATTCTTCAGCTGCAAAGTCATCAACCGTGTAAGTGAAGCCTCCCTTGTTGATAAGCCCTCTGTTCTCCATGTAGCCTCTTGTCAAGAGCCAGAACAACAAGCCAAGGCTCTTCTTGCCCTTATTGTTGCAAGGAACAACCAAGTCTATTAAATTAGGCTGGTTGTTGGTGTCGCAAAAAGCAATTACAGGAAGCCCCATATTGAATGAGTCCACAACAGCATTCCTGTCAGGCCAAGGATCTGTTACCAGCACAATCTTTACTTCCACGAACTTCTTGAGCTGGAGATTAGTAAGAATTCCTGGCGGATACCTGCCGATATAAACCTTTGCCCCTGTCAAATCGCCAAAAAGCTTGACAGGCTTCCAACCATTCTCCCTCCTGGCCACCACCATGATCTCCTCAGGAGCATAATTAGAGAGAAAGCTTATCAGCACCTTAATCCTCACATCTATCTGCTGAACATTCAGTACGCTCAAGCCATCAGGCCTTGTCTTGTAGATGAAATTCTCCATGTACTTGGTCTTGAACTTGGTTCCTATGTGTATCCCTGACTTTAGGTACTCATCATTAGGTATTAGCAATTGTTTCTCCTCAGTCATACAAATCACCTTTTAATCTTGTTAAACAGTAATAGGAAGAATCCATTACTGCTATTATTATCGCCCATTGCAGTTATGCCAAGAGTCCCATGCGGCTCTCCCCTTGACAGGGCTTTATGCTCTAAGAAAAGGCGGGGGTTTATAAAGTTTATTGCTCATCCAGAAGCAAATTCCTTCACAACTTCATAAACAGGCCCAGTTGGCTGTAGGTCGCTCTTGTAAAGCCTGAACTTGTTCACAATAAATTCAGCTTTCTCAATCTGCTTGTTAGTTATTAGCTCTAGAATCTTTTTCTTATCAGCATCATTTGCTATGTACTTTATCCTTGCAAAGGTTATGTGGTTCTTGAACGGGTGGTCGTCCTTGAAGCTTGGCAGCGCCTTGTCAATCTCTTTTTTCAGCTCAAAGAGCGGCTCTGCAGGCTCTGCGTCTGCCCAGACCACTTGAATCCTTTGCTCGCTTGGAAAGAATCCCATCTTGCTAATGCAAATCTTGAATGGCTTGAACTTTACATGGCTGAGGGCTCTTACTATCTCCTCAACCTTGTTATCAGCCACTTCCCCTAAGAACTTCAAAGTCAGGTGGATGTTCTCCTTGGCCACTGGCTTCACTCCTTTTAGGCCTTTTAGCTCTAGCTTTATCTTCTCAATGCTTTGTTTTGCTTGTTCTGGCAGGTCTATTGCTATGAATAACCTCATGCAAGAATAATAGAAAAAAGAAGAATATTAAAAACTTTTTATTCTGGGCTTAGTTCTTTTCGTCAAAGTCAGAATCGTCGCCTTTGTCATCATCAAAGTCATCATCAACTTTCGCAGTCTTTTCCTCTGCTTCAGGCTCTGCTGGCTCTTCTTCTGCGCCTTTCTCTGCAGGCTCATCTTTAGCACTCTCTTCGCCAAAGTCCTCTGAATCCATCTCTGCCGAAGCATCCTCAAGCTCAGAGGCTTCATCTTCTACAGACCCATCTTCCTTGGCTGCTTCTGGCTTCTTAGCAGGGCTTCCGCCTTTGATAACTTCTGCAAAGCCAGCGTTTCTCAGAACTCGAGTCACTCTTACTTTGACCTCGTCACCTTCCTTGGTGCCAGGCACAAAGAGAACAAAGCCTTGCTTTTTGGCAATGCCGTCGCCTTTCTCACCAACAGCTTCTATCTTTACATCCAACTCATCGCCCTCTCTAACAGGGGCAAAACTTCTTCTTTGTCCAAACATCTATCTACCCTCCTTTTAAGGTATATTTAGGAGTAAAAAAGCCGGGTTTATTTATAAATTTAGCTAAAAACAGGGCTTTTTTACTTCTTAAAAAGCTTCGTAAATTGAAGCCTCAGTTTTTGCTTCTCTTCTCTTTGGAATAATATGCAAAAACCAAAAAAATATTGTTAAAGAGAAAAAAGAAAAGAAGAATATAAAAAAGAAAGAATTTTTTTACTCTGCGTCCACAATTCCTTTCTCAGTTATCATGAACACGCATTCGTTGTCAGCAAGGTCTGGCGCGTCTACTAGCTTAGCTACTCGTGTGCCTTTCTTGCCTCTCCTCAGATAGACTCGGTAGGTGCTGTTGTGAGCTACTATGTGGCCTCCAATTGCTTCTGTCGGGTCTCCGAAGAACATGTCAGGCCTTGCCATGACCTGGTTAGTCACATAGACTGCAAGGTTGTACATGTCTGCCAGCTTTGCAAGGACATGCATGTGTTTGTTAAGCTTTTGCTGCCTGTCAGCCAGTGTGCCTCTGCCTACGAATTCTGCTCTGAAATGAGCAGTGAGAGAATCAACCACTATCAACTTCACTTTTAATCCTTGCTTTATGAGCTCCTCTGCCTTCTCAACCAGTAGCATCTGGTGGTCTGAGTTAAAAGCCCTTGCAACCTTTATGTTCTTTAGTATCTTCTCAGAGTCTTGGCCTAGTGCTTCTGCAAAATGCTGAATCCTGTTAGGCCTAAAGGTGTTCTCAGTGTCTATATATACTGCTACTGCGTCAGGGTCTTTTAATTGGGCTTGAACTGCTAGCATGTGGCCTATCTGGGTTTTTCCACTGCCATAAGGGCCAAAGCATTCTGTGATTGCTCCGCTCTCCATGCCTCCGCCAAGAAGCTTGTCAAGAGCCTTGCTGCCAGTGCTGAGTTTCTCAATGTTTTCTCGCTTGTGCAACAAGTCAATGCCTGACTGGAAGCCCATGTCCAGGTTATCCCTGGCAAATTTTATGGCTTTCCTGGCAGTCAACTCTGTAACTCCGGCAGTCTCACAAATCTCTCCTGGCGTAGCCACTGCTATGCTCAGCATGCTGTCAAAGCCTGCCGCTCTCAGCTTTTCCCCTGTTGCTGCTCCAATCCCTGGCAAGTCCTCAATGCTCATCTCCTTCTCTTTTTTAGAAGCCATGATGCTCGGTACCTCTCTCTTGGTTTTAAATTTTTCTACTTTCAGTACTGGTTGTAATTGCTGCATAATTAATCACCCTTACTCCTCATCTGTCTCTGGGATGTTAAGAGCAAGGAACTCGTAAGCCTTGCTCAGAACAAGAACTGCCCTCGGTATGTCTGATGTCCTTAGAGAATTGGTCTTTTGCCACTCTCCGTTTGCATCCTTGTAGTTCCTGTCAAAGCTGATGCTCTTAAAGCTTATCAGCTCTCCCTTCTGGTTCTGCGCCTGGTTCTCCCAGACAGTTGCAGAAATAGCGCCTGCCTTGAACTTCTTAACAGGCATGTTCGGTTTTTCCGAACGCTCAGAAAATCTATTTTCTGTTGTGTTCTTACTTTCTTTATCCATTTCAATTACCTCCTTTGCTTTCGCATTTTATTTCAAAGCTCCCTTAGAATTAGGCACAACGAGGTGCCGGGGGGCCGGAGGGGCATTTTTCATAATGCCTTGGCATAAAGATAGTAATGCTCTGTTTAAATACCCTACGCCAACATGTCCAGTGCGTCCTGTGCTCAGGTTTAATAAAATACTGCCAGCACCTAATTTTGTTATTATAACAACAAGAAAACGTCTAGAATAATAAATAAAATCAATAGGATTATGTCAACCAATCCCGTTGTCTTGATTCTCCCTCTAATCCTTACCTTGCTCGGCCAGAAAAAAGCTACTCCGCTGGGCGTCATGCTGTCAAGCAACAGGTGGGACAGGTAACCTGTGGCAAATGCTAGGAAGTAATAGAAGTTCTTGGTTATCAGAAAGAATATTATGCTAAAGCCAGTCAGAAATACTACACTATGAATCACACCTCTATGCCTGAAGAAAAGGCTCACCAACTTGAATTTCTTTCCGATGAATGAAGTGGCGCTGTCAAGGTCAGGCAGAAGGCTTCCAAGCACGATGGCAAGCAGAAAAAAATATTTGCTAACAGGCAGGGAACTGAATTTAACAGCCATGAAGCCGAGTAACAATGCAAAGCTTAGGTGCGTTATGAACATCATTTCAAGAAAAAGATTATTGGCTGCTTATTATAACTGTTTTGCTTCTCTGGTTGTTAGAAGGATTATCATCATCCAGCTTGGCTGTTGAGTCAGCAGTGGCTATTATTTTCAGAGGCCCTTCCTTTGTAACCATGGCTATGTTCAGGGCAATTTCAGTCTTTTCTCCAGGCTTTAAGCTCTGGGTGACTGCCTTATTTAATGCTGTGGATGGGGCATTCTCCTCGCCAACTCTGAGCTCTGCCTTGACGTAGAAAGGAGTTTTAATCTCCACGAATCCTTCATTAGCCAGCGTAATCTTAATCTCAAATGGCTCGCCTATTACAGGGCTGGGAGGGTTAATCTCTACTGAGCTAACGCCAATATCAAGAAAGTCTTCTGCTGCATTCTTCTCAAGCTCTTCCTCGCTAACAGCATAGCCTGTCAGGCCTTCTCCTCCGAAGCTTAGTGATTTGCCTGTCTTATCAAAGTAAAGAAGCATCTGGCCTGTCAAGGCCACAATAGCAACTATTGCTAGAACAACTACAATCTCGAATACAGCGCTGTCCTCCCTCTTCTTTGCCATCTTCAAGTCTTAGAGTGAAGTCGGTAATATAAAAATTTTTCGTATAAGCCTTTGGCTGCGTTGAAATTCTCTGAAAAAAGTGTCTTTCAGGTCACCCCGTTTGGGGCAACCCCCGACCTGCCAGCGTCGGCCATGCCTTTGTCTTATAGCCAAAGTTCATGGCGCTGGTGACGCTGACGTCCACTTTTTCAACGGCGCCGCATAATCATTAAAAAGAAATAATTATTCAACATTCATGAGCTCTTCATCCAAGTCAAGGTTCTCAAGGTCGTTGTCAGAGGAATCTTTAAGGTCCTTCTCTGCTGATGTCTTGCTATACTCTTTGAACTCGCTTTTCGGAGTGGCCATCTCTTCTCCGGGTTCTTCCTGTTTCACAGCCTTTTCTGCTTCTTGCTTAAGCTTTTTTATCTCCTCATCAGGGTCTGGTTTTCTATCGACTTTATTGGCTATTAGCTCGATCCTGTCAAAGTTCTGGTTCTTATTAGCTCTTCCGTTCACCTTTATAATGCTTCCAAGAAGGTCTGTCTTTATTGCCTCGAACTTGGTAGGGTCTTCTTTGAAAGCCATCATCTGGGTTTTATCCATGCTAAGGAGTTGTTCCACTTGCTCTCTCCAGAAAACCACTCTCATATTATCGCTTCCATCATCAAGGTAAAGGTTAAGGACGTAGTTGTATTCTGGCTCTACCTTGCCGTGGGTTTGGCATGTGAATCCTTCCTCTTCCTTAAGTCTCACTCTCCTGTTGCACTGAGGGCATACTTCGAAGAAGTTGATGTCAAAGACCTGGACGACTGTGGCCAGGATTTCAACATTAGCATCATCCTCTTTGATGTCAGCAATGTTTTTCCTGGTGCTGACTGGGGGGGTGTAAGGCTTAACCTCCACGTCCACGCCTGAAGGATTGATTATGAGCTTTGAAATCTCGCTCAGGTGCAATTCTTTTCTTCCATTGTTTTCGCGCACATAAGCCCCTTTTATCTTTACCACGTCGCCTTCTTTTATCATGGAGAAAGGCTCGGTCTGCTTGTGCCAGAGCACTACTCTTATCACTCCGGTCTCATCACCTATGAGCATGTTAGCAACTTTGCCTGAGCTCTTGTCTGTCTTGAACTCTCTTAGCTCGTACTTCTGCATCACCCTGCCGATAACATCCACGTTGCGCATGCCTGTTAATATGTTTTTTATCTGGAGTTTCTCGCCAATATCAAACAGCTTTACTCCGAGCTCATTAGCCACGATATGAGCTGCTCCTTCCTCAGAAATCAAGCCTGGAAGCTGCTTTAGCTTGGCCTTTATCTTCTGGTTAATCTCATCCATTGACATGCCTGTCTTCTGAGAAATCCTCTCCTTAATCTGCGGTAAAGGAATATTAATCATCAAAACAACCCCCTTAACTCTTGAAACAACAAAAAACGGTACTGCGCAACCTCCTTGACTCATCTTGAAGTAAGCAAGCCATTTTTTGAGTGGTCAAGAACCACACGTCACCTGCTTTAGCAGGTGGTTCTTGACACAAGAACAACGAGTTGCGTTTTAAATAGTTTTCTATTAATCTTTAAAAAAGACTTAACCAAAACACTTAAGGAGGGTATTTTCGCTTTGCTCAAACAACAAAAATTCCTTTGGAATTTTTGAGTGCCAAAAACCTTTGGTTTTTGTCAACCCTCCGAACCAGGCAGTTTAAATGTTCTGGACAGGCACGCACTCTCCTTGCAAGAACGAGTTTAGCTGGCTCTTGAGGTAGCTTTCCAGCTTGTCTTTTATCAAGGCATTGATGCTCCCGTCTCTTAGCAGGGCGTTAACATACTCATTGTCAAGAGCAGGAATCCTCTTCATAATCTCTGACTGCAAGGCTTCTACTCCCGGCATTCTGCCTTCCAGCACGTCATTGATGAATTGTTTCTTTGTTGAGTCAGGCATGTTGTTAAGCTCTTCCTGGAGCATTTCCTGAGCCAATCCCTTGATGTCTCCGCTCATCACCAATTCTTTAAGCGCGCTAGGAGCATTCTCTCCAAGCCTGTCAACAGCCTTGTTCAATAATTCTTGTTTGGCTTGGTCTGCTGTCTGATAATCATTAAGCATTTCAGAGTATATAGCGTCTATCTCGTCAGCTCCTAAGCAGTTCATGGCCTGCTCTGGTGTAATGCCGTAGTCTTCTGAGCATCCTTTCTCAACTGCTTTTGCAATCAGCTTATCCCTTACCTCTTCTCCGCTACTGCTGCTAGCCAAGTCCAGCAAGTCCTGCTTTTTCTCATCACTGCTAAGCTCCTCATTAGCTATTCTTAATAGCTCCTGGTAAGCCAGGCTCTCAGGCTCTTCTCCTTTTGCAATCTCTTTCAGTATCTCTGGTGCTTTTGAGCTGTCAATATAATCAATTCCTTTCTGCATAGCCATTTGCTGGACGCTAGTGCTAACATCTCCTCCTGAGACAAAGCTGTCAAACAAGAACTTTGCATCTTCATCCTTGATTTGATTGGACAAGGTGCTCATAACAACTTGTTTCTCCCAGATATTCAAGTCCTCGACTGAGTTAATAAGCGAGGTGCCTATTATGTCTTTGTTTATGGTATCAACCACAAAGCTTTCAAGATAATCCTTTACCTCGCTGCTCAGCTTCTCAGAATTAACAAGGTCTGCCATGTCAAAGTCTTTCTTGCCCATGGCCATGTCAACAAGGTCATTTGTGTCAGGCAGCTTGATGTAAGGCTTTAAGTCCTCAGGTATTAAGTCTGCGGGTATAAAGTTTCCCAGCTCTTTCTTTAGCATTTCATCCACAACCAGGTCAAGGAGTGAGTTGGTTTGCACGCAGTTGCTCACTGCATAATCTGTCATCTTGTTGCCGTTCTTATCCACAGGCACTAATGAGACGCAGTAATTCTTACCCAGGAACTTGCCGATTATCATTGACAAGTCTCCGCACTTGTTAAGGTTGAAGACCATCTTGCCGTCTTTGTACACTCCTTTCAATCCAGGCACCAATACAGTCTCTCCGTTTGACTTACTGACAGGCACGTTGCAATCCTTTAAGTCTAGGAAGTCAGAATAGGAATTGGTCTTGACATAATTGTCAAGCTGGCTCACTTTCTGGTTCAGCTCCTGGTTAGCCATCACGACAAAGTGGCTGGGCTTATACGTGTCAAGCACGTCCTTGGGCAACACCTGGGTGAGGAAGTCGTTGCAATAGACCTCATAGCCTGCCACGTCCAAGGGCTTGCCGTCCTTGTCCTTGGGCACGTCCACAATCACCTGTAGGTTCTGAGGCTTGTCAGTGTACGCATTTATAGCATCATAAATCTCTGCTGCTGTGAGCAGATACCCTACAGTGGGATAGATGTTTGCGAGAAGGTTTACTACGCCAGGTATTTTGTCCAGTAATGATTTTGTATCAATATCTGTCTCGATTAGCTTAACATCTCCTTCTTTCACAGGCTCAGGCGGCTTATCTTTAAGCATCAGGCTAAACTTCACGCTCAGCAGCTCATCCTTTGACTTGCTATTCACAGCGCAAAGCCTGAACTTGTTCTTATTATACTCGCAGCTCGGCAAGCTGCTCTTTGCCATGAACAATGCTTCATCAGCCTTGTCAGGCTTGTCTATTTTTATGGTTGTGTAATCCTTAAAAGTGTAAGTGTCAAAAGCAGGGTTGTCACCTGCCTCAAACAAGGAAAGCCTGGCGCTCTTCAAGCTGCCAGTGCTCTCGTCAAAGTCAAGGAACAAGACATAGCTTGTGTGGGTGCTCAGGATTGGCTTTACCCTGCCATAATAGAACTCATACTCTCCTCTTCTCTGATAGCCTTCTTTCCCGTCTATCTTCTCCTTCACAAAAAGAGTTGCTTTTTTAGTCTCAACATCAAATACTATAGACATGTCTTTTCTTGAATAAGGCTTGGCTTTTGCAAGGTCAAACTCGCAGGAGCAGGCATACTTCCGGTCTGAGAAGCAGTCCTCAAAGAACTCCATCATGTCATAGAACAATGGATAATCCTCGCACCTGTCAGCAAAGCTTATCCTGTAGTCAGAGCTCTTCTCATTGAACTCAGCCATCTTCTTGTTCAAACACTCTCCAGGGCTCTTCTCTTCTCCGGTGCAACTATCCCAGGTTTCCTTGAACCAGTCAGTCACTGGCTTTAACGGGTCGGTTATCTTCTTGTTAACACGAGTTGTGAAGCCTGGCTTGAAGGAATAAGTGCCATAATCAGTTGAGATTGCCTTCTCATCTTCTTGTGTTGCTCGTCCTGTTAGAGCTGCAACTTCCTCATTACCTGTGATTGGTGTTGGCTCTAGGAATTCTTTAGGCAAGTTGTACTTTTCGCAAACCTCTTCAAGTTCTGTGTTCACAGGCATTCCGCAGCCCGTTCCTGTTCTTGAATAGCCAGAGTCTAGAAGGCATTCTGGCTGTATATGATCAGTAGTTCCGAAACTATGGATTGCTAAGCTCTGGCCTTTGTAATCCAGGCCCGAAGACACTCCTTTGTAGAGCACTGCAAAGTGAAGGTGAGGAGGATAAGCATCTGGTTTGCACGCACCATAATCATCCTTGCCTCTTCCTCCGACAGTGCCTATTCTCTCGCCTTGAGCCACTTCCTGATCAACATTTACGCTAATTGAACCCATGTGCACATACTCTGTGCTTAGTCCAGAGCCGTGGTTAATAACAACCCTGCCCCAGCAGGTTCTATCCACAGCAACTACTTTTCCACTAGCCGAAGCAATGATAGGGGTTCCTGCTAATGCAGTGATGTCAATGCCGGGATGGTCGTCAATCTCTCCATCATCCAGCTTTCTCCAGCCATAGCATGAATGGATTGCTTTCGCAGAAGTCTCAACTGGCCAGGCCAATCTTCCTCCTTTGTACTCCAGCATCCTGGCAACAGGATTCTTGATTCTTGCTTCCATGCTAAGAACATTAAAGCCTGTTGTGCTGTCAGCCTTGCCTCTTAGAGTGAAGTGGTCTTCAAAGGCTTCTATTTGGAGGTTGTAGGATATCGGAAGCTCTACACCTGTGCGCTGAAAATAATTTTCTGTTCTTACAAGGAAGTCATCCTTGAAAGCATTGAGGAAAGCTGTTTCGCAATCAGGCAGGCACAAGCTCTCGTTAGTGCTCCACTGAGGATAAACATACTTGCCGCATGGAGAGATTAATTCGTCAACATCTGCCTCAGCATCTGTGCTTACAAAGCATGAGTTGCGAATCTTGCTCACAGCTTGCTGGGCTGAGAGCTCAGCAGCCTTATCGATGAAGAGATTAACAGAATCAGCATCCTGGACTGCTGCGAACACTGCTGTCTGCTTTTCTCCCAGAAATAATTCCCTGCCATTAACATCAACTACCTTCTTGGTGTTGTTAAGAGCATTAATGGCAAAGAGCAAGGCGATTATGGTGAAGACTGCCACGAACAAAGGATATATTCCGCTCTGAGCCTTCTTGTTGTTTTTCTGTCTCATTTTATTTGGATATAACCTGCTTTTAATATAACATATCTGCAAGTTCTTTTTATCCTCTTAGCCGATAGTATTAGTTTTGAATGATATTATCGCGAAGCCGTCATTTAGGCAAGGAATAATTTGGAAAGCATAACCAGGCCCTCTGTATTGGAGGAACATTTTGGCAGAGGCTGTGCCTGGTGAGCCTGGAACAGACTGAAATGCTGCGGCTCTTGCTGCTCCGATTCCTGCTGAAGCAAAAAGTTTTTCCAAAGCGCTTGTGTGGCCAAAGCCTTTCTTGTCCAGCCTTGTGTCTGAATAAATGATTTCCATGTTCCAATCATCCTCATAAAACGTATCATAATAATTGTTTATAGAATCCTTGAGAGCCTTGTAGTTCTTGCTCTTCTTGTTATCATTGCAAGTCCAGCTTACCAGGTCTGCATTAGTTATTACTTCTCCTGCGTATGGTGTTAAGTCTTCTGGATTGCCAGAAGCTTGGGCTCTGAGAAAGCTCTTAAGCAGCAGCTCTGTCTGGATAGAGGAAAACCTGGAATCTATTTTTCCTGTCTTATTCCCGGCCATTGTCTTGAAAAGGAAGATGAAGATTATGAATATGAGTATTAATAGCAGGATGGAGAAAATGGTTACAACCGTGCTGAACCCTTTTCTTGACTTAAACAGTTTCTTCATATATTACACCACTATTATTCCGGCCATTATCATCTATATCATTTCAGTTCGGTAGGAGTATCTCTACTTTCAGGAATCCTGGAGTGTTCACCTCATTCTCCCTGTAGCTCAAAGGGATTTTCTTGGTGTAAATCTTTGCGCTGCTTGCTCCTCCAACACCAGCTCTTGCCAAAGGCTCTAGACGATTAAACCAGATGTTGTTAAGATAAGCTGTTTTTTTGAGCTCGCCATTCTGGTTGTAAAGCTCGAGCTTGGCAGAGATGTGCCTTTCAGAGGAGTATTTTATGGAGTTATCAAGAGTCTCATCAGTGAATTTTTCCATGTCAATAACTCCGGGATAGAGAACGCCTGTGGCCAGATCAGTGTATACAATAGAGTTCGGAGAGTACATAAGCCTGTTAAACAATACTTCTACCTGGAGTGACTTGACATTCACAGTAATATTAACATAATAATTCACAAGAAGGAATATGCCCACGAACACAATGACTGTGAGGATTATATAAGGGATTTGCTCAAGCCACTCCTCGGTGCCAAACTCCCCTTTCTTATTCTTAAGAGTCATTATACTAACTCTCTTTATCTTCTTCATTTTCAACCTTATTTTACAGTATTTTCAGGCTCTTTCAGCTTCAAATCCTGGCTAGGAATCTTGAAAGTAATATTTTGATCCTCAGCCTTGACAGTGAACTCAATCACATCATAGTTTATGCTAACAGGCACAATCTTCACGTAAGCATTATAGCCGAATAAGAAGGCAGTCTGAGCTCTGGACTCCACTGGCCTGTTATCTCTGTCAGTGAGTATGACTTTGTCTGCTTCAAGATTAATATCAAGAGGCATCTTCTCAGGAGTGTTAAAGTCATAATCCATCACAAACCTACCATTGGCTGCGTGCAATGAGTCAACAAGCAAAGCCAAATCCCTTGAGTAGAACTTCTTATGATAATCAGAGTCATTCACAGCAGCCCTGACCTTGCCCAGCACTGCTATGACAAACATGGCAGCAAGTATGAGCGTAAAGAAAGTGTAGAACAATAATGCTAAAGCACTCTTACCTCTTTTATCCCTAAAAACCATGATTAACAACAATTACAAACCAAGTATAAAAAGATTTAGGTTTTTACCTGAGAAAAAGGTTGCGAAGTTAATATGCATAAAAAAAGCAGTTATCTAGAATGTTAATCAAGCCTGCAAATAGTATATTGGCCTTTCAGGGCAGTTTCGCATTTCTTGTTACCAGCAGTTCCAAAGCCACAAGGATTTTCATTGCAATAATACTGCTCCTGGTCAACACAATCAGGTGAAGTTGACTGGGTTAGCACCTCGCAATAAATAAGGCACTTCTCATCCTCTGGCTTAGCAACATATTCAGGTGCCTTGCAGTTGAAGGGCAAAATGAAAGCCTTCCCATCAGCCCTATCAAAGCAATAAATGTTAGTTGTGTAAGCACTTCTGGAAGCAAGCTTGTCACCGCACAAACAGTCCGCTGTGAGCTTCTGGTCAAACGCGCAGTTCTTCAATCCTATTTTTAGCGAGCAGCTCTGGTTGGCTTCGTTAAAATAACAATATTCTGTATTTGAGTTGTCAGTAAAGTAGTTTCTCCTTTTACCAACGCACGCAGGGTCTGAGCCAAGAGGGCATGTTGCGAGAAGAGAAACTCTTGTATCGATCTGTGTTGATGAAAGGTATGGTGTAGCCATGATTATTATATCAAATGAGCAGCCTATGGTTGTTTGCCCGCTTTTAACGAGCTTCTCAACATAAAGGTTAAAAATCTTAGGGTTAATGAACGGCAAGTAAAAATATTGGTATTGGGAGACGTCGTAATCAAGTGCTAGTTTGTCAGCATATAGCGCCATTTTCTCAGAATCCTTAGAATAAGGAACTGACAAGAAAACAATATTCTGCTCAAAAGACCTGCACTTAACAGGCTTGGCAGGGAATTTCTTTTCATAATTATCATATAAACATAAGCAAGACTTACCTTGGCAAGAAGACGGATAATCAGCAGGGCTCTTGCCTCTAGCACTCAAAGCTCCTGGGTGAGTAAAGCCGCGAATAGAATATTCTTTATCAAGATAAAAAATCATAGTCTGATACTCAAAAGAGCTGGGCTTGTCAATCATTAATTGGATGTTATCAGCTAAAGAGTCAAAGTTGCTCTCAGTGGCCTGCTCAACGTCACTGCCGAATAACGCGTTTATGAACCTGTAACCCAGGTAGAAGAGCAGGAGTATTAGAAGGACAACAAGCAGTATGTGAACCAAGTCTCCAAGCCCGCCTGTATGAGCCTCCTGGGCTTTCTTATTGAAACGCTTAAACAAACGCATATTACCCTCCTTGCTTTAAGAAGTATAAATTTGTTTCGGTAGAATAAGCACTTAATTCCTAACTTTTAAGAAACAGTCAGCTGAGCTGTTTTTTCTCCCTGGCCTTCAACAACATTGCACTTGGTCGTATCCACCCTGCACTTCACAGTATAAGTGCCTGCTGTGCTTGGCACTGCGCAAGCAAATTGCACCTGGTCTTGGGCTGAAGAAGCACCCTCAGGGGTATAAGATATCCAAGCCTCTGATCTGCAATTAATCTTATTATTCTCAACTTCAACCACAACACAGCCCGAAGCCTTGATATTGGTGTCGCATATAATCATTATTTCTTTACCTTTTGTGGTCGATGCAGGGTTGAGCTCTATCTTTGTCACACTCACAGGGCCTGCTGTTCCAGGAGTTTCCTCCTCTCTAAAGCAGCAGATAGGCGTGTCTCCTTTGCATCCTAATCCTTCAAATGCTGGCTTGCAATAATCATACTTCTGATCAACACAACTCCCTCCTATGAAGCCCATGCCTTCGCACTTTGAAGCACCTTGAGTTACCTCCCTGAACCAACCAAAAGCCTTTTGCGAGCCACCGGTCACCAGGTAGACAACTATAAAAATAATTATTATTCCTCCAATCATCTCCAGAGTACCCATTGTTCCTTTCCTTTCTCTTTTTAGCAAAAATTCCACTCACAAAAATTCTTTATGTTCTCTTTATTTCTTTTATTTCTTATTATACTGGATGCAAACATCAGAGGCAGCATTAGCATCTTTATGTTTTATCGCGATAAAGGTGTACCAGTCTTTCTTGTTTGCAACATTAGTAGAGTCAAAAACATATAGGCTGTCTGGCTGCTTTCCAATGCCTATCTGCGGCACAGAATGATCTGTGTCGTCTGCTTTTAAAAAGCAAAGATTTGCGTCATATTGGAAGGAATCCAGTGCGCCAGAGCCGAATGAGAAGAATCCTAGCTTCTTATAAAGCCTGAACTCAGCCTTGTCTGCAGCCAGCTTCTCAACAATCATGTAAACCTTGCCTTCGCCATCATCATCAACAAAGCTAAGGATATTCTCAATTGTTCTTCCAGCCTCAGCACAGGCATTGACATTGCCTTTGCAAAGCTCAAGGTTCTGCTTCAAAGCAGTCTTGAAAAGAAGCCTTGCATGCTCAAGCGTATAAGCAGGCGAGTTCCTCACAACGCACTGCCCGTTTGAGCACACACCGTCAGTAATCTCCTTTGTCTTGCAAGAGGCGCCGTCTAGTTTACCATGGCAAGCCTGATAAGGGTCTACAACAATCCCTCCTAAGCCGAACAGCGCTTTGAGATAGCCTACAACTCCTCCTTTGGAGAGTATAAGGCTGGCAACAACAAGGATAATAACTATCCACATAATAATCTCAATGGTAGTCATTCCTTTCTTCTTCATCGGCAAAGTATTCATCTTTAATCATCCTCGGTTTATTTGTATATAAAGCTTGCGATAGCATTAAATCAAGCAGTAACAGGGCAGGAGCTTGTGTCCACTCCATAAAGCTTAACAAAGCCGACGACGTCAGCAATATAGCTTTTCACATTGTTCTCGATGCAAGGAGCATACCTAGCAATTATTTCTCCCAGAGTATCGTATCCTTGGTCAACATAGCCATCCTTTATCAGGTTATACCAGTGGCTGACACTAGCCTTCCATGTCGGGTACTTACAGTAGCCTTCATATTCCTCTCCCCCATACTTGTCTCTGCAAAGCTTGGTGTACCTGATGTTCCCAATCGACAAGGTGTGCGGCGCTTTCCTATACTTGCCATAGCTTGACTCGTGCTTAAAAAAGGCAAGGGCAAAGGCATCATCCACTCCTGTCCTGATACTCTCTGTGTAAAAGAAGTCTGCAATGTCAGGCTCAGCAGTTATTGCGGGAGAGTTTTCTCTTTTTAACACATCACCAACCTGGGCTGCTGTGAGTGACGGGCTATGCATAACAGCCAACTGGCAATTACTGACATCCACGCTGCAAGCACTTCCGCCTCCTCCTCCACTACCGCCTCCATCATCACCTCCTCCAGGCAGGGTGTCAAACTCCAAGCCAACAAGGCCACCCATGGCTATGAATATGTTATTCACACCCATCTTTATGCCTGGGAAGGCTGCGTAAATAATGCCGAAGAAAACTATGAGCGCCAGGATGATGGCTGCAATCTTTTCAGGAGTTGAGAAGCTCATGGCCCGCCTCCAAAGATTAGTCTTAACAGTTTGCCTCCATTCTTCATCACCAGGTATATTATCAAGACAATAACAACCAATCCTACGATGTAAAGAACGATTTTTACCATGGTGGAGATTTCAATGTCTCCTTTTTTGCTGTTATTAATTTTCCTCTTAATCATGGCTTTAACCTTTGCTTTCAATATTTTTAATGGTTTCGATTTCAAGCCGCCTAAGTTACTGCGCCTGATTTTACCTGCTTGACAGGGCTTATCTCGCAGCCAATCTTCTTAAGGGTTTCTGCGTTGTACTCTGTGAATATTGTGAGGCTAATCCAGTCAACATCATCAGCAGTTTTATAGCCAATCACTCCGCCAATAACAGTTACTATTCCCACAACAACAATAGCTGTGCCTCCACTAAGGGCTACTCCTGCAGCACTAGCAATCACAGTCCCAACAGTGCCGACTATAATCCCCGTGGTTATTCCTCCTCCTGTTGTGCCTAAGCCTAATGCATCCATGTTATCCAGGAACTCCTTGATATTGCCCTCGCCTTTAACATAGACGAACATAGAAGCATAAGTCTTGGAAGTGTCTATTGTGTCTGGGAATCCTTTGTCCTGGATTTCCTTGATAAGAGCAGGGTCTGCTTCCTCCGAAGCATAGCCTGCAAGGTAATCCATGTAGGTAAGCGTGCCTTTAGGCTCATAGGGAGTGGTGATAAGGTAGTCATTCAAGCCAGTTATCTTCTTGCCTTTTTCATTGAAACTAATAACCGAGCACATGTGGCAGAATTTTCCTTCATCCTCAAATAATCTAAGCTTTCCCTGTCCCCAGGTTCCCCAGCAGGTCTTCAGGGCTTCTGCCATGTGATACTTTATTTGCTCATCAAATTCCTTAGGGACAGTATAATATTTTGTTGGGCAATATATGTCCATAACCATGGCTTCTCCTGTTGTCCTGAGAAGCATGACGTGCGTGGCAATGCTCGATTTACATTCAGAATCCTCGAGAATCCTTAAAGTGCCAATCCGAATCTTGACGAGCATAATCACAAAAGCAACTATCAAAAGGATTATTATGACTGCACTAACCATCTTGCCAATAGCCATGGCCTTCTTCATTTTGCAGAGCCTCGCATCATGGAGCTGCAGTGATACTGAAGATGTTCATAAGAGAATACATAGGCAAAGTATGTTTCAAAATAACAATCCTCAGAACCTGATGAAATCCACTTAAGGAATTGCAAGTAGCGTGAAGTAACTCCTTCCCTTATAAAGCCCACAACATATTTCTTGTCCTTTTCAAAAACAACATCCTTAACGACAGGGTCATGTGAAACAGAAGACCAGTAAGTTGAAAACGTGGTTACTATATCTGAACAATGGCTAAAAAATTCTTTGAAGTGTTGAACTGTGCTAGTAAATATATTATTCGATATTCCCTGTGCATAAGCTTCCCAACAATTATCAGCATTAATTATGCCTTCATACCGCCAGATGCACTTTCTTGGCTCCTCTGCATAGTACTGGTAATAAGTCAGGTTTGAATTTGGCATGGCCGTGTCTTTTGTGTACTCATAGAAGCCTTTGAACTGGTTTGATTGAACCGACTTATCAAACGTTATCTCACTACACAAGAAGCACGTTCTTTCAGTTGAAGACCAAATATTATTTATATTAAACAAACTCTTCTTCCCCTCCAAGAACTGGTACCAGCACCATCTCAGCTCTTCTGCAACTACTCGGTTAACTATATCATCTGTTAATCCGTTAAACTTCTTCACATAATCGTTCTTTCTAGCATCATAAACCTCTGCTGTCTTGCCATTAATCTCAACATGGTCTTCAAAGAATACAACATTATAAGTCTTGCAGTCAGGAGTGACTAGGTTCTCTCCACTAGGAACGATTATAGCAACTGACTGGGCAAGCACACTAGCCCTGCATATTTCCCTGTCTGCTTTCTTTAAGATTGAATCTGCTATTTTTGTATAAAAACCCGCTAGGACTATGAGAACAAGCAGGACGACAATAATCCCTATCAATGCCTTCATGTTAATATCCGCTCTTCTCATACGCCCCACCCGAAGATTCTCATATAGATTAAGATGATGGCAAGAAAACCTAAGAATATTAACAGGATAAGGGCCAGGGTTGAAAGGGTTGCTTTCTTCATGCTCTCATCCTATTAGGAAAGAATTATAATAAACTTTCGGTTTTTTCTTTGAATTATCTAACAATTTAAGAAATAATCTCTGAGCTAACATTAGAAGCTATCTCCTTGAACATCTGCTCAGGAGTCCAAAGCTCTTTCCAGTAAAGCTCCTTGTTGCCTACCTTGTCTGCTGCTTTTATGCACATCATTCCCTGGCCTTCGTACGGGAATCTTATTTCAGGCCGAGTATTAAGCCTGTATGAGCCTGAGTACATGTACGGGCAGATGGTGTTCAAGGGGTCTTCTGCGCTTAAAGCCCTGAACAAGATGTTCAATCCTTCTGTCAGGAGCAATGCCTTGACTCCTGTCTCCCAGTCAGCAGTTATTGAGCTAAGGCTGACAAAGTTGCCTGTGTGGATGTAATAATCATAATTAGAGCATCCGCTCTGGCCATAATCATAGCAGCCAGTAATAACAACTCGCGGATATTCCTTGTAATAATAAGAGCCTGTTCCTCCCATGTCGTGAGGGATTATGTCTCGTATAAGGTCAGGATAAATAACCTTGATGCCTTTCTCAGCATCAATATATGGAGGCAAAATATCCACTCTTAGAGGAGTCTTGGACAAGGCATGAACAATAGTTTTTCCACCCTCCAAGGTAGCCTCGACACATAGATAAGTGCTGTCTCCAGTGAATAATGCGCTGTTCTGGGTCTTCTTATAGAATGTGTTTATCATTGTGGCTTTATCAATAAGAATCTGAGCTTTGTTATCCGCAACAGCGATGGGCTTGCTAAGAGTCTGGTAAACCACTTTTTGCTGGCTTGGAAGCCTGAACCCCCCGAAATCAATGTTCAATGGTATTCCTGTTGTCTTTATATCTGTGCCTGCAATGTAGTCCAGCTTGTATGCAAATCCGGCATTCTTAGTTTTATCTTTGCATTCATCTATCATCGCCTCATAATTATTATTATCCAACTTCACAAGGGCTACACCAAACTTGATGCAGGTGACGTCAGAGCAGCTAAGAGTTAGGTCATCCTTGGCAACCCAGCTACCGCTCAGACCGCTAATCTTAACCACAGGCTCAACATTCAGCCTGTAAGTCCTTGAAGCAAGCCAGTGCTGGGTGTTGGTGTACATGGCTTGTAGCTCAGCTTTGTCGCCATCAGTTAACGTAGTTTTATCAGCTATTTCTTTCGTTTCCTTATCAAACAGGATTATGTTCAGCATCAAACCTTTGTAAACATCAGACAAGAAAGGAGTATAGGTTGACGACACGTCATTAGTTGTTACTTTTGGAATCGCGATCTCTTCGCCAGGTTTACAATTAAAAAGTTCTTTATCAGTCAAATCATCACTGGTGCTCGGCTCTAGTTTTCCATCCTTGAAATAATATCTCTTTCCTGCTTCTAATGAATCAGTAACATAAACCGCACACTTACCAAGTTTATTATCTGTAAAGGCGCTCTTTAGTTTGTCATTAATCTTTATGTGAAAGGTGTAAGCAAAATCAACCTTAAGAGGAACCAGAGCCCGGTCTTCTATTTGCTTAGGGTCTTTATTAAGAGTGAATATTATGGCATTAACCAAGGCATCGCGTTCTTTGTCTGTGAAGATATCCTGTGCTTCTGGCGGCAATTCCTCATAAGGCTTGCAGCAGACCTGCGACTCTGAGCAGCCGCCAAATCCTTGCTGCACAAATTCATTCTCAGCACACCCAATTGATCTTTCAGCGCACCTGCCTCCGTTCAAAGGGCAGTTTCTTAGGTTGATAATTCCTGGAAAGAACTTTCCGAGTATCACTAGAAGTATGACGAGAATGAGCAAAATCAGTACTGCTCCAGCAATTACCTTTAAAGGGTCAAACTCCCCTCTTTTATGTCTACTCATTTTTGTCTTCATTCAGAAGATTGCTCTCGTATATGCAGCAAACCATGTCGTTGTCGCACTTGCCTAGCCTGTAAACACTGCCGCCTGAGCTGGTGCATGATTGAGAGTCAGACACGCAGCTTCCGTGCCTGTCCTCACAGCCACTCACTCCCAAAATGAATCCTGTGGAGCCTTTAAGGAAGATGTATAATAAGACCACAAGCACTATGAGCACGAGCACTGCTATTATGACTGTCTGTAGGGTCATCTCTACTCCCTGCTTGCTCTTCAGGAATCTCATTTTTACTTATTCTTCCTCAGGATTTGAGCCTAGCTTTCTGCAGCAAACCTGCTCTTGAGGGCAACTGCCGCCGCTATCCTTGAAATAGCCAGCTGTAAAATCACAATCTTCTTCGCACACTCCTCCAAGAGCCTCGCAGCTAGTGCCAGTGTCCACCCTGTTGCCTGTTCTCAGAATCAGAACAGCCAGTATTATAAGCACTAAAAGGGCTATTGCTGCTATGATGATAATGTTAATGCTCAAATCACCCTTCTTATCCATTACTAATCACCTCACTTTTTTCAATTCTTAAACTCTTAATTAAATCCTTGAAATTATTAGTATATAAATCTTACTATGGGCGCAAAAATAATAAGCTTTTTAAACCTGGAAAACCCTCTTAAGCACAGGTAGGGTAGCGGCTTAACAGCAGGTAGGACCTATCAGGAATAACGGGTTCAAACCCGTTTTTTTGTCTGGTTCTGCTTAGGAAAGTCCGCCCACCAAATAAAAAGGTGACCATCGTACTTATGGGAGATGGCTGGCGAAAGCCAGGGCTACGGCTCAGAAACGAGACCACCTAATGCTAGAGATGATGGTGCGAAGCTGATTGGCAACGATCAGCGAGATAACCACCTGATCGGTGCAAAACTTGTTTTGCAGCCTCAAAAATCCTCTGGATTTTTGTTGGGTTGAACATTAGGAACGGGTGAAACGGCAAGACCTCACTGGTGCAAGTCCTTATGCGACGCTTAGTAGAATGTTAAGCACAACCCGCCCATACAGCCATCTGCGTGGGGGTTGACAGAAGGCGGCTTATAACTGCCCTACCTATTATTTTCTCCCGCAACCTTTTTAAACACCTCTTTCTTCCTTTAACTCATGGGGCGACAGGACAAGATTCAGATGCCCAGCTCAGGCGCAGGCATCACCAGGTATTTTGATGATTACAAGTCCAAGATAGAGTTCAAGCCAGAGCATGTTGTGATAATGGTAATCCTGGTGATCATTATTGTTATTGTTCTCCATCTTACAGGCAGAGCCTGATTCTAAAAAGACAATCAAGGAGGGTTTGAAGTGATTCCTGGCATGAATCCTAGGCAGATGCGTCAAGCCATGAAGAGGCTTGGCATCCAGCAGGAAGAAATAGATGCAAAAGAGGTAATCATCCGGCTCGAGGACAGGGAAATAGTGATTTCTAATCCTAGTGTTAGTAAAGTCAACATGATGGGCCAGGAGACTTATCAGGTTGTTGGCGAGGAGCATGAGAGAAGCCTTGACTCAAAACCAGAGATTAGCGAGGATGATGTTGCAACAGTGGCTGAGCAGGCTGGCGTGAGCAATGAACAAGCAAGGAAGGCTATTGAGGAAGCCAAGGGCGACTTGGCAGAGGCTATTCTCAAACTGAAAAAAGAGTAAAAAATTCGTTCTAGATTTTAGCATCAAAACAAACATTTATATACTTTCCCTGCTTAATATATTGAGGGATTATGGAGGAATTTCAGGTTCTCAGGGACAAGGCTTTGCAGAAGATAAAAGTAGCAGACCATATGCTCTTCATGACTTATCCACTGGTCAAGGACCCTAAGCTGCTCCTGGCAATTATTGAGAACATCTTTGCCAGCCTGGATTTTGGCATGAGTGCCTTGCTTTATCACGAGAGGCTGTTCAAGAGAATCCCTCCTTTCCACGACTCATTCAGCTCAAGGCTTGAGATTTTCAAAAGCAGGATGATACCTGCTTATCATCTGAACCCAAGATACCCTCAGCTAATAACTGATGTCAAGAGCATAATCTCAGAGCATAAGAAGAGCCCTGTGGAGTTTGCAAGAAAAGACAAGTTCATAATCTGCTCCTCTAATTACACCATAAAAACAGTTGATATCAACCTGGTCAAGAAGTACATCTTTGAAACCAAGTTGTTTGCGGACAATATAAACAAGATAGTGAGCAAGAATGAAGGAATCTTTGCACGAAGCCAAGGATGAGCTGAAAAGGGTTGACCACCAGATATACGTCAGCCTGAAGTACACCAGGACAGTGGATGTGCTAATGAACTGCATAGGCAGGATGATTGATGCTTACAACTGCCTAATGGACTCCTTGCTAAAGCTTGCTGTTGAGAAGAAAATTATACGCGAGGAATATGTGCCAGGCACTCCCCTTGAAAGAGGCAACATGGTAAAGGATTTGTTCAAAGACGATATTGTGCAGAAGAACATGGAGCTCTATTTCCTTCTAAGAAAGATACACAAGAGCAGCCCGAAAAAAGAGCAGGAGTTCAGGAGGCACGTAACTCTGAGAACTCATATTGACGGCCAGGAAGTAGTGGTGGATATTGATAAGGCAACAGAGTATTATTTCATAATCAAGGAATTTTGTGAATGGGTTGAAGGAAAGATTAATGAATAAGTAGACTTTAACATCGGATTAACCATTAGATCAACAAAAAAAGAGGTGCGAAAGGGTGACTCGCTACATCTGCATCATAGGAGGCAAAGGAGGAGTTGGCAAGACAACCAGCGCTATAAGCCTGGCTCATGCCATGAGCAGGCACAGGAAAACCTTGCTCGTGGACGCTAACCTCACCACTCCTAATGTTAATGTTCACCTCGGAGCGCCAATCCTGAGAAAAACCTTGATGCAGGTACTAAAAGGAGAGGCTTCTATACAAGAAGCAATCTACTCTCATGAATCAGGGCTAAGGATTCTTCCAACTATAAGCACGGTCAGAGATTTGAAAACCATGAAATACGACAAGATAAAAGCAACCCTTAGGGAGTTGGAGGATGAGGCAGAAATCATCATTCTGGACACCTCTGCCGGGCTTAACAAGGAAACTATCATAGTGATGGAAGCATCTGATGAGATGCTTGTCATAACCAATCCTGAGCTTAGCGCTGTCCTTGATGCCCAGAAAGCACTCCAACTGGCTCATGAGCTCGGCAAGACCATCCTTGGCGTGGTGATTAACAAGCAAGGAGAGCACCGGCACGAGCTAAAGGTTGATGAAGTTGAAAAGCTGCTCGACCTGCCAGTAATCGGGATAATACCTTATGATACTGCGGTTAGAGAAGCCCTTAATCTAAAGCACCCAGTAACTCATACGCATCCCAAGAGCAAGGCAAGCAGGAGCTATGAAGAATTAGCAGGACTGCTTCTGGGAAAAAGCTATTTTGAAAGCATAAACAAGAAAAGCAGCACCCTACGCGATTATGTTCTGAAAGGATTGGGCTTCTGATGATTGTTTCTTGTATCATTATCAACCATCATCTTAACCAGCTCTTCAAAAGAAACACCTGGCTTCCAGCCTAGCTTGTTTCGAGCCTTGGCAGAGTCTCCTAATAATAAGTCTACCTCTGCAGGACGATAGAACATTGGGTGCTGAACAACAAAGGCTTTATCATCCTGCTCCTTTAGCTTCTCAACTTGCTTATCAGCCTCTTCCTTGGAAACCTCGTGCAAATCAACCAGCTCATATTTCAAGCCTGCGTGCTCAAAAGCTAGATCAACAAATTCCTTGACAGAATGAGTCTTTCCTGTTGCTATAACATAATCATCAGGCTTGTCCTGCTGCAGCATCAGCCACATGGCTTTGACATAATCTCCTGCAAACCCCCAGTCCCTTTTTGCCTCGAGATTACCCAGCTTTAAAGTATTCTCCTCGCCTCTCTTGATACGGGCAACGCTGCCGGTTATTTTCCTTGTGACAAATTCAAAGCCACGCCGAGGAGATTCATGGTTGAACAGGATTCCGTTACAGGCAAAGATGCTATAGCTCTCCCTGAAGTTTGTTGTTATCCAGTAGCCATCAACCTTGGAAATCCCATAAGGGCTTCGGGGATGGAACCTGGTTTTTTCTGTCTGCGGCACCTCCTCCGCCTTGCCGAACATCTCAGAAGAGGCTGCAAAATAAAACCTGCATTTAGGAGCTTTTTTCATCAGGGCAGACAAGACATGGCGCGTGCCTTTAATGTTTATCTCCAGGGTTGAGAAGCCATCGTCAAACGACTCGTGAACAAAACTCTGGGCAGCCAGGTGATAGCACTCATCAGGCTTAACATCCTCAAATATTTCTATCAGGCGCGAGTAGCTCTCGATGCTACCAGGGTGGAGTTTCAGTTTTTCTTTGATATGGTTAATTCTGCTAAGACGGTGATAAGGGTCTTCCAGAGCCACCCTTCTAACCAGCCCATGCACCTCATAATTCTTATCTAATAATAATTCAGCAAGGTAAGAACCATCCTGGCCAGTGATGCCTGTGATGAGCGCCTTTTTTGTCATTTTAAAGTTGAAAATTTCCTAAATTTATAAGCTTTATGATAAACATTTTTATAAACCAGCCATTTCTCCCATTATTCAGATGATAAAAGCCTGCGCAATAACAGACAAGGGAATTGAAAAAATAACGATTCTAGAGCTAGAAGAAATAATAAAAGCCAAAGGCACAGCAGAGGAGTGCGTTGTGCTGTTTGAGTGCAAGGATTATGACGAGCTTTTCACCTTTTGCTACAAGGCCCAGAGCATTGAGAGAGTGCTTATTCTCCTAGGCTCATTTGGCTTCAAAAGCCAGGAAGAAATATTATCAAAAGCATCAGAAAGCTTAAGAAAAATTGAGTTTGACAAGTGGTTCGATGAGGACAAGAGCTTTAAGGTGGTGTGTGAAAGAAGAGGAGAGCATGCTTTTGGAAGCCAGACAATTGAGGAAGAGCTGGGGGAAGTTATAATCAAGCATACCAAACAAGCCCTCGGATTTACTCCTGATGCAAACATGGAAGCGCCAGATACCATCATTTATGCATTTATTAACAATAACAAATTCTACCTTGGCATTGACTTGACAGGAAGGGACCTGAGCAAGAGGAAGTACAGGATTTTCAGCTCTCCTGGAATTATTAATGCTAATCTGGCCTATGCCCTGGTTAGGCTTAGCAATTATGCGCCTAAGGAAAAAATCATTGATTTGCTCTGCAAAGCAGGGGTTGTAAGCATAGAAGCAGCTCTTTACGCCTCTGGCAGGAGCGTAAATTATTATTCCAAAGACTTTGCTTTTAAGAAGCTCAAGCTGTTCAATAAAAAGGACTGGGAAGATTTTTTCAAGAAAATCGATGAGAAATGCCAGCTCAAAAAGCTAGACATCAACGGGTTTGACCCCTTGCTGCGCAATATTGAAGCCAGCAAAAAGAATGCTAAGCTTGCAGGAGTGGACAAGATTATAAATTTCTCAAGGGTGGATGTGGAGTGGCTGGACACCAAGCTTGAGAAGAACAGCGTGAACTGCATAGTATCCAGGATATCCTGCCCAAGCAAGCACGTCAAGGAGGCAGAGATAAGAAAGCTTTACAAGGAACTATTCTACCAGGCAGAATTCATTGTAAAGAAAGGAGGAAGGCTTGCGCTCCTCTGTGAGAACCCAAGCCTTTTAAAAGAAATGATTCCTCCTGCATTCATAATCATAAAGGAAGATAAGCTCTGGGCTGGCAAGCAAAAGTATGAATTGGTAATGATGAAAAAAGCATAAAAGCTTGTAGAAGGCAATTTCAATAATTTTATATACCCTTAAAGCGTACTTGGCAATGAAAAAAACAAGAAGGCGGTACTATGTGCGACATGTGCTCTTCTGAGGAAATTGTTTATAAGATAGAGCTAGAAGGCACTATGCTGAATGTGTGCGAAAAGTGCTCCTCCTATGGACGGGTTGTTGGAAGGATTAAGCAAGCAGAGCCTGCCAAGGCAAAGAAAAAGCAAGGCAAAACAGCTCAAGCTGTTGGCGAGGGCGTGCTTAAGCCAAAGAAAACAACAGAGACTATGCAGATTATTGTTTCTAATTATTCAGAGCTTATAAAGAAAGGCAGGGAAAAGTTTGGGCTAAAGCAGGAAGAGTTTGCCAAGAAGCTCAATGAGAAGGAGAGCGTTATCCACAAGCTTGAGTCAGGGCAAATAAAGCCTAATATTGAATTGGCAAGGAAGCTTGAGAGGTTTCTCAAGGTAGCGTTGGTTGAGGAAGTAGAGGTTGAAGGCGGAGAGGGCGCAAGCAGCATGAGAAAAGGGGCAACTGACAATTTAACCATCGGAGATATGATTAATATAAGATAAGAAATATGATAAGGAATATAAAATAAAAAACATAAAAAAAATATACGATCTGAGGAAGGCATAAGCTTAGGGAAGAAGATGAAAAACAAGGTTGTTATGAAAAAAAGAACTCTGATAATAGTTGCTTTAGCAATATCCATTATCCTATATGCCGCAGGCCTGTTTAGCGGGCTTAGCTTTAGTAAATATGTGGAGCAGAAAATCAAGGCAACAACAGAGCAGGACATATCCGTTCTTGAAGATTACATAAAAAGCCTGGATTCTGATCTTCAGAGCATTCAAATCCAGGAAAGATTCATAAGCAGCTTAAATGAGAATGATAGCTGCAAGTTCATTGATGTTTATTTCTCCCATTTAAAGCAGAACCTTGGCTACTTCTGGGAGCTCCTACCCTCAAGGCTCGAGCAGTATGAGCGTGAAAGAGAGCTATCTGCGAATTATCTTGAGCTAAAGCAAAAATACATCATACTCTCCCTGAGGGCCTGGATTATTTCTGATGCCAACTACAAGAAGTGCAATACTGACTTGGTGCCAATACTTTACTTTTATTCAACTGATTGTGCAAACTGTGTGGAGCAAGGAGAGGTGCTTGACAGCTTAAAGGATGACTTGTTAGAGCTAAACAAGACTGCGATTGTTTTCACAATTGATTATAATTATCCTGAGCCTGCGCTCGAATTAATAAAAGAATACTACCAAGTTAATGCAGTGCCTGCTATTGTAGTTAACAACAAGGTTTTACAGGGAAGGCTTTTTTCTAAGAACGAAATACTGCTTAATCTGAAAGGCAACCTGGTAGGGAAAAAATGAGAAAAAGCATCTTTGGATTGATAATCATCTGCTTGCTGATAGCTCCATTAATATACTTCAGAATAGCTGTAAAGAGGGAATATGACAGGAATAGCGTCTTCCAGGAGAATTATCTCAACAAGGATTTTCAGGAAATATACCGCACCTATGTCGTCACCAAGCCAGAAATAACTAATCGAGCTTATTTAGGAAAGGAAAAAGCTCCTTTAACCATCATCGTAGTTGTGGATTTTGCTTCTAACCTCAGTAAAAAATTTTATTATGAAAAAGTGCCTGAGATTATAGGCTTATACGTAGAGCCTGGCTATGCAAGGCTGTACCATAAGTATCATATTCTGGCTGACGAGTTTAACGAGAAAAAGGGTAGATTTATATACGCAAATGCTGTTCAATGCTATGCTGAACTGGGCGGCAAAGAGCTTGAAGAGTTCCACAAGGGATTATTCAATACCTCTGAAGAAAAAATCCCGGCACTGGCAGATAAGTTCGGAATTTTAACTAAAGACTTCACAGACTGCTTAGAAAAAGACTCCTTTGAAGCGCTTTACGAGGACATGATGGAAACCAGGATGTACAGGATACAGGGTCCCTCTGTCCAGATAGGAATTGATGAAAGAGACTACACTGTGCTTTTCGGCAACCCCAGCATAGTGCAAATCAACAAAACCATAAGAATGAAGCAAATCAAGATAGGAATTTAGAGCAAAAAATGACTCCGCAAGAAATATCCTTGGCAATCTATAACCTGACCCTCTTGCCGGTTGTATTCTTCTCAATACTCTTCTTATTAATGGCAATTCTTAACATCTTTATGGACAGGCCTGAGAAAAACCAGAGAACAAAGGTCCTGAAAAATTTCCCCTTTGTAACAGTCCAGCTGCCAGTGTACAATGACCCTGTTGCAGTCAAGTGCATTGAGAACTGCCTACAATTTGATTATCCTAAAAACAGGTATGAAGTGATAATTCTTGATGATAGCACAGACCAAAAAACTCAGAAACTGATGAGAAGATATGCAAGGAATAACCCCGGATTTGTGAAGTACATCCACAGGGAGAATAGGACTGGCTACAAGCCAGGAGCATTGCAAGCAGCCATGCCTTATGTTAAGGGAGAGATAATTGCGATATTTGACTCTGACTTCCTGCCTGCAAAGGACTTCCTGAAAAAGATTGTTGCGCCATTTGAAGACCCGAAGGTGGCTGTGGTGCAGTCAAGGCAAGGATTCATCAACAAGGACGTCAACCTGATATCAAGATTCGCAGCCTACCTCTTGCTAGTCCATCATGTGATGCTAATGCCTGTGTACAACAAGCTGAACACAGTCTTCTTTTGCGGAACAGCAGGAGCCATCAGGAAAAAGGTTATAGACGAGGTTGGAGGGTGGAAGATTAACAGCCTGACAGAAGACACTGATTTAAGCATCAGGATTCTGAGCAAAGGCTATAAGAATGTTTATCTGAAATTTGAGACGCCAAGCGAGGTGCCAGTCACCTTAGAAGGTTTTATTGTGCAACAGCTAAGATGGACTTTTGGGAATATAAGAGCCTTTATTGACAACATTAAAAGGATAGCCTACCAGGGCCAGCTAAGAATAACCCAGAAAGCAGCCATAACCTTCATGACCATGGGCAACATCATTGCTCCTGCAGTAATACTCATGACCCTTGCCGGCCTAACTGGCTGGTTTCTTGGAGAGCCGCAGCTCTTTAGCTTCACACAGCTAACAGAGCTCATTATAAAATTCGCTTACACCGCAGGCTTTTTAGTGCTAGCCACCACGACTCTTATCAAGCACAGGAGCATAGCAGACCTACCGAAACTAGTAGTGGCAGCCTTTTCAATAAGCATAGTCCTGGCTTTTGCCAATTGTATTGCGATTTTCAGGGCTATATTCATGAAAGACAAACCCTTGTTCGGGCAAAAGACTTCTTGGCCTTGCACTCCAAAGCAAGGCAATGACGGTATTAGCTTAAGATGAGCATACAAACAATCTTAACCACGATAATTACAGCAGTTTTCCTTCTTATAATATTCTCCTATTACTACCTTCTCTTGTTTAAAAGAAAAAAAGAGCCTGTTGCAAGAAAAAAGTTCTCTAGCATAACCATAATCATCCCTGCGCATAATGAGGAGAAATATATTGCCCAAACTATTGAATCTGTCCTGGCTGCGGATTTTGAAGGGAAGAAAGAGATAATTGTGGTGGATGATGGAAGCAGGGACAACACCTGCCGGGTTGCCAAGAGGTTTCCTGTAAAGATAATCAGGACCAAGCACAGCGGCAAGTCCAAATCAATCAACAGGGCCTTGCGCATTGCAAAAGGCGAGCTCATAGCTATTGTTGATGGTGACAGCGTTATCCACAAGGATGCCTTGACTGAAGCAGTGAAATATATTCCTCCTGATGATATTGCTGCTGTTTGCTCAACAGTAAAGGTAAAGAACAGAAAGAGCTTCATTGGCATCTGGCTTCAAATGGAACAGCTTTACAACTCCCTGCTTAGAGGGCTTTTCTCAAAGGTTAATGTCAATATTGTGGCTCCAGGTCCTTTAAGCGTTTACAAGAAAAAATGCCTGCTGGAAATCAAAGGGTTTGAAACCAAAGGCTACTCAGAGGACGTTGACGTTGCCATACGGCTTATAAAAGCAGGCTACAGGGTTGAGTGCGCTGAGAAAAGCATCTCAGAAACTAATATGCCAATCAATGTTAAAGGATTCATCAGGCAGAGGACAAGGTTCTCAAAAGGCTGGATTAACATATTGAAAAGGCATCTCAAATTAAACCACACCTTCATGCAAATATACACCCTTCCATTAGCATTATTCTGGTACTTCCAGGCCATCATCATGGGAGCAATAACCCTATACAACCTTATCAGCGGCTACATAACCTATTTCGTGTCAAAAGGAGTCTGGCTCAGCCTCGGAGTTGCCTACTTCTTTTTTGAATGGTTCTCAATAGTAGGCATAATTCACTGGTTTATTAGGGTAATAAATGGCACCAGCCCATTAACCATAGCTACTATAATCGGGCTTAGCGCCAGCCTCCTGGTTTATCCGTTATACTTGCTGGCAATAATAAGATACGACAAAAAAATCGATTTCCGGCACCTCATCGCTATCTTCTTCATGTTCCCGTTCTGGTTTATCCTGATGATGTTCTACATCATTAATGTGAAAGAAGTGTTTATCAAGCATCAGAGGAATATCTGGGACAAATAAGTTCAAAATATTTAAATATCCATAAGAGTCACAACGCAGCATGAAGCTAAAAAAAGCCATTGCAAAGGGATTCAGAATCTTATTCAATCCTAGCCAGGAGTTTGAGGAGATAAATAAAAGAACCTTTGAGGAAGTGCTTGAGGATTATATCAAGCTGCTCCTCTTATCAGGATTGCTTGCAGTCGTTGTTACATTTACCTACATCCTACTCAGCGCTGCTTACCTAAACCTGTTCAAAGGGATAGCTATTGATTATTGGAGATTAATAAATTACTCAGCAGGCACTTCAGGAAGCATATTCTTCTTTTACCTGTTCGCAGGCACCTTCATTTTCTTCATATTAAGCCTTATAATCAAGGTATTTGTCAAAAGAGTAAAATATACTCGGGTCGTGGCATTGATGTTCTACTCCCTAACCCCGGTTTTATTCTTTGGATGGCTTTCAGCAAGGATTGTTCCTCCTCTATTCATATGGTCAGCTTTCCTCTTGGTTGCTGGAGTGAAGAAGGAGAATGAGAGAGCAAATGAAAAGGAAGCTGTGAGAGAGGTTCTGAGAAAAAGAAAAAAAGCTTAGTTTAATAAAAAATGCCTAGTGAAACCAAGCCTAAGCCAAGCCAGGTTCTGGTTCCAGAGGCTTTGGCCTATACTCCCACAACGCAATATCATTCTTCTCATATCTCTTTACAAAGCTTTCGCTGTTCTTCATCAGGAACCATAATCCTTTGTCATTATTCTCCCAGAGCTCTTCCTTCATTCTAGGAGTGATTAATATGTACTTTATCCCTGACTGGTTCAGGAAAGGCTCAGCATCCTTTATTCTTACAGATTCAAACAAAGTATTAGCAACTCTTTGTCTCTCCTGATAATCTGCGAAAAGGAAAGAGCGGTCATCAAGCCATGCTTCTTTGCCAGCATAGAACTCCACTAAGAAGCCGTTAGGCTCATCAGTCAGCGCCCTTCCTTGTTCTAACCCTCTGAAGAAGATGAGCGCCTCGGTTAGTGATGAGTCTGGCTGAGCTGAAACCAGGATGTTCATCTGGTTTGCAGCCGAGAATGCAAGGCTGCAAAGGACCAAGAGCAAGGTTCCTGTCCTGATAATTCCGAGCTCCCATTTTCTTTTGTAAAGGTAATTTATAGCAACAGCGCAATAATAGGCTATAATAAAGCTTGTTAAGGCTCTTGTTATGGTGTTGAAAAATGAGAGTGCAAAAATGGCAAGCACACTCAGATGTAAGAGCCTTTTATTATCAGCTCTTATCCAAGACACAATAAAGCCAATCATAAAGATTAATAGCAGGAATACATCAAAGCCAACGCGGGCTCCTAGCAATGATAGTGTGTCTTTGAAATTAAATGCGTGAAACCCGAGAACTCTTGGAAGCTGGCGAAGGGATAGTGAAACAAGAACAACTAGGATGATGGAAACAATTGTTGAAAGTATGAGCAACTTAAGGTTCTTCTTAAGGGCAAGATAAAAAACGAGCAGGACTAGAATGGTTAGTGTAAGCCCGGCAAGGCTTGTTAGGGCTAGGATTAAAGAGCAAATAATCCCCAGGATTTGCAGGAATGCCCTTTGGGAGGTGAGAAGAATTATTACCAGCAGGGACAGGAAAAGAATGAAGCCTTCAAGATGAAGCCCTGTGAAAAGTATAAGGTAGGCGGGAGTGGCTGATAAAATCAATAAGGAATAAGAAGCCTCGCCTAGTTTGACGCCTATTAATGAGAGTAACTTAAAGAAAAGCAAAGCTGAAGCCACTCCTAAAATCAGGGGAAGGAAAAGCAATGCTCCTTCTGAGTTAAAGATTAAGAGGAGCGCAGTTATTAAGTAGTGGTATGGGTTAGGGTAATACTCTGTTCCTTCAAGAGGGTCTTTTGTGATGAAAGCAGAGGCTTTTAATGACTGGGCAATGCGCAGATTATAATAGGATTCTCCCTGCGGAAAAACAGGTTTGGCCTGGGCTAATCTTAGGATTATTATTAAGGACAGGAAAAGAAAGATGATTGAAGCGGCAATCAGCAAGTTTCCTGCTTTATGCTCTGCTCTCCTGCTCCCATTTTTGGGTCTAGGATCGGTTTTATTTTGCATCTTGCTGCTCTTTATCCTTTTTATCTTTTTTCTATTCTTTTGCTCTTCTTTTCTCTTTTTTCTATTCTTCTTTTCTTCCTTTCTTCTTTTTCTAATCTCAGATTTCACAATCTAGGAAACGATAAACATAAGCATCCTTGTCATAAACCATTTCAAAGCACTCCGGGTCAGCATAGTAAAGCTCGCTCACATCATATTCTTTCATGCTCTTGGTAGATAAGTAGATATAATCAATATTGTACTTGTTTATCAGGCGGACCGCCTCTGATTTTAATCTTAAAGTGAACAGGTGATTGATGTCTTCATACCTGGAATTAATTTCTTCTATAAAAAGGAAATTTGAGTCAGCAACATTTTTTCTCTCAGCCAGGTAGTTTATTAAGAATCCTTCCTCAACACTGCCAAGAATAACAGCATTTTCATCTGTGTTATTGCGTATCCACCCTAATGCTGCCAGGTCAGCTTCAGATGGTACTTCCAGACGGGGAGCGCTAGTAAAAGAAGGGATGGTTGTTAAAATAAACAGCAGGATTATCAGCCCGATTACTATGCTTGCGAAACTGGAGGCTTTGGTCTTGGTTAAGCTTACAATAAAAGTTTTTATTGAAGAAGCGGAAAGGATGATGAGGTTCAAGCTTAACAACAAGAGCCCTGTGCGGAAGGGGATTAGCTTAAGCCAGAGCATGATGAAGGAGACGAAGGCAAAACTGATATACAGGAGGGCTGCGCGGTTCTTGGTTTTAAAAGATGCATTATAAATAGCATACACTCCTAAAAGCAGGGGAAGCACTCCAACAGCATATATCACCCCAAAAAAGCTTATTTCTGTAAAATAAGAAGACAGTAAGGGCGTAGGTATGTTCTGCCAGATAAAGCTTATGCCGTGAAGAAAAAATGCCTTCTTATAAAGCAGAATATAGAACCAGAGGGCGAGAAAGAATAGAAAAAAAGATGTCTCGGCCTCGCGCCTGTTTATCTTTTGTTTTTCCAGGGTGAGTATGACGAAGTATATGAAAAAGGCCGTGAGAAGAAGAAAGACTAAAGCGTGCGTCAGGAGAAGGAGGATGGTTAATATTATGCTTAGAAGAATAAAGCCTTTTTCTTCTATTCGAAGGAAGGTGTAGCTTAAAAGAAAAATGAGCAAGAGCCCGAATGAGAAAACCGAGACTTGATTAATGGTTGTTAAAATGATGGGGACAAAGCCTGCAAATAAGGCCGATAGCAAAGCCGCTGTCTTGTTCTTGGCAACATGTTTGGCTATAAGGTATATTACTATCACGAGCGCAGCAAAGAAAAGGCTTGGTAGGATCTTGGCTGCCAGCTCTAATGGGATGATGAAGCTGAAGCCTGCAAGCACATAATAAAATAATGGAGGAGTCAGGAAGGTTCTTCCTGAATAGCTAAGGGAGTCTTTCAGCAGGGGAAGGCCTGTTTCTCTTATATGCTCTGCTTGCCTGAGGGAGTAATAGGCATCATAGTCAAAAGCTTGCTCTTGAAACACCAGGAAGAGCCTGCTTCCTAGGATGATGAGGAAAAGCAGCGCTAGCAGCAGGTGTTCTTTTGTTATTTTCATGCCTTAAACCTTTTCTTGATTTTTTGAATTATTCCATACAAACTCAAAATAGCTTCTAAAGCTCTGGCTCAAGGCCGGCTCTGTTATTAAAATGGCTTTGGGGTCTTCCTCCCAGATAATAATTGAGATTTTGTCGCCATAAATATTGGTTGATACAGGCGCCTGGCTGCCTTTTTTTATGAATCTTATCTCTGCCAGAGGAATCTTTTTCAAGTATGCTTCTTTCTTGGCAGTTTCATCAAATATCATTTTTACCTTTATGTTTTTTTCTGCCCTTTCCTTGTCAAAGTGCATGAAGTAGTACTTCACAATCTCATTCACATTAACAGCATCACCAAAGGTCAGTACTTCCTTGGCTTCTTTTATCTGGTCATCAAAAACTGTCTTTATAGCCTGCTTGCCTCTGAAGAACAAGACTTCCTTCTTGTCTTCAGCCAGTTTTCGGGAAAGTTGGAGCTCTGGGAGAATCTGCTTTATGTTGTCTTCTTTTTCCTTCAGAAGCTCTACAAGGCGCTCGGGGTTGGCTGGATCATAATACTTCCTGTTATTAGTCTTAATGTATGATACTAAGCCTTTCTGGATTAGGCGCTCTATGGCGTCATACACGCTTCGCCTGTGAATGCCTGTGTGTCTGGATATTTCTCCTGCTCTGCACGAGCCTTTTTCAAGCAGAGCCAAGTATATTCTTGCCTCTGATGCAGTAAGGCCTGCTTCTTCTAGTAAGGCTTGTTTCATAATAAGGAGGAGAAAACCGGCTTTATTTATAAATCTTTTGAATTATGTGGTGATACGTATCACCTCAAAAATTTAAATAGGCTGCTTGCTTCTATCTGTATATATAATAATAATTGGAGGTGTTAAACATGGAAACTTACGATGCAACCAAAAGACCAAGCAAGCGCTTAACCACATCAATAAACAACTGGTGCAACAATGAACAGGAAAGAAAAGAAACTGCAAAGCAAGCCAAGGAACTGGATGAAACAAAACAAGGGCTTAATGAGAAGATACTGGGCTTAATAGACCAAGGCTATGCCCCTTCATCTGGCTCGCAATACGGAGTGATTGTTTTTGAGCAGAGCAGCAGAGTAGCCTATGAGAAGCTCTACAGGAACTTTGTCAACGTCATAAGCAAACGGTTCCCTCAATATGCTAACAAGATACAAGAAATAAGCACTAATCTTGAGAGGAAAGCACAAAAGGAGCTGGAGACCAAGAGAGTGGTTGTGTGCGATGAGAACACAACCCTGGAAAAGCTTGTGAAGAATGGCGAAAAAGCAGAGCTTGAAGACAGGAAGACAACCAAGAAAGTAGAGCTGGTAATGTACGCCTAAAAAAGCGTAAAAATTGCTTTTGACTTTATTTTTTCCTTTATTTCATACCTGGCTCATGTTCCTGAAAAAAACAGGAAGGAGGGAGTGAAATGGACCTGATACGCAGAATAGAAGGAATTCTAGAGTGTTCTGAAGGTATGAAACCACTTACAAGAGATAATGCTCTGAAAGAAACCATTGAATATTATCGTAAATACCAGCAGGGACTGATTGATTCTGCAAAAGAAAAGCAGAGCAAAGAGAACAGTAATTCTGAGTTTTATATCAGATTTCTAGAGGCAGAGAAGGTATTGCTGGAAAAGGTTTTGAAAGGAAAAACAACTTATCAACAAGAAATTTCCCAGCTAAGTACAAATTCTTCTGAACGTTTGAGAATCCGCGAGAAAGACCCTCTGGGGCCTTATACAATGCTAGAGTTCATTATCATACAATATTTTTCCATGTTCTTTGATGAGAACGAAAAAAAAACGATTGCCAAAAGAGCAGAAATTATTGACAATACAATACGCCGCCTTTATCTAAGCAAACATAAGAAGAAATATAATCCTGAAGTGTGAAGAAAAATCCTTTAGCTAACAAAGAAATCATGAAGAGCCTTTACTGGCCAATAAGGAGGTGATAAAATGGATAAAGCACTAGAAGAAAGAATCAAGTCGATAGCTATTCTGCAGGTGAAGCTTGACAGAGAGCTTGCTCAGGCAATTAGCCAAGTATTAAAAAAATATGATGTGACAGGAAAATATATTTTTAATGTACGAAAAGATGCTGACTACTGCCACAAACCAATTACTTCCTTAAAAGGAAGAGAACTAATATTCCCAATGTATTGTCTTGGAAGTGGCGCAACAACAGTTGAAACCCCGGAAGAAATATTCCCCATCTAAAAATTACTAAAAAAAGAAATTAAGTTCGTTATTAATATCTTAGATAAAAAAATATTTTAAGACTCTTCCTCAGGTCCGTAGCTTGGCACAGCTGACTTGCTGATGATCATTATGTCGCCGATGCTCTTGACCAGCTGGTGAGGAACAATAACTCCTTTTGCACTGCCTAGAACCTTGTTCAGGAAGCTGTTCTTGGTAGCCCTTACTCTCCAGCCGAACACCTTGTTCTGAGTAAGAATAGCTTCTTCTACATCACCAAAATAATCGCCTGTGTCAGTAAAAACCCTCATCTCGTAGGTTTCTGAGATTCTTTTCATCTTAAGCATTGAACACCACCTTTAATTCTTATAGGGTGAATAAAAGCAGCACAGATATATAAAGGTTTTGGATTTAGCCTTTGAAAAAGGTTAGCAGGCAAAAAAACTGAGATTAACAAAACTTAAAAACAGGGAAATAACTCCCGGTTTCAAGATGAAAATCCTTGTTACTGGCTGCGCAGGCTTCATAGGAAGCCATGTATGCGAGGCTCTTCTAAAAAGAGGAGACTTTGTTATAGGAGTTGATGAGCTGAACGATTATTATAATGTAAGGATAAAAAGGCAGAATCTTGAAATCCTGAAAGCCAGTAAAAGCTTCAAGTTCTACAAAGAAGACATAAGGAATTATAATGGAATAAGAAAGATTTTTGAAAAAGAAAAACCTGAAAAGGTTGTGCACCTGGCTGCAAGGGCAGGGGTTAGGCCTTCGATAGAGCAGCCTCTGCTTTATGAGGAAGTCAATGTGAAAGGAACGCTCAACCTGCTGGACTTAGCCAAGGATTACAAGGTCAAGAGCTTTGTTTTTGCGAGCAGCAGCAGCGTTTATGGAAACCAGAAAAAAGTGCCTTTCTCAGAAAAAGACAATGTTGATAATCCAATAAGCCCTTATGCAGCAACCAAGAAGGCAGGAGAACTTCTTTGTCATACTTACCATCATCTTTACGGCATGAGAATAACCTGCTTAAGGTTCTTCACAGTATACGGACCAAGAGGAAGACCTGACATGGCTCCTTACAAATTCACCAGGCTAATAATGGAAGGCAAGCCAATACCCAAATACGGGGATGGAAAAACAAAAAGAGATTATACCTATGTTACTGACATTGTCAAAGGAGTGGTTGCTGCTGTTGACAAAGAGCTTGAGTTTGAGATAATCAATCTTGGCAATAATAAGCCTGTGGAGCTGAACAGGTTTATTGAGGTAATAGAGAACGCAACTGGCAAGAAAGCCATGATTGAGCAATTGTCTCCTCAGCCAGGAGATGTTGATATTACTTATGCAGACATAGCCAAGGCAAAGAAGCTTCTTGGCTACAAGCCAGAGACAAGCATAGAAGACGGCACGAAAGCATTTGTTGAATGGTACAAGAAAAAGATTCAACCATCATAAGAATAAGATAAGAAGGAAGAAGAATAAAAAAAGAAAAGTATTTAAACCTGATTATGATAAGATAATGAATATTAACAAAAGAGGTGGAGGTTATATAAAATGGCAAATGGAATGGACACAATCATACTCGCAATCATTATAGGCACACTGGCAGCTATTGTTTACAGCCTCAGGATCCTGGTGTTGCTTGAGAGGAGGATTGCCAAGATAGACCTGAACCTTGAGAAGATTGTGATGCGAGTGGCTGTTGAAGAAAAGAAGATAGAGTCTGAAGAGATGAAGATTGAGAAGATAATAAAGAAGAGATAAAAAGCTTTTTAAACTCTTTCTTCTAAAATCTTTTTTATAATGATAAGGCACGTTTCTCTTGACCACGGCTGGTATTATCACTACAGGCTGCACCAGGCAAAGCTTGGACTGCTAAAAACCAACGGCTTCTCTAACCTGCACACCTACCTTGATGATGTTTTTCATAAGTGCCCGCAAGAACCCTTTCTAGCAGGCCCGAGAGGAAGCCAGTTAAAATTCAGCCTTGGCATTAAGCCCAGGCAGGTTGACAACCATGAGGTTAGCGTGCTGGCAAAGGAAGGCTTGCACTGGAACAAGTTCAACAATGCCCACAGCAATGTCCAGGTGTTCATGTTAAGCTATGACAACAAGACAGTAGGAGTGGAAGTGCCTATATGGCTGAGAGCTGATGAGTTTGGAGAGCGAAAGTTTGATGAGCTTTTCTCAACCAAAGAGCCATTATCAGGGCATATTGATGTCCTAAGACTGGAGGATGATAAGCTCTGGGTATGGGACTACAAGCCAAGAGCAGAGCAAGAGAAATATGCTTCCACCCAGACCTTCTTCTATGCACTCATGCTAAGCAAGAGAACAGGCATACCTCTTGACAAGTTCATGTGCGGCTACTTTGATGATGAAACAAGCTTTGTGTTCAAGCCCAAAGAGAAGTACATCAAAGAAAAGCAGATGACACTAAGGTAAATGCTTCTGATCGTACTCTCCTATCATCTCTTCAAAGCTCATGCCCTTCTTCTTGGCCAAGTCAAGAGTGGCAACATAACTGCTCTTAGTAACTTTGAGGTCTGTGAGTTTTAGAAAGAACCATTTCTCATTGTCAAACCTTAAAGCAACTATCGGCCTTGCTCCAAAGGAATTTGCAAACAAGTCAAGCTGATTAACCTTGTCCTTTTCTATGTACTTGACAGGCTCTGCAGAGGCTTTGCACTCAATAGCAAAGAAAAGCTTTCCATTGCCTGCTATCACGTCAGGGCTGGGGTGCTGGGTTGAGCCACTGCCAGCTGCTCTCATGGCTGCAAAGCCTTTCTCCCAGAACATATGAATTAATTCACGCTCTGCCTTGCTTCCCTTGCTCTTACGACCGCCGAAACCTACTCCCATGGCAATGAATTTGTTTTTGTGGTTTAAATAACTTACTGGAAAATTTTCATGAATGCAAAAAAAATAAGAAAAAGTGTTAGCATAAAAAAAATCATTTCTTCAAGGTGATGTTTTTATCTTTTACAGGCACATACACTGTTCCTTTGTATTCAAAGGCGTTCGTATTCTTCAATGCAGCTAAAACCTTGTCAGTAAGCTTTTTTGTTGCTGGTTTTTCGGCGCGTCCGCCTTCGGCGGTCAACTGCACCCCACGAGCCCAGTCGTAGTAGCTGAAGCACCTGCCGCTGCCATCGATACCAGAATCGTCGCCGAGACTGCCAAGCCACAACTGGTTAGCATAAGCGCTACTTTGCTTGTTTATTTGTTCATCACTGTCAAAACTCAAAGGCATTGCTTTAATGCCTTTTTCTCCCAAGAACAATCCATAATCCTTTGCGCCTTTGCCGAACAAGAAAACAGGAACTGCTTCCTCACCAAACCTATCAGTAGGAATTTTTGCAGTGCTTTGCAGAAGCAAATATCTTTTGTTCCCTTTCTGAGCTTTCTCAAGTATTTCATTTGCCTTATCCTTATTAACAAGATATTCTTTTCCTTGCCCGTGAGCATTAACAGCTGCTTCAGGATTATCAAGAATTAAAGAATCCTTTAACAAAATAATGGCTGCTTTGCCAGCCAAGCTTGCTGGAAGGTACAAGTCTCCTTCCTTAATCCAGCTTCCGTTCTGGGAGAAAGAGCTCTGAGCACCATGCTGCATCCTGGCAACTGCTAACTGCTTGCCAGAAATAAGTTTAAGATCGTTATCTTCAAACAATTTCATTTCTTGGTCAAAAGGCGCTTCAACATAATGAATATTGCCAACGCCCTTAACATTGCCTTCCAACTTTAACTCATAATTCATGGTAATGCCTCGTTATGAAAAGCCGTGATTATTCTATAGGAAAGAATTCCTTATTTAAAAATCTTACGCATCGATAACTATTATCAAGTGATTAAAATTTCATAAAAATCTTGTTGGAACATATTGATTTTTATTGAAAAAATTCTTATATCAATCAATAAATTTATAAAACTCCTCATATTAGCCTTTTTTTATGGCTGGAAAGAGGATTTTATCCTTGGCTGCTATGGAGAAGATTATGAAGGCAGCAGGGGCTTACAGGGTTGGCGAGGATGCAAAAGAGGCTTTGCGTGACTCTCTTGAGAATATTGGCGAGAGGATTAGCAAGGAGGCTAATGAGTTTAGCAGGCATGCTAGGAGAAGCACTATAAAGGCAGAGGATATCCGCCTTGCGAGCAAGGATAAATAGTTCTTCACTTAAGAGGGTGTGATGAAGAATGAGCTTATTTGGAGTTGTTTCAAAAAGGAACTGTTTTGAAGATCTTTTCTACGGAACAGATTATCATACTCACAGAGGGCCTAAGTATGGCGGGATTGCTTTCTTGTCAGACGGAGGCATTGATAAGAGGATTAAGGATATTAGCGAGACTCAGTTCAAGGGCAAATTCTCAGAGTATACTGGAAGGATTGATAGTAAATACGGTATTGGAGTGATTAGCCCGAAGGAGGAGCAGCCTGTCACGCTGGATGGTAAGGTTGGTAATTTTGCATTGTGCATGGATGGCATGGTTAATAACGCTGAAGAGCTTGCCTCTGAATTAAAAAGCAAAGGAGTTGCTTTTAATGAAAGAATGAAGAAAGGAAAGCATAACACTATTGAGGTTGTCACCAACCTGATTAACCAGGGCAAGGATATTGTGGATGGGATTGAAAAAATGTATGCCAAGATTGATGGCTCTGTTTCTCTTATATTGCTCTCTCAGGAAGGGATTTATGCTGCGAGCGACAGGTTTCCTTTGTTTATTGCTCAAAAAGAAGGTGGCTGGGCTGTTGCTTCTGAAACCACTGCTTTCCCGAACCTTGGCTATAAAGTTTATAAGAACATCCAGCCAAGGGAAATAATCAAGCTTGATGAGAAAGGGCTTGTTCAGAAAGCTCCTGGCGTTGATGCAAAGCAAATCTGCGCATTCCTCTGGATTTATACAGGCTTTCCTGCTTCAAGTTATGAAGGTATTCGCGCTGAATTGGCGAGGTATAACTGCGGCGCTGCCCTTGCAAGAAGGGATAATGTGAAGGCTTCTTTTGTGGGAGGTATTCCTAATTCCGGCACTGCTCATGCTATTGGTTATGCAAATGAGACTACGAAGATGGCTAAGGAAAATGTTGCAAATGAGTTTGAGAAGTTTAAAAGAAACGAGATTGATGCTAAGCAATTAGAAGAAAACATAACCTCTACGTTAAATTCAGTTGTTCCGTTTGTCAGGGCTATTGTGAAGTACGATCCGACTTATGGAAGGAGCTATACCCCCACTGATGACAATATGAGGCGGCAGATTGCAAAGAAAAAACTATTGCCTATTATTGAGCTGCTTCAAAAGCCTGATTTTATTTTCACAGAGGATTCTATTGTAAGAGCGACTCAGTTAAGAGAGTACTTAGAGGTGTTGTATGCTGTGGCTAAGCTTGAAGGCGTAAAGATGGGGCGGATACATGTTAGGCCTGCTTGTCCTCCTTTGATGTGGCCTTGCAAGTACAATCTCTCAACAAGAACAATGGAGGAGCTTGCTGCGAGAAGAGCTATAAAAGAAATTGAAGGCAAACAAATCGAGGACGTGAGCGAATACCTAAACCCTGATTCTGAGAAGTACAAGCAGATGGTGGAGATAATACGTAAAGAGCTCAAACATGTTGCTTCACTCAGGTATCAGAGGCTTGACGACATGGTAAAGGCTATTGGCCTGCCAAGAAAGGATTTGTGCCTGTATTGCTGGAATGGTGAAGAGTTTCCTGTAGCAACTGATAAGGACTAGCGAAATTCATAACTTTATCTTCATGAAATCATAGGCTGCCTGGCTGTTCTGGAAGAAAGTCTTGATTTCTTCTTCAAGTTCCTTGTTGGTCTTGTATCTCTGGGAGAAGTGCGTTATGATTAATTTCTTAACATTAGCAGTGGTTGCTATTAAGCCTGCATCCCTGGTTGTGAGGTGCTTGTACTCAAGCCCTTTCTCTTCAAGTTCTGATGTGTAAGCTGATTCTGCTATGAGTATGTCTGCTTCTTTTGCCAGCTCATAAGCATTCTGGCACGGCAGGGTGTCGAGTATGATTGTTAATTTCTTGCCTTTCTGGATATGAGATACCTCGTCAGGTTGAATGGTGTGGCCTTTGAAACTAACACTGTGGCCTGCTTGTAGCTTTCCAATTAATGGTCCTTCTCTTAATCCTAGCTTCTTTGCTTTTGCCATGTTAATCTTGCGCTTGTCCTTCTCCACTAAGCTATAGCCTAGGCAGGGCATCTTGTGGTCCAGGTAAGCGCATTCTATAATGTAGTCTTCATTCTGATAAATTATTTCAATGCCTTGAGGGTTTATCTCTTTTACATCGATTTCAAGGCGCTCATGCTCAAATCCTACGCTTCTGAGCAAGTGCGCAATCCTTTCCCTGGTTTCTCTTGGCCCGTACAGGGTTACTTTTTGCGGGTTCTCATTGTTGCTTATGGTCTGGAGCAGTCCTATTAGTCCGGAGACGTGGTCTCCGTGCCAGTGCGTTAGGAGTATTTTTCTTATCTTGTTCCTGTTTATGCCTGCTATGTTCATCTGCCTCTGAGTGCCTTCTCCGCAGTCAATCAGTATGCCTTCTCCTTTGTATTCTACGTAGATGCCTTGCACATTCCTTTCCTTTGTCGGCACCATGCAACTTGTGCCTAGTATTGTGATTTCCATTGGTCAGAGGTTATTTGAGTTGGTTTTTTAATCTTTGCAAAGCCACAATAGTTTTCTATATAGATAATTAATACTCTTCCCAAAGCTTTTTAAAAAGAGCAAGAGTGCTTGAATCCAACATGGCAAGAAAAAAACAGGCCAAGAAAGAGAAAGCTAAAAAGAAAAAGATTGAGCTAGAAGAAGAAATAAACATAATGGAAGAAGAGATTACAACTAAAGAAACTAGCCAGGAAAAATCAGAAGCTCCTGTGGCAGAAGAAAAAACCCTTGTGCCTGTACAACCAGAGAAAGAGGAAAAAGAAGAGAGCAAGAAAAAAGAAGTTGTGAAAGCCATCTTTGCAAGGGAAAGAATCCTGACAGAAGCAACAGACGAGGCCAGAACACTATATGACAAGAGCGCCTATGGCCAGATACTGGATGACGGCAGAGTCCAATTAGCCCTGCCAGAAGCACTCCACCTCCTTGAAAAAGGCAAGATACAAATATTTGAAGGAAAAAAGAAGATAACTCAAGAAGAATTCATAAGAAAAGCGAGGAAAGTAGAGCCGAACTTCTGGATAAGATACTGCGTATTCAAAGATATGAGAAACAGAGGGTACATTATAAAGACAGCGCTCAAATTCGGAGCAGACTTCAGGGTTTATGATAGAGGAGTAAAGCCGGGAGAAGACCATGCAAGATGGATAATCTTCCCAGTGCACGAAGGCGAGACACTGACTTGGTATGATTTTGCAGCCAAGAACAGGGTGGCTCACAGCACCAAGAAGAGATTGATGATGGCAATTGTTGATGACGAAGGCGATGTTACGTATTACGAGATTAAGTGGATGAGGCCCTAATCCGAAGTAAAGTATATAAACCTAGTTCTAATACTAAAAGGCGTCAAAATGCAAATGATTAGCAAAGATGCTGTTCTAAGAATAGTCCAGCAGAAAGGCCCTGTCATTCCGAACGACATAAGGAAGGAGATGGGCGGAGAGAACATGCTCATATCAGCAGTGCTCTCAGAGCTGGCTAGCGAGGGAAAGGTAAAGATTACTAATACTAAGATTGGAGGAAGCCCTGCGTATTACACTGTCGGGACAGAATTCAGGCTTCAGAACCTGATGAAATACCTTAACACCAAGGACAGGGAGACTGCTGAGTACTTGCGCCTGAAAAAAGTGCTCAAAGACTCTGAGCTTACTCCGCTTTTACGAGTCAGCCTGCGCAACATAAGGGATTTTGCAAAGCCGCTCGAAGTAACAGTCAAAGGAGTCAAGGAGATCTACTGGAAATGGTACTTGCTGCCAACGCCAGAGGCAGAGAAGCTCATACTTAAGGATGTTAAGCCTGCAAAAAAGATTGAAGCCCCGGTTATTAAGGCGACTGTCAGGGAAGAGCTAGCGAAGGTTGAGGTGAAGAAGGCAGAGGTTAAGAAAGAAGAAATAAGGAAAGAAGAAGCAAAGAAGCTTGAGATAAAGCCTGAAATAAAAAAGGAAAAACCTGTGGTGGCTGTCGCCATAACAAAGAAAGAGGAGAAGAAGGAAGAGATGCAAAAACCACTTGCCCTATCTACCGAAGAATTGGAAAAGGAAAAAGACTCTTTCTTCAAGAAAGCCTTGCAGTACTTCACTGAGAATGATATCCAGGTTATTGAGTACAAGATTGTGAGGAAAAAGTCAGATATAGACTTTATAATAGCAGTGCCTTCAAGGATTGGAGGCCAGGAGTATTATTGCAAGGCAAAGCACAAAAAAAAGATTAATGACGGAGACTTAAGCAGTGCTTACATCCAAAGCCAGGCAAAGAGGCTTCCTATTATATTCATCACCACAGGAGATCTCACCAAAAAGGCAAGGGAGATGCTGGCTAAGGACTTCAAAGGCATGATTGTGAAGAGAATCTGAACTTATTCTTCTTCTGCAAATTTCTTAATAGCGCTCAGAAATGAAATTTCTGGCGGCCCAAAAAATTTGCTCACTCCTCCTCAGCAAATTTTTTGATGTCCTCAAAATTCTCAACAATAAGCTTGGCCTTGTTCTTACCAAACCTGAAAGGAAAATTGTCTTCCCCATCTCTTTTCAAAACAATCATCTTGTTGCCTTTGAACTCATCATATTCCGCCACCATAACAATCACCTTTTAATGCTTTTATTAAGCTAGGTTAAGCACTCCTTTAAAAATGTTAGGGTTGAAGAAGCGAAAAGATTATTAACCACGAAAAAAAGAGAGAGAAGGATATGGTCTTGCCTCTTTTGCATTGGAAAAAACTTTACCAGCAATTCAAGCACCAACCTTTACCCTTTAGCTGAGAAGATAGTGGAGATGATAAAATAAGCCTCACCGATGATATTGCTTTAGAAACGCAGGATCGTCAAAATTCTTCTTTACCGGCAGAACTCCGAAATAGTCATCTCGTATATGAATCTCACACACTTTCCTTACAATGTCTTCAGGATATTTATCTTTGAATTCAATAACTGCCTCTTCAATACCTTCATTATGATGCCTATGTTTCCTATGCTCAAAAGTGGTTGTTTCATAGCCATAAAAAGTCTGGGAATAGGCTCGAGCAAAAGCATCAAGCCAAAGATGGATCTCCTGATAGGCTTTTCCGAGTTCACGAATGGTGTTCTTGCAATGGGATTCTAAATCCATATTGACAGGAAATCATACATTCTTCAAATATTTTACTAAACCGCAACAAATATTAACTCTTGAATTATTCTTGTGCTCATGGGCCTAGCCATCACTGAAATATTAACTCCTGAAACAATTAGCATCGAGGACTTGAAGAACAAAACTCTTGCTGTTGATACTTATAATCTCCTCTACCAGTTCCTTAGCAGTATCAGGCAGGCTGATGGAGCTCTGCTCATAGATAGCAAGGGCAGGGTTACCAGCCATCTTTCTGGATTATTCCACAGGATTACGAGGCTCATGGGTTATGGAATGAAGTTCATCTTTTGCTTTGACGGAGAAGTGCCTGAGCTGAAAAACAGGGAAAGGGAGAGAAGGAAAGAAATCAAGATTGAGGCTCAGAAGAAATACGAGCAAGCAGCAAAGAAAGAGGATTTGGAAGAAATGAAAAAGTTTGCTGCAAGGACGAGCAGATTAACTCCTGAGATGATAGAGGATGCTAAAGAGCTGATTGTTGCGCTTGGGCAATGCATTGTGCAGGCTCCTAGCGAAGGAGAAGCCCAGGCATCTTACATTGTTAAGAAAGGAGATGCTGATTATGTTCTCAGCCAGGACGCTGACTGTTTCATGTTTGGAGCTCCAAGGCTGGTGAAGAACTTAACCATTAGCGGCAAGAGGAAAAAGCCTGGTGCCTATGCCTATGACGAAGTAAGCCCCGAAATCATAACCCTGCGAGATGTGTTGAAAGAATTAGAGATTAATCAGGAGCAGCTAATTGTTCTGGGCATTCTTGTAGGCACTGATTACAATATTGGAGGAATCAAAGGGATTGGGCCAAAAAAAGCCCTTGCGCTCATAAAGAAGCACGGCAATAACTATGAAAACATTTTCAAGGAAGCAAAATGGGAAGAAAGCTTTGACTATCCCTGGAAAGAAGTCTTTGACTTAATCAAGAACATGAAGATAGCTGATGATTACGAGCTCAAATGGGAGCCTGTGAACAAAGAAAAAATTATCGAAGTGCTTGTTGAAGAGCATGATTTCAGCAAGGAAAGAGTGGAGAACGCGCTTGCAAAGCTAGAGGAAAGTAAGGATAAGCAACAAAAATCACTTAGTGATTTTTGAGCAGCACGTAGCTAGCTGATTTACGTACTAAAGCAGAAAGGACCAGGGGATTTCTTCTGAAATTATTTAATTCGGGTTATTTTGTTTCTTCAAGGATTATTTTCTTTTTGAACCCTCCCCTTTCTTCGGATTTCTTTTTTCTAAGGAGCTCTAATTTTCCTTTATCAATTTTCTTGAAATCAGCAATAGCATAAATTACTTCGAAGATGTCTACCAATTCTTCTTCAGTGCTGTTTTTTAGGAATTCATCAACTTCTTCATTAAGTTTCTCTTTTAGTTTTTGCCAATATTCTTGGTCATTAGCTGTATGAATTACTGGCGTTTTTCCTTTTTGTAGGATAACTTCAGGAATTTTGTCACGAACCAGCTTGTTATAAACTGTGCGCTTTTGTTCCTTCAGATTCTTCACAGTCTCCCTGATTAAAATCCAGTCCAAATCCCTTGGAACATTGCGCCAGTTGCCTTTTTCAGGAACTCCTAACTCTTCCGCAGACACATAACGGGCGTACATAGGAAAGGCGTTGGTAAAGAAAGCATGCTTCTTGTTGTTCCTGTCCTCATAATACACATATACTCCTTTCTCTTTCCAAATGTCCTTAAGCTCTAGCAAGGAGCTGAGTTCTTTGTACTCAGGAAAATCTTTTCTGAACCTTGCAAACAAGTCTTTGCCTTCTGGGAAGGGTATTAAGTGCATATGAGCGTGTAATACTGTCTGCCCTATCACTCCGTGCTCCCAGTGCACGGGCTTACTATATTTTTTCGTTATTCTTTTATCATAATCATCTTTTAAAAATGCAAGCTCCTTAACCATATCTTCTGGCATTGCACCTATGCAAGCATAATGCTCTCTTGGAGCTATTACTATATACCCTCCTAATATTTGCCCTAGCGTGGCTATTACTCGAAAATTATTTGTCTCCTCTATTATTCTCTCTGGCTCAATACCTTTTGTAAATTTAGCATAATTAGGGTAATCAATACAGAACGCGCAATTCTCTAAAAGTTTCACCCAATCACCTTTCAAAGTTATTGTTACTATTACAAAAAAGATACATCTTATTTAAATCTTTCCAAAATCAAGGGAAATGTTTAAAAAAGCCAGAGTAAAAGTGTTTTGTGATGAGAAAAAAAAGGTTGTTTGAGGCAGTAGCCACTCTTATCGGCTGCACCATAGGAGCAGGCGTTCTTGGGATTCCTTACGTAGTGGCTAAGGCCGGCTTCATCACAGGACTTATCAATATCATAGGCCTGGGAATAGTTTTCCTTTTTATTAATCTTTATCTTGGAGAGGTGGTGCTAAGAACCAAGGGGCATCATCAGCTCACAGGCTATGCTGAGAAATACACAGGAAAGATCGGCAAGTATTTCATGTTTATAAGCATGATTATTGGCATTTACGGGGCAATCATCGCTTATATCCTTGGAGCAGGAAGAGCGCTCTCCAGCCTTCTTGGATGGGATCCTTTATTGTGCAGCGTAATCTTCTTCGGAGTAATATCTTGGCTTATCTATGTCGGGTTAAATGCTATTGAGGATTCAGAGATAATAATCACTCCAATTGTTCTTGGTATCGTGGTTTTAATCTTCTTACTGGCGCTGCCAAGGTTAAAGTTTGTTAACCTTTCAGGATTCAATTTCTTTGAAATGCTTACTCCGTATGGCGTGGTGCTTTTCGCCTTTCTTGGCACTGCTGCTATTCCTGAGATGAAAGAGGAGCTTGGCAAGTACAAAAAGGATTTGAAAAAAGCAATAATCATAGGCAGCCTCATCCCCTTAATAGTCTATCTTGCCTTTACCTTTTCCATTGTTGGCTCGCTTGGAGGGAGAACCCAGGAAATAGGGGCTCTGGGGTTAACAGCAATTCTTGGAGAGAAAATGGCTTTTCTAGGCCCATTATTTGCCTTGTGCACAATGACCACTTCCTTCCTTGCCCTTGGCCTGGCTCTTAAAGAATTATTCTGGTATGATTACGGGCTAAGGAAGAACACCTCTTGGCTATTAACCTGCTTTGTCCCTCTAATCTTATTCCTCTTGATAGAAAGGCATAAGCTGGCTGGCTTTACCAAGGTGCTTGATGTTACGGGCGTAGTGACTGGTGCTATCAGCGGCACCCTTATAGTGTTAATGGCTTTGAATGCAAAAAAGCGCGGAGAAAGAAAGCCCGAGTACAGTGTTCGCATGAATGATTTCATTGCTTTTGTGTTAATCCTGTTATTTATTATCGGGACTACAAAGCTTTTAACCTGAAAAAAGGAGGAAAAATTATGAGTTCTGTCTGGGTTATGCTAACTCTCATAGCAGCAGTGCTTGTCAGCTCAGCAAGCATTCTTGAAAAGAAAACCTTGTTTCACCAGCACGCCATGGAATTCCTAACAGCCTTATCACTGTGCACAATGCTATTAACCCTTCCTCTCTTCCTCTGGCTAGATAATGCTTCGCTAAGCCTGGCATCAATAGGATTGATATACATCGCATCCTCGATAGGAGCCTTGGCTGCTCTTTTCACAGCCAAAGCCTTGAGGCACATAGCCATCTCATTAACCAGCCCTTTTCTTGCCTTTGGACCGCTTATTACTTTAATCATGGCTGCTATTTTCCTCGGAGAAAAGGTAAGCTGGCTGCAAGGGACAGGCATCCTGGTGCTGATGGGAGGAGCTTATCTTCTTGAAAGCCATGCTCATGATGACCTTCTGGAGCCTTTCAAGCACTTTTTCAAATTAAAATACGTGCGCTACATGCTGCTGGCCATCCTTCTTTATGGAATCGGCAGTGTGCTTGACAAGAGAATCCTTGGCGCGCATGCAGATGGAGGCTTGGGAATATCAACCTTGACCTATCTGCCGTTAGCCCAGTTCTTCCAGGCAATCAATTTCATAGTGATGATGCTCTTGTTCCATGACGGGTTCAAAGGCATAGAGAAAGGTATTAAACATAGCTGGAAGCCTGTGCTTTTTATCGGCATTCTGCTCGTCGGAAGCAGGTTAGCTTATATGTACGCCTTGTCCTTGCCAGGAGTGCTGGTAAGCCTGCTCATACCAGTAAAAAAGCTTTCAGTGCTCTTCTCAACTATTATTGGCGGAGAGTTATTCCATGAAGAGCACGTGATAAGAAGAAGCCTTGCCTGTCTTATAATGCTTATTGGCGCTGTGCTCATACTGCTATGACTAATGGATTAACTAAACATTTAAAAAAGAATTCTCACTAAAGAAGGCTATGCTGTGCATAAGAGTTCCTAAAAAAGAAGCAGAACCTGTTAAAATAGAACTAATAAGCAAAGACTTGCTTGATAAGGAATACCGCCTTGTCAAGGACAAAGAGTTTGTTTATTTCCCAATAAAAAAAAGATTTGATACGGGCTACGAGCTGGTTAATAAGTTTGTGAAAAGAAAGCCATTGCAAACAGGGCTTAGGGCTGCTCTTAGCGCAAAGCTAAGCAAAGAAGAGCTTGAGCTTCTAAAAAGCTCCATGGATATTATTGGAAGCATAGCCATCCTTGAAATCCCAAAAGAGCTTGAGAGAAGAGAAAAGCTGATTGCAGGAGAAGCTCTCAGAACCAACAAGAACATAAAGACTGTGCTCAAAAAAGGAAAGCACGAAGGAATCTTCAGGACTCAGAAGCTAGAGCACCTTGCAGGAGAAAAAACCAAGGAAGCATCTTACAAGGAGCACGGCGTAATCCTAAAGCTTGATGTTGAGAAAGTATATTTCTCACCCAGGCTCAGCAATGAGAGAAAAAGAGTTTATGAACAAGTGAAAAAAGGAGAAGAGGTGCTGGTGATGTTTTCAGGGTGCAGCCCTTACACTTGCGTGATTGCAAAGAATACGCCTGCGAAGAGCGTAACAGGGGTGGAGATTAACCCAACAGCCCACAACTATGCCTTGCAGAACATGCTGCTCAACAAGCTCTCAAATGTTAATGTTTTCCTCGGAGATGTAAAGCACATAATCCCAAAACTAAAGAAGAAATACGATAGGATAATCATGCCCTTGCCAAAATCAGCAGCAGACTATCTTGATGTTGCTTTTAAGGCTGCAAAAAAAGGCGCAATAATCCATTTCTATGATTTCCAGAGAGAAGGCGAGGAAAAGAAGAGCGTGGAGAAAATAAGAAAAGCATGCAAGCTTGCAAAAAAGAAATGCAAAATCATGGGCATAGTCAAGTGCGGCCAAGCCTCACCAAGAGAGTTCAGGATATGCATTGACTTTGAGATGACGTGAGAGAGCATAAACATTTAAATAAACAACTTTCTTATCCTTAGTTGCGCAATGAAGAAGTGAACACCCAAAGAAGCTTCGGCTAATGACTGACGGAAGTAACTTCTGAGCGCTTTTAAATTTCATTAAGTTAGAAAAAGAAAAAAATTATCATCCAAACATCTGGCTAAACTCGTCGCCTTCTTCTTCCTTCTTCACCTTGTCTATTGCACACATAAAATCGTGATGTGTGACCTTTGTCCTGTTGTTCCTGATGGCGAAGTAGCCTGATTCTGTGCACACTGCCTTTATCTCTGCTCCTGAGAAGCCTTTCATCTTTTTCATGAGGGTATCAATTCTTATGTTCTTGTCAAGAGTCATGGGCTTAGTGTGTATCTTGAATATTTCTTTCAAGCCTTTATCATCAGGCAGCGGGACTTCGATGAGCCTGTCAAGCCTGCCGGGCCTTAGCACTGCAGGGTCGAGTATGTCTATCCTGTTGGTGCAGCCAATAATCTTAACGCTGCCTAGGGGTTTGAAGCCGTCAATCTCTGCAAGGAACTGCATAAAAGTCCTTTGCACTTCCCTCTCGCCGCTGGTGCCTAAATCAACTCGTTTTGCAGCAAGGGCGTCAAGCTCGTCAATGAAGACTATGCTGGGCGCTTTCTCTTTTGCCAGCTGGAAGATTTCCTTGACCAGTTTTGCTCCTTCTCCTATGAATTTCTGAACAAGCTCTGAGCCTACAATCTCTATGAAGGTGCTGTTGGTGGAGTTGGCTACTGCTTTTGCCAGGAGGGTTTTGCCTGTTCCTGGCGAGCCGTGGAGCAGGATTCCTTTTGGCGGCTCGATGCCTACTTTCTTGAAGAGTTCAGGATTGTTTAATGGCAATTCTATTACTTCTTTTATCTCTCGAATCTGCGCATCAAGCCCTCCTATTTCGCTCCAGTCCAAGTTTGGCTTCTCCATTATTACGAATCTTTCAACATTAAAGTACTTTGAGGAAGCCACTTTCTCAATCACAGTAAGGTTTTTCTGCTCAACCAGCACTGTTTCTCCTGGAACAAGGTTTTTTACTCCGTTCGAAATCTGCACCAGGAACTTGTTGCCGTTTGGAAGAGAGATTATTGCTCCTTTGTCACTGACATCAACCACGTCTGCCAGCATGAGAGCTGGGCTTCTGAATCTTTCAAGCTCTTCTCTTAGCTGTGACAGGGTTTCTCTTAGAAGCCTGTTCTCCTCTTCGAGTTCATTTGAAGTAGTGGTGTAGTAGAAAACTGAACGCTTAATATCCTCTTTGGCTTGCATGCCTAGTGCGAAATAATGTTTGGTTTATAAAACTTACCATTAAGCAAAATAGTCGACAAAACAACAAGTTTCGACTAAAAAATTTTATTAAAAAAAAGAAAAAGTATGAAGTTATACTATTAATTTGCCCTTTTTAAGCATCCAAAACTTCTTTTTCCCTTTTATCCCGTAAATGTCAAGCTTCTGCTCTTTGGCATTAATAACAATGTCGTAATGATAAACAGTTGCCCTGTCATCCTCAAAGCCAGAGCCAAGAGCAACATGAATCATGCCTGCAATTTTTTCATTCACAATCAAGTAATTGCATAATTCTGCTTTTGGGTTGGTGTTGATTGCGAATTCTCCAATCTTGTTATAGTTTTTCTTCTTCATCCTGATGATTTCGGCTGGCAAGGACTTGTTCTTCTCCTGCTTTAGAAGCACTTTCATGGCTTCTTTTTTCTTCTCATTAATTTTCTTGATAATATCCTTTGGCCCGCTAAGGATTTTGTAGCCTTTCTCATCACACTTTATTACTAGCGGATTTTTTTGGCACAGGACATAGCTATTGTCAATGCTAATAACAACATCTCCATAGAAGACTCCTTTCATCCATTCGGGCGACAGGAACATTTCTCCTCCAGGAATATTAGCATAAGTGCCTGCCTTTACTCCTTTTTTCAAAGATTTAGGGTCAAGCATCTGCCGAACATCAACATCAGAGTTCATGGGCACGACTTTTTCCTTGTTCTTCCTCACTAACCCGACTTCAAGGTTGGTTTTATTTGACTGCACAATTATCTTGTCTGACTTATTGGCTAGCCTTACAAGAGCATCATTTTTCATTTTCATCTCAAGCCAGTCAATATGGCAGCTGTTTATGAAGATATCAATAGGCACTATGTCTGTGAATGCCAGCCTGCTCTTAGGAGCCCTGCTGTCAATTTTGGTCTGAGGATACCATGGCAATTGGTAGACTATTCCTCCTGGCGAATCCCATCTTGATTTCTTGTTAGGAGTGGGGTAGCCTATTGTTTCTCCGAAGATGTGCTTGCCAGGATAGCCTTCTCCTTTGATAAAGAAAGCAGCATCATTAGTGTCAAAGCGATGAAGCCTTAAAAGCTCGGATAAGATTCTAAACTTCTTGAAAACAGGCTCATTAATGTCTTTCTCAAGCTCGCAGCCAAGAAGAGTTGCTGCTAATTCACTTGTTCTCTCAGACTTCTCAAGCATAGTTTTTTTGGAAGTGTAAGCGCTCATAGGCTTTTTTCTTGCATAACAAGCAAGCCACACAGTCCTTACAATAGCATAAGAGTCCAGGTAATCCTCAAGAGGATATTTTATGACTTTTGCTCTTAAGATTAAGTCAAAGCCAACCCCGACCTTTTCGCTTTTTTTCAAGTTATAAACCTGAGCCCAAATGATTCTTGCAGTTTCCAAGAGCTTTTGCCACTTATACTTCCTAAACCACTCTGGCCTGAAGCTTAACCTTAGCTCATCATTAACCGCAAAGCCATTGTTATTCGCCCTGATAAAAACCTCTGGCCTCCTGAAAATCTTCCTAATCTCTCCCTTGGCCTTCTTATCAGCTTCTTTTATGAAATTATCAAGAGCAACTGTCTTCTTGTTTTTTATTCCTTTGCTCAAATCATCAAAAGTCTTCCAGACATCTGCTAGCGCATCAAGAGAAGGAGAAGCACCATCAGTCCCTCTCACATTCAACTCACAACCAAGATTATGACAAGCCCTGCTCAGAGGAGCAAGGGAGAAGAAAGCCTTGTCATTCTTGGAGTCAAAAACAACAAAAACATCCTTGTTCCTGAAACTCGGAAGTTGTTGCTCGTAATACTTGACAGCGTTATTAAAAGCTTTAAGATTGTATTTCATGAGTGTGAGAAAGTAAATGATTGCTTAATAAAGATTGCGGTTTATGCAAATCAACTTCTTATTACTTTTAGTCAGCACCTCTTTTTTATCACCCAGATAAACATCATCCTCAATCCTTATACCAATCCCTGTTTTTTTGTTATAATAACCTGGCTCTATTGTGAAAATACTGCCTTTTTGCAGGACATCCTTTGATTTTAGCCCCAGGCTTGGCTTTTCATGAATCTCAACGCCAATACCATGGCCAAGGCCGTGCACAAAGTATTTTGAGTCTTTACCAAATAATTTTATTGAATAATTATAAAGGCTGCCCGCTCTTAAGCCAACCCTTGCTCTCTCAAGGCATTTTTGCTGAATGTCAAGAACCTTCTTGTAAAGCTCAACCTCCATGTTGCTCGGCTTACCAAGATAAATTGTCCTGGTCATGTCCGACACATAGCCCTTGTACTTAATCCCGAAGTCAAGTATGAGAAAGCCTTTCTTTAATTTGGACTTGGCTTCGTGATGTGCAACTATTGCGTTCACAGCATTAGCAACTATGGGCTCAAAAGCCATCTCTGCTCCTACCTCTAAAGCGTTTATTTTTATGAACTTGGCAAGATCTGCTTCTGTCCTGAACCTGAAATTCTTGATAATATTGGAAAAAATAGAGTCAGCTATATTGCAAGCCTTCCTAATCCTGGCAACCTCTTCTCCTGTCTTGCTCTGCCTTAGCTCTTCCAAGAACTTGCTGACATCTTTTGTCCTGAAATGTTTTCTCAGGAATGTTTTCTGCTTGACGTACAGGTTGGAATTATCCGCACCGACTCTTTTAACCCTGCTCTTCTTGATAAAAGCCTCAAAATCCTTTTTAAAATCCTTCCACTGCACAACCCTGAAACCAGGGAACTTGGGCGCGTAAAGAGGAGAAACAAACAAGTAATTAGCCTTCTTGCTTAGGAAGATCAGTCCGTTCTCATAATCTCCCTGAACAAAATACCTGAAGCCAGGAGTTCTTTTGAACAGTACAATGGCGTCAAGCTTTTCTTTCTTCAGGTATTTGCGTACTTCTGGAAGTTTCATAGTTTAAGGATAATGCCAGAAGTATTTAAAGGTTATTTAAAAAAACAAAAATGGTTTGAAAACTTACTTGTAAGCCTTCACCTGGATGCTCGTAATTTTTCCAGCCAAGGTTTTATGCAGGCTGGGCTCTGAATAGGTATGTTCAGCAACAACATCAATTTTTCGGAATCCTGCTTTTCTTATTACTCCTAAATATTCCTCTTTCTCCATTGCACCGCCAATGCAAGCAGCCCAGGCATCAAAGCTTCTTTTAATATGGTCTGGCAGTTTTCCTTCTGTAACCAAATCTGATATTAGAATTCTTCCACCTCGTTTTAGAACTCTGTACGCTTCTTTATAAGTTCTTAATTTGTCAGGTGAAAGGTTAATAACGCAATTGCTTATGATAACGTCAATAGAGTTATCTTTTACAGGGAGATTTTCAATCTCGCCAAGCCTGAACTCAACGTTCTTGTAGCCATCTCTTTGCGCTATCTTGTTAGCTTTTTCCACCATTGGCTCAGTCATATCAACTCCGATTACATAGCCTTTAGGGCCTACTTTTCTTGCAGCCAAGAAAGCATCTATGCCTGCACCAGCACCTAGGTCAAGCACAGTCTCTCCTTCTTTTAATTCTGCGAGCGCAGTAGGATTTCCGCAACCAAGACCCATGACCGCTTCTCTTGGCAGTTGTTCCAGTTCTTTCTCAGAATAGCCAATCTTCTTTGCCTGTTCTGCAACATCATAGCCACAAGGAGTGCAGCTTGTGCAGCAGGAACTGCTTTCCTGTGCGATCTTTGCGTATCTCTTCTTTACAACTTGTTTTATCTTTTTATCATCCATCTTAATCACCTTCCCGGCAACAATTCTTTATTTTTCTTATACCATAATTAACTAATTCTTTTTTCATATTTTCATCTTTAATGCTATAAATAATGTTCCTGCCTTTTTTCGTGTATTTTAAGATGCCTGAGTTAACAAGAATAGCCAGGTGTCTTGAAACTGTTGTCTGGTCTTTCTTTGTCACGGGTACAAAATCGCAGGCACAGTAATCCTGGTGCAATAAGCACCCGGCTATCTTTAGCCTTGTTTCATCGCCGAGTGCTTTGAAAAGTTTTGCTTTGTTTTTTATCATTTAGATAGATGTATATATGTGCATATATAAATACTTTTTGGTTTGTGTGAACGAGGTAACTACAGAATAGAAAAAAATATAAAAAACTTTAACTTGCTCATTTCTTATGCTTGAGATAAAAAGAAATGCTCCATTGGAAAAAATCCTGCAATACTTAAACAAAGAAGAGCTTTTTAAGCATCGCTGGGGGTGGAAACTCCCATCTAATAAGTACACAGCCCAACTTCCCTCTCTAGAGTCCAACCTTGAGAGACTGCTTGAACCCTTAGAGAAATACCTTCATCTTGATTATGTGCTTGGCTCATTTGACTTTGAAATCAGGGGGAGCCAAGTCTTTTTTGACAATGAACATAGGCTATATTTCCCAACTGTCAAGCGCGAGGAAGGGGATTTCTGCATAATTGACTATATAAAGGAAATGAATAACAAAAAGCTTGCCTTGTTCATGTGTACGTGTGGAAAAGAAAGTATGAATTATGCAAAGGCGCTGGCAAACCAAAAATATCTTGATTATTTTTATACTGACGGGCTTTTATCAGAACTCGCAGAAGCCCTTGCTGAATATGTGGAGCATCAAATAAAGGAAAAACACGGTTATTCCAAAGGAAAAAGATATTCGCCCGGGGTCCAAAGCCTGAGAAAAATCGGGCAAAGCGATTACTTCCCCCTAGACAATCAGAAAACAATATTCTCCCTGCTGGAAGCAGATAAGCTGGGAATGCAACTCACTGATACTTGCTTTCTTATTCCTGAAAAATCTGTTTCAGGCATATTTGTGTCAAGTGAAAAGGCAAAATGGCTTTGAAACGTCATATCAAAAAATAACCTATTATTGGCGCAAGAAAGCACGAATGTAAATGCATTTAATAAATTATCAAAACACAACGCACTGGACATCCCTCCGTAACCCTTATAAATAGATTGCATGTCTGTTCGTGTTATCATGATTAGTGTTAGCTTGCTCTCTGCTTATGATTATTGTGCTAGGAAGCTTTTCTTAGAGCAGGTTCTCAAGCTGTTTGTTATTCCGCGGGAGGCTGTGGTTAAGGGTAGCATTCGTCATGAAGTGCATGACAGGATTAGCAAGGCAGAGGAAGCCTTTGTTAAGGACGTCAAGCAAGAAATTAGTTATAAGGAGATGCTGGAAAAGTATAAGAAGCTTCATTCTGACTTGCTTAACCAGAGCATTATCAAGAACAAGAGCAAATTAGCAGAGCTTAAGATTTCCCTGACAGAATTCTTCAAAGACGCCTGGCCTTTGGTGCTTGAGGAGAGCAAGGACAGGGCTATCAACCTGCATAACTTTATCAAGGTTCACAAGGTTTTTGGAGAGGAGCTGTGGAAGGAGCTCAGCCCTAAGATTGAGACAGAGTATTATGTTGAGTCTGAGGAGCTTAAGCTTAAGGGAGTGATTGACAAGCTAGAAGTGTATGATAACAAATTAGTTCGGGAGGTTGTTCCTTATGAGCTCAAAACAGGCAGCGCTCCCAGAGATGGCGTCTGGCCTGGGCACAAGCTCCAGACAGGAGCTTACGTCATGCTCTTGGAGAAGAACAAGATGTTTGTGAGAGAGGCCTTTGTCAAATACCTTGATATTAATGAGGCTCGGCCAGTAATGATGAACCCTTTCCTTGAGAAGCATGTGCTGACAACAAGGGATGCTGTTCTTAAAATTTTCCAGGCTAAAGATATTCCTGCAATCTGTGATAACAAGAACAAGTGCACTTCCTGTCCTTTGAAAGAGCAGTGCTGGAATGAAAAATTTATAAAAGAGAGGTTATCTCTGCTTTCTTAGGTGTTTGGGCCTGTGGTCTAGTGGTTACAACAAAAGAGCAACTCTTTTGAGTTTGCGGCTTTTGCGCCGCGAATGATGTCACCCTCACATGCAGAGCAAGGCAGAGCATCCGAGAAAGCCTTGCTTTTTTGAGAGCGGTGGAGATCCCCAGTTCGAGTCTGGGCAGGCCCATTAATTCAAAAAGGGGTTAATATGCGCGAAGTAGAAGTTAAAATCTTGGAGATTAATAAAGGAGAGCTTGAGAAAAGGCTTATTTCGCTGGGCGCAAAAAAGGTTTTTACGGCTCTCGCTTAATCGCGAGTTTTTGGATTCAGCAAATGAAATTTGCTGGTTCAGAAATCATTCTGGGATTTCTGATATGAGAACTTTCACACTTAAGTACGAGGTTTTAAACCCTTGAAATTTTGCGAAATTTCTCATAAAAAGAAACATTTATAATAATTTCAAATTGCTATCTTGGTTTATGAGTGAGGAAAAGATTATTGAGGTCAAGAGCCTTACAAAGAAGTTCAGGGAATTCACAGCAGTTCGTAACATCTCTTTTGAGGTGCATAAAGGGCAAATCTTTGGTTTTCTAGGGCCAAATGGGGCTGGCAAGTCCACAACCATCAAAATCTTAACCACTTTGCTCCACCCCAATAGCGGGAAAATACTGGTTGATGGCAAAAATCCTGTTACACAACCAAATGAAGTTAGAAAGGCTTTTGGCATTGTTTTTCAGGACCCGAGCCTAGATGATGAACTAACTGCCTGGGAGAACATGGAATTCCACGGAGTGCTCTACAGCATTCCAAAACAGCTAAGAAGGCAGAGGATGGAGCAGCTCTTAAAGATTGTTGAGCTCTGGGCTAGGAAGGATGAGCTTGTAAAGAGGTTTTCAGGAGGAATGAAAAGGAGGCTGGAGATAGCAAGGGGATTAATGCATCATCCAAAAATACTTTTCCTTGATGAACCAACTCTTGGCTTAGACCCTCAAACTAGGAATAATATATGGGAACACATAAAGGAGCTTAATAAAAAAGAAGGCGTGACTGTTTTCTTCACAACCCACTACATGGAAGAAGCGCAAAGAGTTGCTAACTATATTTGCATCATAGACCGCGGCAAGATTATTGCCAAAGGCACATCTGCTGAACTAAAGAAAAAGACAAAAACAAAGTCATTGGAAGATGCTTTCATCAAACTAACAGGAAGGAACATCAGGGAAGAAGAAGCAACTCCTCTTGACAATCTGAGGATGCGGCGAAGAGTTTGGGGTAGAAGGAGATGAAAACAGTTTACATGCTCTGGCTTAGGCAGCTAAAAAGGCATTTTCGTTCCAAGTCAAGGATAATCGGCTCACTAGGCCAACCCATCCTCTTCCTTGTAGCATTAGGATTTGGGTTTGGTCCTATCTATCAAAAAGCAGGGGGAGGAAATTATATACAGTTCTTAACGCCAGGAATTATTGCAATGAGCACGTTGTTCACAGCAACCTTTATGGGCATTGAGTTAATCTGGGATAAGGAGTTTGGCTTTTTAAAAGAAACCCTGGTGGCTCCTGTTTCAAGGTTCAAGATTATGCTTGGCAGAACTCTTGGAGGAGCAACAGTTGCAGTGCTGCAAGGGCTTATTGTTTTCTTGATATCCCTTTTCATTGGCTTCAGGCCAAACCTTGTTGCATTGCCCTTAGCCATATTGTTCCTTGCATTAATTGCAATTATCTTCACAGCGCTAGGTACTGCAATAGCTGCAAAAATGGAAGACATGCACGGCTTCCAGCTGATTATAAATTTCCTCATCATGCCCTTGTTCTTCCTTTCAGGAGCAATATTTCCTATGAACGGAGTTGCAAAGGGAATAAAGTATATTGTGCTGATAAACCCATTAACTCATGGAGTGGATGGATTAAGGGCTTCACTTACAGGCACCTTGGGGCTTGGAGTAACCGTAGATTTGATAATCTTGATTGGCGTGGCGCTTCTATTTGTTGGTATTGGAAGTTATTTGTTTTCAAAAGTTGAGGTATGAAAATGAAAACCTATGCTGACCTTATGAAAATGACAAGGGAAGTGAAGCAGGACATGGTTAAGAGCATGCCCTCAATAAGCAGGGAAATAAGCAGTATCATCAGGAACCAAGAGCAGGACATTCATTCAATTGAGAGAATATTAGATACTCTCTTAGATTATTCCCAGCTCTGCGTTGGAGAAAAATCTTTCAAGAGGCTGAACAAGTATTATGCCTCATTTAATCCGGAGAATGCTAAAGCTTACGTTAAGCTTTACAAGAAAATGACTGAAGAATAAAAAATAAAATATTCAAACTCTAACCCTTAATCTCTTGACATGAGGGCTTGCCTGCCAGAGCTGCTTCCTGTTCTTCTTGCCTGCCCTGACCACTGCTCCTCTTACCTTCAAGTCCCTTATTCTTGAGGAAGCTACTGCCTCAGAAACCTTGAACTCCTTGCACAACTCCTCAATGGTTTTTGAGCCTGTCATCAGGAAGATAAGCCATTCCTGCTCGTCCTTGCTAAACCTCTTCTCAAAGGCTTCAAGCCTTCGCTTCTTGTCCTCCTTCTCAAGATAGACATAAGCATTAACATTAACCTTGTTCAGCTCAAGAATCTCCTTTGCCCCCCAATAAGTGACCATGTAAGTCTTGTTAACAAGCAAGGGATTGTTTTCCTTGAACTTTCTGTAGTGAAAGTCAAATAGCATGTCAGTGTATTCCAGAAGCTTTCTTGGGTTGCCGTCTGCGCAAGCCACAAGCAGGTTAAGAGCTTCGTTGTGCAGCTTATTGCAGTAATTTGCTCCTCTTATCTGCAGCCTTAGTTTGAGTATGTCTTTCATCTCCTCATCATCAAGGGTTGGGAGCTCAATAATCCTGCTGCCAAGGCGCTCCTTAAAAGCAGGCGTCACGTTCTTAAGGTACTTGCTAATCTGGGCTATGATGATGCTCTTAATCCTCTTCTCGTCCGGGTTTTCCCATTTTGCTCTTGCTTCAAGTATTAGGTTCTTGTCTGTTGACTGGAACTCATCAATGATAAGCACCGGAGTCTTTGAAGGGTATTGCCTGAAGGTTATTCTGTCAAAAAAATTCCTCTTGTTCTTAAGCTCCTCTTCAAGGTTGAAGCTCTTCGGCAGCTCCTGGGCATCTAGGTAGACAAAGGCATGGTTCTTTAGGTTCTTCTGCACTCTTAAAAGCAGGGATGACTTGCCGCTTCCTGTTAATCCGTTCAGAAAACAGATTTCTCCCTTGAGAACATGATTGACGAGCTGCTCTTCCTGGCGCTCCAAGCCTACGAGTAAGGGGCTTGGCCTCACATCCAAAGGATTTTCCTTAAAGCCTAGCTGCTCATACCAGGTGGCCATGCTATCACCTATAAAAAGGCTATTATATAAATCTTACCTTAAAAGTGGTTTCTAAACAAAAACTTTATATATTCAAAGCGATTTAGAGGGAGTATAAGATTTCATGATAAATTTTTAGGAGGGATAATTATGGCTGATGAAGATAAGAAGTTTTCAAAGCAATTAATCGGGAAGACGGTTGTTTCTAAGACAGGAAAAAGGTTTGGGGAAGTGGGAGATATAGTCTTTGAGACCGGCTCTGGAGAGCTCATCCACATGGTATTGAAGAACCCAACCAGCTATACTGAGAGGTTAGAGCTTGAGAAGAGCAAGGAAGGCGAGCTCCTAATACCTTTCAGCGCTGTAATTGCTGTCGGAGACTTCATGGTAGTGGCTGAGGAAGATATTGTTTGAATATTTCTTTTTGAAATATTTTTCAATAAGCTGAGCTTATTGTTTGAAAGAATTTCAGATTATTACTCTTTCTTGCATTATTTTTCATAACATTTTTATTGGAAATTAGATTCTCAAAACAAAAAAGGTGAGTGAGAGCATGAATGAGCGCATAAGGAAGCTAAGGGAACAAAGCCTGGATGCAAAGCCGTATATAGACGCAGAAAGAGCGGTTCTTATAACTGATTTTTACAAGGAGCATGAGCAGAGCAACTTGTCTGCTCCTGTCAAGAGGGTTCTGGCTTTCAAGTATGTGCTCGAGAACAAGACTCTCTGTATAAATAATGGCGAGCTCATTGTTGGCGAACGAGGCTCTGCTCCAAAAGCCACGCCTACTTATCCTGAGCTTACTGCTCACAGCCTTGAGGACCTTGTGATTCTTAACACCAGGCCCAAGACTTCTTTCAAGGTGGATGAGGAAACCATGAAGATTTACAAGGAAGAAATCCTGCCATACTGGAAAGGAAAAACCATTAGGGAGAGAATCTTCAGCGAGGTTTCCCAAGAATGGAGGGCTGCTTATGAAGCAGGCATTTTCACAGAATTCATGGAGCAAAGAGCTCCGGGCCACACTGTGCTTGATAACAAGATTTACAAGAAAGGAATGCTGGATTTTAAGAAGGAGATAAGAAAGAGCCTGGAAAGCCTTGACTTCAGGAATGATGTTGAAGCTTATAAAAAACAGGAAGAACTAAAGGCAATGAGCATAGCAGCTGATGCAATCATGGCTTATGCTCAAAGGCATGCTGATAAAGCCAAAGAACTAGCTGAAAAGGAAGCTAATCTTGGGAGAAAGGCAGAGCTGGAAAGAATAGCAGAAGTTTGCACCAGGGTGCCTGCCTTTGCTCCTAGAAATTTTCATGAGGCATTGCAATATTACTGGTTCGTTCATCTCAGCGTGATTACTGAGCTTAACACCTGGGACTCTTTCAACCCTGGCAGGCTTGATCAGCATCTCTGGCCTTTTTATGAGCAAGGCTTGAAACAAGGCACCTTGACAGAAGAGGCAGCAACAGAGCTGCTCCAGGCTTTCTGGGTTAAGTTCAACAACCAGCCAGCGCCTCCGAAAGTAGGAGTTACTGCAAAGGAGAGCGGGACTTACACTGATTTCTGCCTTATCAATCTTGGCGGAGTGAAGGAGGACGGCTCTGATGGTGTTAATCCTTTATCTTTCAAAATACTGGATGTTATCGAGGAGATGAGGCTGCTCCAGCCCAGCTCAATGGTGCAGGTAAGCAAGAAAACCCCTGAGAGTTTTTTGAAAAGAGCATTAAAGATTATAAAAACAGGGTTTGGCCAACCCTCAATATTCAACACTGACGCCATAATCCAGGAGATGCTAAGAGTTGGGAAAAGCATTGAGGATGCGCGCAACGGAGGAGCAAGCGGCTGCGTAGAGACAGGAGCCTTTGGCAAGGAAGCATACATCCTCACGGGCTACTTTAACCTTCCTAAGATTCTGGAAATAACTCTGAACAATGGCATTGACCCAAGAACAGGAAAAACAACAGGGTTAAGAACCGGCAACCCTAGAGATTTCAGAGAATTTGACGAGCTCTTAGAGGCATATAAAAAACAAGTGAATCATTTCGTTGATATCAAGATTAGAGGCAACAGCATTATTGAAAAGATTTATGCAGAGGAAATGCCTGCTCCATTCTTGTCTTTGCTTGTTGATGATTGCGTAAAAAAAGGAAAAGACTATCATGAAGGAGGAGCAAGATACAATACCAGCTATATCCAGGGAGTGGGGATAGGAAGCATTACTGATGCTCTCACCTCTATAAAATACCATGTTTTTGACCCTGAACACAAGAGCATGAGCATGGAAGAAATGCTTGATGCTCTTAAGAATAATTTTGAAGGCAAGGAAGAAATGCGCCAAAATTTCTGGAACAAGACTCCGAAGTACGGCAATGACGATGACTACGCAGACAACATAATGCGCCAGGTGTTCGAGACCTATTATCAAGCAGTTGATGATAGGCCTAATATGAAAGGAGGCAAGCACAGGATTAACATGCTCCCAACAACTGTGCACGTGTATTTCGGAGAAGTCACAGGAGCACTGCCTGACGGCAGGAAAGCTTATGAGCCATTATCAGAAGGCATTTCGCCTGTTCAAGGAGCAGACAGGCACGGCCCAACAGCTGTGCTCAAATCAGCAGCCAAGATGGACCATGTGCGCACAGGAGGAACCTTGCTTAACCAGAAATTCACACCAAGCCTGCTTGAAGGCGAGGAAAGACTTGACAAGCTAGCAAAGCTGGTGCGAGGCTACTTTGCAATGGACGGCCACCACATCCAGTTCAATGTTGTAACTGCAGACACCCTTAAAAAAGCCCAGGCAGAGCCTGAAAAACACAGGGACTTAATAGTCAGGGTGGCTGGCTACAGTGATTATTTTGTTGACTTGTCAACTGCTCTCCAAGAAGAGATAATCAAGAGAACAGAGCACACAGAATACTGAGGCTTAAGAACAGCACAACTTTTTTAAACACCTTCTTATTCTTGCTTTTTCTGATGAAGGAAGAGAAAGAAGATGATTATGCAATCTGGACTGAGAAGTACAGGCCTCAGAACTTTGACGAGGTAAAAGGACAGGATGAGATTGTCAAGCGAGTAGAGGCTTTTGTCAAGAAAAAGAATATGCCTCACCTATTATTTGCTGGCCCTGCAGGTGTTGGCAAGACAACCCTTTCCCTGGTAGTTGCCAGGAAACTCTTTGGCGACAGGTGGCATGAGAATTTTCTTGAGCTTAATGCGAGCGACGAGAGAGGAATAGATGTTATCAGGGTGAAGGTCAAGGACTTTGCAAGGACAAGAGCAATCGGAGACTTTCCTTTCAAGATTATCTACCTTGATGAGTGCGATGCCCTTACCAAGGATGCTCAGCAGGCTCTCAGAAGAACCATGGAGAACTATACCCAGACTTGCAGGTTCATCCTAAGCTGCAATTACTCATCAAAAATAATTGACCCTATACAGTCAAGATGCAGCGTTTTCAGGTTCAAGCCCTTGCCAAAAGAGGATATTTACAAGATTATTGAAAAAATAGCCAAGACAGAAGAGCTTCATGTTGATGCCGAGGCAAAGCAAGCGCTCTACGAGATTAGCGAAGGAGACTGCAGAAAACTTGAGAACATAATGCAGAGTAGCGCTGCTATAAAGGACAAGATAACAGAAGAGCTTATTTACAGCGTTGCAAGCGCTGCTGAGCCTAAGGAGATAAAAGATGTTCTGGAATTATGCGTTCAAGGCTCTTTCCTTAATGCCAAAGACAAACTGCTCGACACCATGCTCAGTCACGGGCTTGCAGGGCTTGATGTTATAAAGCAGGTGCAGCAGGAAATCTGGAAACTGGAAAAGGTTGATAACAGGAAGAAGCTGGAAATGGTGAAGGAATGCGGGGAAGCAGAGTTCAGGATGGTGGAAGGCAGCGACGAGTTCATCCAGCTGGAAGCATTACTGGCAAAGTTTGTGCTGGTAAATAGCAAATAGGAAAATCATATTTTAAGAATTTCTTCCCAGTTCTGCCAGGTTAATCTTCTCTTGTCCTTAACATGCCTGTTGTAAGGGAAATCATAAATCACATGCTCCCATGTGGGAGTAAGAACTCCTTTTGGAGTAGGGTTGTCATCAATTAAGATATCTCCTCTGATTAGAGTTTTGTCCTTTGTTACTATCAATCTTTTGGCCCAGTCCCTGCCAAGGCGCTCGTCCACCCATTCGTATTTCTCAAGCACGCAATTCTCATAGCTGGACAAGGGGCTGGTGCAAAGAAAAACATCATGTTCTTTTTGCTTCATTTCCTGAATTGCTTCTTTCCCTCCCTTAATCAAGGGTAGGTTTCTGTAAAATCCTGGAGCGCAATAAATCTCCCTGACCAAATGCTTGAGTTCTGGAGGATACTGGTTATCCAATTTGAAAACTGTCCTTTCCTCAAGAGGAATATACGGCTTGTCTGAATGCTTTTTTCTCCAATTATCAAGAAAGCCAGTCTCAAAATCTGCGAGTACATCATCAAGGTCAACAAGGATTATCATGAAAATGTAAGTATGCGGCATTATTTAAAAATATTTTTAGCAAAAAACTAGTAATAAAACATCTGCGGCCATAACCCTCTCGCGTAGCGCATGTTGTTGTTGCTGTATCTCGGCTCTAACAGCCAGGGTTGGCTGTAATACATGTAGTCAAGGGCGTTATGCACGTATATATAGCTGTTGTAGTTGTTGCCGCAGCCGTAATATGAGCTGCAGGTGCTTGGCATAGGGTAAGGGCCCTGGCTGTAGGGCCTGTAGTTATAGCCGTAATTATTATAGGCATAGTTATTATAACCGTAGTTGTATCTGTAATTGTATTGGCCATAATAAGCTGGCTTGTTGTAGGCATAAAGAAAGCTGAAAAATCCTAGGAATATAATGGTTAGAATTAATCCTTGAAATAAGGTTAAGGTTGCACTCCTCATTTTGAATAACACAATTTTAAAGGTTGAAATAAATATTCTTATTCGTAAAGTTTTCCTAGTTCTTTCTTAAACTCTTCTCTAACTGCTTGAGGTACATATTTGTCTGAAACTCTTAACACTTGCTCAAGGCTTGGTTCTTTGATTTTCTGAGCAACGCCTTCGGCGACTCTACGACGTACCCCACGAACGCGGACAAGGTCGTTGCCTATGAGCCTATTGCTGGCACTGAAGCTACTATCACTGCCGAAGTAATCGAGCCAGCCAACACGCGCTACAGCTCCATCTTTAGCAACATTTTGAACGTATTCTGGATTTAAGACATAGACTCTGGCCTTGGTTATGCCTGCTTTTCTCATCTCTCTCATTACGTTTTCAAATTGTTTTTCCTTGCCATGAACCTGCTCTGCAAAAGCCCTCTGAGTCTTATTGAGCTTATCATATTTTGCAGTATCAATCTCATAAAAGCTCCACTCATCATCATGTCTGGTCAAGTTCAAATCTGACAAGGCGTATTGCTTGGCTCCACCATTCTTTTTAGCAGCCGCTCTTTGTATCAATGAGAAATCATCAGCTTTTACCTTGTAGTTTCCTGTCTGCCTTATCTGGCTTACTGCCTCGGCAATGTTCTCCTGCTTCAGAACAGGATTAAGTGCAGTATTGGTAAAATAAAGAACAGCTTCTCCTTTCTCAATGTTATAAACATTCCCGTCGCCAGTGATAAACCACTCACTCATAAGATCAGTACCCTTTATTCTCTCTCGCTGAATCTCATGAGCCTCCTGAATCGTTTCAGGAACAAGTTGCTCATACGCTGAATCCAATGGGCAAGGCACATTCGTAAGACCGTGCTTAGCAATAAGATTTTCTAATTGTGATTGAACCATTTCGTATTATCCCCTGATAAACAGCTTATTGAAATACAAAGTTAAAAATATTCTTACAGCGGCCCGTGATAGACATAGGGAACGTTCTGATAGTTTGAATATCCTGCATAGCCGTAGTTACCATAGCCATAGCTGCCGGAGCCGTAATTGTTATAACCATAGTTGCCGAACCATCCTCCTGCTCTGCAGGGCTGGTAGTACATGCTTGGTCCCGCTCTTATGCAAGACGTGTCGTAATAGGTTCCTGGCCTTAGCCCGATTATGTAGGCGCTGTTTGCTCCAAAGAAGCCTCCTACTCTTGCAGGCTGATAGGCGTATCCTCTTCCATAATAGTTGCTGTAATAATTGTAGGGAGTGTAGGCTGACACCATGCTTGTGCTCATCATTATGCCTAGAACCACTAAGCCGAGCAATAATAGTTTCTTGTTCATGCTCTTTCCCTCCTAAAAATTAATCTAAAAATTCGTCTAATTATTACCATAAAGTAAAAACATTTGATTTATAAAGATTTCGGTTGTTAACTACACTCAAGTAATAAAATAGACGGGGACTATCTTTCTATGGGTGCCCTTGTATTAATATTGGCACTTCCAAGAACTCAGCATACCTGTAGCTGAGGCGGATGCTAAGCATGTCCTCATAGATTCTTACATTAAGAGGCTGGGTCCTGCTCAAAAAACAACTTACTGTGATTGGCGCTCCCTGAAACATCCTTACCACTCCGTGAGCGCCTCCTCCGGGAATACGGTCATCAAGCCTGGCACAACTAACCTCATAAGCTCCCTTTTCAATAGGCTCAACAAAAACCTCTAGCTTGTAAATGTCAGGGTTTAGCTCGCTGAAGTCGCAGGCGCTCAGCAAATCTTTGGGTTGGCTTTTAGAGAAGAAAACTCCTCTTCCCAGGTGCTCAATCCCTATGTTCAGCTGAATTGCGCTATTGTTGAGAGGAGCTTCTCTTACGCTCGTCACCTGGATAGGAGCACTGCTGGTGCCGAGAGGCCTGTATCCTCTTAACATGCAGATGGAGGCATCCTCCCAGCTCTCAAGCACATCCTTCTTCATACAAAACTTGGCAGAGGCATAACTCTCATAATCATAACACGCCTCTGCGCGAATAGTAAGGGCGAGGGTGTCAAAAACATCTGGCTTATAAACCAGGTTATCAAAGGAAACATAGCTTATTTCTCCTGGAAGAATGGTGCCGTCAAAATTCATCTTTGCAGGCTCCAGCTTAGCATCCAAAGTCTTGGCAGACTCTTCAGGTGTTAAGCCGAAATTATTGGGCATGATTCCTGCAAGCCTGACCATCACAAAAGGATTGTTAGTGCCTAGCCCGACAGGCGCCTCTCCAACATTTTCCAAAGCAACAATAAACGAGAAGGGGGTTATGCCCATGTCCATGATAACGTTGGGCGGCGCTCCTTCTAATACCTTAACGCTTAGTCCTTGTGTTCCGCCAATAAAGCCATCAAGCCTCATGAACCTAGGCTCTCCTGAAGAGCAGGAAGAAAGGAATAACAGGCTGGCTAATAAACTAATGATTAAGAGAATTGAAAAAAAAGATTTCTTAAGCATGAAAAACCTCCTTCTTAAGCCATCAAAAATAAGAGTAAATTTAAATGCAAAAAAATTTTAAATGTGAAAAAATAAAAAATTTCGTTAGCCTAGTTCGTCACGTCCTGTACCAGGATGGGAGTTTCAATGAATTGCCCGTACCTGTATTTTAAGTGGATGTTAAGCAGGTCTTGATAGATTCTTCCAGAGCTGGCTCTTGTCCTTTCAATAGTGCAACTAATCGTGGTTGGCGCTCCCTGGTAAAGCTTCACCCTGCCTGTGTTAGTCCCTCCGAATCTTGAACAGGCAACAGTCAACCCAGCATCATCCTGGAAAGACTCAACCTCAACATCAATGAAGTATTTGTTGAAGTTCCTGGGGCTGAAGTCACAAATCTCTGCCAGGTCATCGCCAGTAGTAGGCCTGCCAAAGAACTCTCCAACACCCACGTGCTCAATTACAAAGTTAATCTGTATCTTGTTCTGAGACATTGGATTCTCAACCACGCTTGTAATCTGCACTGGTCCTCCGCTGTTCTGCGGATATTTCTCTCCTGTCAAGCTGCAAATGCTGGTATCCTGGATGTTCTCAAGCACATCATCCTTTATGCAGACGGTAGCGGTTGCAATGGTTTCGTAGTCATAGCAAATATCTGCTCGTATAGTGAACTGGGAGTTGCCATGGATGTCTGGTTTATAAATCAGTGGCTCAAAGGTTACTGCGGTTATCTCTCCAGGGAAAATAGTGCCGTCAAAGTTCCTTCTGGCGCTTCGGAGCGGGCTAGCCAGCACCTGCCTGACATCATTATCAGTCACTCCAAATTGAACAGGGTTAATGCCTTCCAGCCTCACCAGGACAAAAGGGTTGTCTGTTCCAGGGCCAACATCAGCCTCTCCCTGGTTTTCAATCATAAGCCCAACACCAAATGGGAAGGTGCTTGCATCATGAATTGCAGGCGGAGGCATGCCCTCAATAAGATAAGGGTTAAGCCCTACTGTCCCACCAACAAACCTGAGCGGCTCAGTTGTTGTTGTAGTTCCGTCACAGCCAGTCAGAAGGAAGAGCGCTGTTATTGTTACTAATGCAGCCAAAAACAAGTTATTCTTTTTCATTCTCATCAAGCCTCCGATTATCTGATTATCCGATTATCTAATATTTTAGTATAATGTTTTAGTATTTTTTAGTATTTATATTTTTATTAGTTAGGGATGTTTATATTTTTATTTTTTACGATTATTTACCTTGATTATATTGCTCTTTTAATCAAGACTGTTTTTTCAGTGGTCTTGGAATAGCCATACCACAACTCCACTACCAGCGGAGACTGGTATGCAGACCTCAAGCCTGAAAAAGGAATATCATAAGAGCAAGTCACAACTCCTTCCCCTGTCTTCGGGTCAAGCCTTACATAGTCATAAGGCGTGCAGTCAAGCCTCTGCAAATCACCAGAGACCCTTACATCGCCCACATAGACTATGTTCTTGTCCTCATTAGTAACCCTGCCTGGGAAGTAGGGGCTGCACATCTCAAGCTTTCCAGGGTCATAAACATCGCCGCCACCCACATTCTTGATGTGAATTTCAAACATGGCTTGTCTAGGAGTGTTCTCCTGGTAGATGTAGGTCACAGCCACAGGCGCGCCCTGCCCCTTGGTGCCTGTGAATTTTTTAGGGTAACACACTTTTCTGTCTTCAGAATAAGGAACAGGGTCAATGCATACCGAAGGAGCAGCATAAGTAGTGTATAAATAACAGTTAGTTACCAGGAATTTTTGTGTAGAATAATCAAGCCCTGGGGGCCAGTTCACAATATTGCCTTCAAAATTAATATAATCAACCCCTCCCCCTGGAAACTCATAAGTGTCTCCTTCAAGGAAGTATTCCTGGCCAAAGTTCCTTGAGAAGTCAAGTCCCTGGAACAAGGCGATTAACAAGCGTCCATGATTAGCATATTCAATGTCAAGGCCAGGGTTATCAAAGCCTATGCTGAACCTTTTCTGGTCGCCTTGAGTCTGCTTGTACCAAACATCAATTCCTCCGAATAATTTTCCCAGGTCGAACTTTCCAGAATAAGGCCCGCTTGAGCCAAATAAGTCTTTAATCCCTACTTCAAAGGTTCCTTCCTTCCCAACTCCGAGGAAGAAATCATCACATCTTAAGGTGCCTCCAAACTCTCCGTAGCCGATGTTGCCTATATCAACGATGCAAGCCTGGCCAGTGCTCCTCCCTGGGTTTATGCCTATAAACTCCATCATGGTAGGGTCATAGCCAGAAAGGAATAATGCTCCTCTAGACCAGGAAGAGCCTACATTAGCCACCTCCACATTCACATCAAACGTATTATCATAAGCATCTCCGTAGTAAAATAGTTTGTAAGGCGGCATATTATATACCAAAGCCATCTCTACGCCTCTAGAGCCCTGATAATAGATGTTATTCTCAAAATCCCATTGGTTTTGATTATCTCTGTATACGCTGTTACAAGCTGATAAAAGTATTAGAAGAGCTAAGCATACTGCAGTGATTATAAGCCAACCTCTTTTTTTATTGCTCTCACTCATCTTAAACTCATCTCTGTTAATAAGAGTATATAAAGCTTTTCCTGAGGCACGATAAATAACAATGATTATGATGACTCAGCAGGTTCAGAGCTCGCAGTGCAGGCCTGCTTGCAGTCTTCCTGTTTTTCAAAGCCCTGCTTGGCATCAGGGCAGCAAAACTTGCCGCTCTCAATAATAGCGTATTCATTAGGGTCTGTTCCTGTGCCGCATGCGCAGCTCTTGCTGGTTTCAAAGCAATTTGAGCTTGAGCTTGAGCACTTAGAGTAGCATTTGCCATCAACAGGGTTTCTTATCTGAGAAGAGGTGCACGCTGGCATGCAGCAATAAGTTGCTCCTGGGCAAAAATTCGGGAAAGGCACGCACAACCCATCAGGATAAAGCTTGGAGCAGGTTTCAAAGCTGCACTGGCAGCTAAACCCTTTCTGAAAATATATTGATTTGGAATTCTGAGGCTGGCATTCTCCTGCACCAGCATGCTTTGCGCAATAATCACACCTAATCACTCCTTGCTGGGTTTCATAAGGTAACAACTCATCCTCTGGATTGATAATGTCCCCATAAATATTAAGCCGCTTAATATCAATCTTGCTGGATAAGGAGGTGAGATACACATAAGAAAGAGTGACTGTAAGCGGAGTCTGATAGTTCTGATAGCCAAGAATGAGGTTTTCATCACTAACCTGGCACCTTGTAACGCCTTGATTATCAAACAACTTGATAGGATTAGGAGAGCATACAAGCTCTGTTGAATGGGAAAGAACAGCCTCCACCCTTATAGTGTTAAAGTCTTCTCTGTACAAATCCTTGAAAGAACACACCCGCTCCATGTCAGCAGGATTATCATAAGGAGTAAGCACAACCCCGCTTCCCTTATTCTGAACATGGATTGTGAAAACAGGCCTTATCAAGTCCCTGCCAGCAGGCTGGTTCTCAACCTCAACCTGAGTAATTGCAACAGGAGCTCCTTGGTCAGAAAGAGCCAGGTCTTGCTGATAGCAAGATTGTTTTCTAAGATTCTCGCCATAGAGGTTCATGTCAACACAAATCATTTGGGAAAGCGTGGTTGTATAAGGATAACAAAGAGTGGCGGATATTTGAGTAGTTGGCTGCTCTCTTTGGCCTGTTATTGGCTTTGCCTTGAAATTCGGAAAAGAAAGAAAAGTCTCTCTCCCGCTAGGATGATATTTTGATTTGCCGTAAAGCTGCACTCCCTTCAATATCAAGCTACTCTTGCCTGCCTCTATGTTTCCGCCGCTGCTCACATCAAAAAGCTCAACATAAAAAGGGTCAAAGCTTAATGAGAGTATGCCATAATACTCTTCAATAATATCAAAAGCGCCCCTGTTTTCAACGCGAAGATTAACAGGGAAAGTTGAGTCCTCATAAGCCTCTTTTGGAGGGCTGTTATCTAAAAAACTAATCTCAACGCCCTTGATGCCCTGAAAATAATTAATTTCAGGAGGCGCAGAGTTGCCATCGCAAGAGGATAAAAAGAAAGCTATGCTTACAAGGAGAATGAAAAATGAAATTTGATACGCCCGCCCAGCCTTACTCCTTCCTGAGCCATTACTATTCCCTAACATGTATCCCCTCACGCTCCTCCAACCTGTACTGGTATTTTGCTGCTGCAACAAAGGTTCTTTCCACTTTCTGGGCTCCGCTTAGCAATGCAACAGGGTCTTTTATATGCACCCAGCACCTGACTGACTTGAAGGTTTGCCTTACATCCCCGATTTCTTCTCTTTTAAACTTATAAATATCAACTCCATTCTCAGATTCATCAGGAGCTCGCTCAGTTGCAGGATACCACCTGTCACACCTGACAAGCTTGAAATCATCAGGCACCATAATAATCAGCTCACTAGCATAATCAATCTTGCCATTGGTCCACAAATTGTCTATGGTCACTCCAAGAATAGGCTCTTGCGTGTTGAATTTGGTATCAATTCCTATGGGCATCTCAAGATTAGTAGGAGCCATGCCTACCATGACTGGTCCGCGAGTAGAAATGGCGCGCGGGCGTAAAGGAATATCCAGCTCTGAATTAATGTTCTTTCCCTGAGTTGACATGGCAATTTGAGTCTCAAGATTAACAAAGGTGTACGTGACATAAGCCCAGGTCTCAAAATTAAAAGTAACCCCTACCCTGGCAGTATAATCGCCTTTTTCCAAATCATTAAATGTGCAGGAAAAAGAAGTTGAGCCAAAGCCATAGAGAGTATAACTTTTAGGGCTAGGCACGCCATCACCTACTTTATCAATATAGCATTCCGGGGTTATATGAATCTCATCCATAAAGCTCTTGCCGCGAATATTTGCCCATATAATTGCAGGAGTGCCTTTGTAGAAATAAGGCTCAACAGCCTTCACATCATTCAGGTAGAGCCCGACAGGATTTTTTGTGTCCCCATTAGACCTTTCAATCTCACTCATATAATAGCCCATGGTGTTATTATAAATTGGTAGGCTGGTCACATCAAACAGCTTTTTTATTGATGTCCAGAAATTCTTTACAACATCGCCAGTCTCATCCCAGAGATAGTTAGCCACAATCCCTACCTGAATAGTTTCAGACCTGCCCCCAATATAACCAAGAAAAGCCGGGCTCAATTTAAAGCCAATGCCAAATATGAAAACAAATAAGAGGAAGATTATCCAGAAATTAACATACTTATGAACACCGGCGTACTCAGCCTTCATGCCAATATAAATTGGCCAGATAGGAAGGATTGCTAGTAAGAAACCTACCCAGTCAAATAAGGTCGTACCTGCCACAACATCTATGTCAGGGATTGCATAGAGCAAGGTAGGGACTATAAGATAAAAGAATGATATCAGGATGAACAGGATTATCTGCCTAGGAGTTGTCAAATGCCCTTCTTCCTTTGAAAAAAACCATATTGCCAGGAGCGTGAGTGCACCGTACATTCCTATGGCTGTAGGAAAATAGACTGTCCTATCAAACTGCAGCAAGAAAACATCAATTATCTGGATGCAAACCGCAATCCAGAAAAGAAGCTTCAGATTACCAGAAGTTCCACTGCCTGAACTCCTAGTTTTCCTTTTTTCCTTCTTATCCTTTACAGCCAAGTCAGTCATTAGTCCATCGCTAGAAGTGGTAGGTACCATTTTGTCAAACTCTACGATTTCTTCATATCCATAATCTGTGCAGGGATTATCTCCTCTTTTTTTAGTAATGGAAGAATAATCAAATAACATCCACTCTTAGCTCGACCACGTCCAATGGGTCTGCCTGAGGAGTTATCTTGATTGAATTCGGCCCTATAGTAACAAATTCAGGATCAATTGATGTTTGATAAAATATGTCCTGGGTTTCAAAGTAGGTTTTAAAGCCATTAATCTCAAGCGTGCCGCGCTTGACAGTTGTTGACTCAGTAAATCTTAGGCTAAGCATTAAGCCTCTTTGACCGTAATACATTGCATCATACAGGTTGGTAGGGATGTTAAGGTAGAATACTGGCTGCTCTGCCTCTTGAAGCAAGGTTGTAATCTTAGGAAGGTCTATTAGGAATGAGCCTGTGCTGGTAGTGGCTACGAGCACATTATCACCTGGTCTTAGGAACTCCTTGCTTACTTCGATTGAAGTTTTAATGCCGCAGTCAGGATAACTAGTGTAGATAGGCCTATTGTTAATAAGTATCTGCACCAGCCCTTCCTCTTCTGGCGGGCAGTCTGGCAGGAATTCAAAAACGGCCTGCTCAATCTTCTCATATTCTGAAGCTCCTATTGAGAAGTGCTGCTCTGAAAATGCTCCTGAATAATCAGTAATCTTAGCTGAAACAAGCACATTCTCTAGGGTGTACGAATTAACTCTCCAGAACGCAGCTCCTGAATCAGAAACCTCAAACACCATGCTGTTCTTGTCTTTCAAGTACTCTTTCGGAAGGTCAATCGGAGCAGGGCTTGACTGGGTGATTTCTCCTTCAAAGAGCTTATAATCATTAAGCTTTATTATCAATCTGCCAGAATACTCTTTTACATTAAACGAGAGCTTTACAGTGCTCATGGTTCTAGAATCATAGAAGAAAACCAGCTCTTCTGACTTGTCTCCAAAAGCAGAGTTCTTAACATACAATGAAGAAGTCCTTTTCAGCTCTCCGGCATTGGTGACAGTGAATACCATGAATGAAGGCATGGTGTGCTCTACGGCATTCTCGCCTAGCGGGTAAAGCCTGCCTGGTGTTTTTGAAAGCAACACACTCTTCACGCTAGAAGAGGTGCCACCGTTGCTCCCGGAAGGGTTTTCATCAAGCAAAGCCGCCCTGTCTTCAGGCGACAGGAACAGGATGTAGAAGATTATCAGGACTGCGATCAGGATAATGGTTACTGCTGCATTGCTGGCTGACTGAGCAAGCTTAGATTTCAATCTAATCATAACCCCTCCTTAATAATCAAGATATATAAATTTATTGGTTTTGATACAAGATATCTTGTTAAACAAAAAACATTATATACTCCTGAAACATACTTCCAAAATATACTTAATATACTCACAAAAAAATCCGGTGGCTAAGATGCAGGTTATAAAGAAAAACCTTAGGCAGGGAGAAATAACTGTTAAGGTTAACAGCGCAGAGGACTTGTGGTTTTTAAACCAGCTCATTGAGGCAGATGACAGTATAAAAGGCAAGACTGAGAGAAAGATAAAGATTGGGAAAGAGGATGAGAGAAAGCAAAGCGTTGTGCGCAAGCCTGTGTTTCTGGAGCTGAAGGTGGAGAAGACAGAATTCCACAAGTACTCTGACAACCTCAGGGTTGGCGGAGTAATAATCCAGGGGCCTGATGACATAGCCAGGGGCAGCCACCACACCTTTAATATTGAGCCTGGCAGCATAGTGACTATAACAAAATCAGAATGGCCTGGCTATCAGCTGGACAAGCTAAAAGAGGCAACAGAGCAGATAACCACTAAAATCCTGGTTGTGCTTATGGATAGGGAAGAAGCCATCTTTGCTTTGCTTAAGAACCAGGGCTATGAAGCTCTTGCTCACCTCAAAGGCGAGGTGACAAAAAAGGGTTTTGAAAGCCAGGAAAAAAAAGACTTCTACAATGAGATTATTGAGCAGCTGAAAGGCTATGAGAAAAGGTTCAGGCTAGAAAACATCATAATAGCCAGCCCAAGCTTCTGGAAAGAGTATTTAATGAAAAACATGCCTGAGGAGCTTAAAAAGAAAATAACCTTGGCAACATGCTCGGATGTTGGGGAGACTGCTATTAAGGAAGTGCTGCAAAGGCCTGAACTGTTAAGGGTGCTTGAGCATGACAGAGCAGCGAATGAGCTGAGAATGGTTGAGAGCCTTCTGAAAGCAATATCAAAAGACGAGGCTTGTTATGGCTTGGCAGAATGCAAGGAAAAGACAGAGATAGGAGCCGTAAAGGAGCTGCTTGTTAGTTACGAGTTCATACAAAAAGCACGGCAGGAAAACAAGCACAGGGAAGCAGAAAGGATAATGAGGCTGGCTGAGAAGATGAATGGGAAAGTCCACATCCTGAGCACAGAAGAAGCTGAGAAAAAACTCCTTGGGCTTGGCGGAATAGCCGGTATTCTAAGATGGAAAATTCAATAGAACATGCAATAGGCAAGGCAAACAAAATAAGGCTTCTTGCAAAGGAGGTTGTTGCGAAAAAAGAGCTCAGCAATCTTAATGAGGAATTTGTAGTTGAGAAAATAAATGAGTACCTTGAAAAGCACAGGGAGCTGAGTGAAAAGCTGGAGCAGAAGCAATACAAGCAGTTCAAGCGCTCAAAAGAGCATGAAATAACAATCAAGAAGATCAGAGCAGGGTTAAGAGAGATTTATGGCGTCTTTATCCTGGAGAATTACACCAAAAGGCACGAGTTATTAGAAGAGCTCAGAAAGAATCCTTCATTGAAAAATCTTGAAGCTCACAACAGGATTCTTGAATTGCACCAGTCAAGCAAGGAAAGACTGCCATATTACGGCTTTGTTTATAAGAAGATATTTGAGATTACAGGCATTCCAAAAAGGATTGTGGATTTGGCCTGTGGCTTAAACCCGATTAGCTATCCTTATCTAGGGTGCAAGCCTGAGTATCTAGGCTGCGACCTTGCTGAAAAGGACCTTGAGTTTATCAAAGAATACTTTGCAATCATGGGAATCAAAGGAAGCGTCAAAAAGGTTGATTTAACCAAAAACAATGCAGGCAAGATAGTAAAAGGCACAGATATTGTGTTTCTGTTCAAAACCCTTGACTCATTAGAAAGCATAAAATGGAATATAAGCCAAGAATTGCTGAAAAGGTTAAAGGCAAAATTCGTGGTTGTTTCATTTGCAACCAAGAGCCTAGGAGGAAAAAAGGCAATAAGGAAAGAGCGCAGAGCATGGTTTGAGAGGCTTGTGAAAGAGCAAAAGTATGCTTTCGAGAGCTTCGAAATTCCTGGAGAAGTCTTCTATGTTCTAACCAGCGCTTCCTAGCCAGATAATACCTTTTCATATCATTTTTGTTCCCTTTTAGTAGTCTTGTTTTTGAAACTATTTACTAAGCGTAAAAAATAGTAACATATAAATAGTAGTTATGAGTTTTTGGTATTAAAAAGGGGTGATCAGTCCTACTTTTTGGAGGTAGAAATATGATCGTGAAAGAAGAATTTCTGATAAAGCTAAGAAGATACTTTGGGCTTAATCTCTACGAGGTTAAGATATGGACTGCTCTTCTCTCAAGAGGGGTGAGTACAGCCGGAGAGTTGAGTGACATAGCCAATGTGCCTAGGAGCAGGAGCTACGACATCCTGGAAAGCCTTGAGAAGAAGGGCTTTGTGGTGATGAAGCTAGGCAAGCCCATAAAATACATTGCAGTAGACCCGAAGGAAGTGGTTGAGCGTGTAAAAAAGAATGTTAGGAAGGAAGCAGACGAAGGTGTTAAGAGGCTTGAAGACCTTAAAAAGACAGATGTTATCCAAGAGCTTAACTCCCTTCACACGCAGGGCGTGGAGCTTGTAGAGCCATCAGACCTTGCAGGCTCATTAAAAGGCAGGCACAACCTCTATAACCATCTGGAACTAACCATTAGGAATGCTGAGAAAACAGTTACCATAATGACAACCACCCAGGGCTTGATAAGAAAGATAGAGGGATTAAAGCCTGTTTTTGAGCAGGTCAAGAAGAGAGGGGTTAAGATAAGAATCGCTGCGCCCATAACCAAGGAAGCAGAGAAGGTTGTTAAGGACATGGAGGGAATTGCTGAGATTAGGCACACTGACTGCAAAGCCAGGTTCGTGATTGTGGACAGCAAGGAGCTCACCTTCATGGTAATGGATGACGCTGAAGTCCATCCGACCTATGACATAGGCATATGGATTAACACGCCCTTCTTTGCCAAAGCCCTTGAAGACATGTTCGAGCTTGCATGGGTGAGCATGAAAAAGAAGGTTAAAGCTTAAAACCATATTCTTTCTTTTATTTTTTTGTTTTAAAAAATCAACAAAATCTTTGATTTCGTGTCCCAAAAGCTTTGCTTTTGTGAATTCAAAATTTCATTAGAAATTTTGTTTTTCTTCTATTATTTCTTTTATGATGTTAAATTTCCAATACTTTTATATATCTTTATTGAATAACAAGAGCTGAATGTATGAGTGTATGTTGGTGGAGGCATGGACGATATTAAGGAGTTGATAAGCAAACTGCATCCTTTGGAGAGGAAGATTGTGCCTGTGCTTAGGCATGAGAATGTCTTCTCAGTCATTGTGCAGAAGAGCGAACTAAAGGAAGTTGAGGTGATGAGGGCTCTGCAGTGGCTTCAGAGCAAGGAAGTTCTTAAGATAAAAGAGGATGTGAAGGAAATAATCCTGCTGGGTGAGAATGGAAAAAAAGCATTGGAGCACGGGCTGCCAGAGAAGGCTTTTCTAGAGAGCATAAAGAACAAGGCCAAACTGCTGGATAAAATAAGGGAAGAAACCCGACTGTCATCCCAGGAGATAAGTGCTTGTTTGGGATTACTGAAGGGCAAAGCAGCTATTCATATCGGAATGGATAATATCATAAGCATAACAGAGAATGGCAGGAAACTGTTTGAACAGGAAACTCTTGAAGAAGCCCTGTTGAAAAAGGTTGCTAAAGAAGAAGCTGACCTCAGCAAGTTAAAGGATGAGGAAAGATTTGCCTTTGAAAACCTTAAAAAACGCAAAGACATGATAAAAACTTCCTTGCAAAAAGAATGGTTTGTTATTCTAACAGATATTGGAAAAAAACTCGTGTCATCCAACATAAGCACAGACAAGATTATTGAGAAGCTAACGCCAACCATGTTGAAAACTGGCTCATGGAAGAACAAGGAGTTCAGAGCTTATGATATTAAGGCAAAGGTCCCGAAAATCAATAGAGGCAAAAGACATTTTGTAAACCAGGCCATAGAATATGCAAAGAGAATCTGGCTCGATATGGGTTTCCAGGAGATGACTGGCACAATGGTGCAGACTAGTTTCTGGAATTTTGACTCATTATTCACTGCCCAAGACCATCCTGTCAGGGATTTGCAGGATACGTTTTTCATAAAGAATCCGAAGCAAGGCAAGCTGCCTGCTAAAGAAATGGTTGAAATTGTGAAAAAAACGCATGAGAATGGCTGGACAACCGGAAGCACTGGTTGGCAATACAAATGGAGTGAAGAAGAGGCAAAAAAGAATGTGCTAAGAACCCACACAACGTGTTTATCAGCTCACACTCTTGCTAATCTTAAAAAGGAAGAGCTCCCTGCCAAGTTCTTTGCAGTGGGGCGATGCTTTAGAAATGAAACTGTTGACTGGGCTCATCTTTTTGAATTCAACCAGACAGAAGGCATTGTCGTTGATAAGGACGCTAATTTCAGGCACTTGCTTGGCTATTTAAAGCAATTTTTCAAAAAGATGGGTTATGAAAAAGCAAGATTCCGGCCTGCCTATTTCCCCTATACTGAGTTCAGCGTGGAAATAGACATCTTTCATCCTGTGCATAAGAAGTGGGTTGAATTGGGAGGAGCAGGCATTTTCAGGCCAGAAGTGGTCAAACCCTTACTAGGTATTGATATTCCTGTGCTTGCATGGGGTCCTGGGTTTGATAGGATGATCATGGAATTTTTCAAGATAAACGACATAAGAGAGCTCTATAAGAATGATTTGAAGCGGCTCAGAGAGATAAAAGATTGGACGCGATTATAATAGCTTGTATATACGCGAGGTATGGTTGCATATGCCAACTGTTAATTTAAACAAGGACGTGCTGGAAAAGCTTGTTGGAAAAAAACTTAGTTTGGAGCAGTTGAAAGACAGGATAAGCATGCTCGGCACAGACTTGGAAAAAATTGAAGGCAACGAAATAATTGTGGAGGTATTCCCTAATAGGCCAGATATGCTTTCGGAGCAGGGTTTTGCACGTGCGCTTTCTTCTTTTGTCGGAGCTAAAACAGGCCTGCGCAAGTATGATGTAAAAAAAGGCGGGAAAGATTATAAAGTTATAATTGAAGAGCCCGTCAAGAAAGTAAGGCCTTTCACTAGCTGCGCTATTGTGAAAAATTTGAAGCTTGATGATGAAAAAATACGTGAAGTCATCCAGCTGCAAGAAAAGCTGCATGTGACCCTTGGACGAAACAGAAAAAAGCTTGCCATTGGAATTTATCCTCTTAAGCAGATAAAATTGCCTATTACATATACTGCAAAAAAACCTAATGAGATTCGGTTCAAGCCGCTGGAATCTGACAAAGAAATGAGTGCCTTAGAAATACTGCAAAAACTCTCTACTGGGCGGGAATACGCCCATCTGTTAGAAGGAAAAGAGCTTTTCCCCATCTTTATGGACGCAAATAAAGAAATACTCTCTCTGCCACCAATAATCAACTCCCACAAGACAGGGAAAATAACTGAGAAAACAAGGGAGGTGTTTATTGAATGCAGTGGCTTTGATTTGAATGCGCTAAATCAGTGTCTTAATATCATCGTTACTTCTCTTGCAGACATGGGGGGAGAGCTGTATGAGATGCAGTTAGAGTATGGTAAAGAAAAACGTGTCACTCCTGACCTTAAGCCTCTAGAATGGAATCTTGATATTAAATACATAAATAAAATGCTGGGCCTGGAATTATCTGAAGGCGAAATTAAGAAGCTTCTTGAGAAAATGGGCTATGCCTACCAAAATGGAAAAGTGCTTGTGCCCGCCTACAGGGCAGATATACTCCACCAGATAGATCTGGCAGAGGATATAGCCATCGCCTATGGCTATGAAAACTTTGAACCCTGCATCCCGAATGTATCTACCCTTGGTCAAGAAGATGAATTGGAAATACTCAAGTCGAGAGTAGCCAATATGCTTACCGGACTCGGATTGATAGAGACAAGTTCTTATGATTTGACTGATAAAAACAACAATAATACTAAGATGTGCTTTGAATCAGAGGTTGTAGAGCTTGAAAATGCTCTTGCAAAAGATTACTCTATTTTAAGAAGCTGGATTACCCCAAACCTGATCCAAATCCTGAGCGAAAACACCAACAGGGAACATCCACAGAACATATTTGAAATTGGGAACACATCCCGAGTGAATAAAAACACAGAGACTGGAGTAGAAGAGAACTGTAACCTAGCAATTGCTCTGTGCAGCGTCGAGGTTGATTTTACAAGGATAAAGCAAGTTTTAGATACTTTGATGAATGCTCTAGACCTAACCTACGAACTAAAGGAAGAACATCATCCTTCTTTCATTTCAGGGAGATTCTCAAAGGTACTAGTTGAGAAAGAGGAAATTGCAATAATGGGAGAACTACACCCGAAAGTGCTTGAAAGTTTTAACTTATATGCGCCCGTGTCTGCATTTGAATTAAATCTAACTCAACTATATGCATTATTAAAAAACAAAAAAGAAAGGTGATTAATCATGGCTAGGAGATTACAGATAGCTGTTCTTGGCAGCAGCAGGGAGATTTGCACAAAAAAGACTTATGAGTTGGCAGAGCAAGTTGGTGAGGAAATCGCAAAGATAGGAGCCACAATAATTACTGGCGGAGGCCATGGAGTAATGGAAGCTGCTATGAAAGGAGCAAAGAAATACAATGGAATAACCCTTGGAATCCTTCCCTGGGGCAAGATAGAGCACTACAATAAGTACTGCGATGTTATTGTTGCCACAGGAATAGGCTGGTCCAGGGACGCTATTAATCTTAACAGCTCTGATGGAGCCATCATTGTTGGCGGGGGAGCAGGCACTCTTAACGAAGCCACATACGCCTATATCGAGGATATTCCGATTGTAGCCCTTACCACCAGCGGAGGAATGGCAGAATCCTTGACAGGCATTTATTTTGATGTCAGGAAAACAGAGAAAGTTATAGGGGCAAAAACTCCGAAAGAAGCCATAGAAAAACTTCTCGAAGCGATTAAAAAGAAAAAGATAAAGTCAAAAAGGCAAGGGATAAAAAAGAGAAAAATGGAGTATTAAAATAGAGTTTTAGGCTTGTTTTTCCTCGGCTTCAGCTTCTTTTAGCTCTTCACCAGCACTAACAGGCGGCTTTGCTTTAGCTGCCTTCTTAGCTGGTTTTGCTTTTTCTGCCGGCTGCTTCTGAGGCTTCTCTTTTTTCTTCCTTATCCTCTTAGGCCTCTCAAGCTTCTTCTTAGGCTTGCTCTCCTTTAAATCTATGCCTAGCTCCTTGAAGAGTCTTATAATCTCTGGTTTTGGAGCATTCTTATTCACGCTCAGAACTTTGCCCAGAGGCTCAAGGTGCCTGATGTTGCATTTCCTTCTCCTGGTTTCGCCATCTATCATTACGTACTTATCATCAAGAGTATCAACTATCACGCATCTTTTGCCTGCGTCCCTGCCTGCTATTTTTACGCACACTCTTCCTAGCTCGAACATCTTTACAGCCTCCTTAAAAGTTTATCCTTAAAAGTTTAAAATTTCTTTATTTTTAATTTTTATTTCAGCATCCGAAGATTTCTTTGTTTTTTGTCGCCAAAAAACTCATGGACGCCTTGATAATATGTTCATTGATAATATATTCATTGAATACTCAATTCTGTCAGCCTTGCTTCCTTCTTCAGCTTCTCTCTTGCACACTTATTGCAGAGAAAGCCTCCGTATGGGCGTTCAGGCCTTTTCTTGCTCTTGGCAGTGTTTTTTGCCTTTGCAGTGCTTAGTCTTGGGATGCCTTGCAGCTCTGAGCCGCACAAAGCGCACCTTATCGTGCCTGGTTTTCTCGCTAGGTAAACCCTTTTCACTTTCCCGCCAGGCATTCTTCTCTGAATTCGCCTTAGGCTTCTTGACCTGAATCTTGGTGCTGGCATTTTATCCTCTGGAAAGAGGGTTGGTTTATAAATATTGCGCTGAGAAAAAAAGTTTTGATTAAGAGGAAGAACTTATCCTGGAGAAAGGAATTAATTAGAATTAATTTCTTAATATTTTAGTAACAGTCAATAAACCTTTAAGATTTTTCTTAACCCTATGCTTATTAGCATGCTAAAGATTATATAAGTCCAGAGCCAGTTCAGCTTCACTCCCAGCAGCTCTTTGAAGGGGTAAATCTTCTCGTTGCCTATAACTATTTTCTTAAGCTTTGAGTTCTGTATTGTTTTTTCTGGAGGAGCGTATTGGTGCTGGGAACTGATTAGCAAGGGCATATCGTATTCCTCATTGTTGTAATTCATATTCAGCTTATATTCGCCTCCGCCTCCTTTTAAGCTCCACTCTGCTTTCCCACCTGTAATTAGCTGAGTCGCGTTTCCAAGCATTTCCAGCTCAGGAATGGTAGCCAAAGCAATAGTCTGAGCATGCCCTTCTGCAAAGTATGCTGTCACCTTAAACTCCTGGTTGGGAGAAATAGGATAATATGCCATGTGCGCATTTAGCCAGCCAAAGATGATGATGATAGGAATCAGGGTGTAAAGGGTTGATTTGAAGCTGCTCTTCATGTACTCGAGGTTGCCTTTCATTGCTTCACTTTGTATTTGCATTGCTTTCTGAGGGTCTTTCTTGCTTAGCTCCTTTATCTTTTTCTGGTGTTCTTTCATCTCCTCCTTTAGCTTCTTCATCTTTTTTTGGTCAGTTGTGAACCTATAAACCAAGGTTATTATGAGAGTGAGAATAAAGGATATGAGCAGTATGGCTATTAGCGGAGTCATCTTTAAAAGAGGATTGAATACCGGGTCTAATATGCTTTCAAAAGCCATTACCATTCACCTCAATTCATCTCAAACAAACTCAAATCAAATCACTCAAATAAAAATTTTTTATCGCTCTTAAAAATTAATCGATTCATTATGCCGCAATCCTATCTATAGTCCTATCCAGTAATGAACTTCCTCATCGCAGGATTCATATCCATCATGTGGTGCTGGGCAATATCCTCGTATAATCGGTAGACTATCATGACTGTAAGCAGGATTCCTGTTCCGCTTCCATAAGCTCCTGAAATGTCTGCCAGGGCAGCAAGCAATCCAACAGCTAATCCTCCCATGACTGTCAAGGGCCAGATGTACCTGCTGAGCATTCTTTCAAGAACACGGACGTCCTTTCTAAAGCCTGGAATCTGTAATCCTGAATTAATCATCTGATTGGCTTGGCTTCTTGCATCCAAGCCAGAGGTCTGGACCCAGAAGATGCCGAAAAGCATTGCTCCAAACATCATGAATAGCACATAGACAAGGGCATGCCAGATATCAGTCAGCTGAAGAGAGTGGGTTATGAGTTTGCTCACGATCTGGGGCCCGTAAAGCCATTCTGCCAATCCTGAAATAGGAGTGTTGCCTGAGAATACGCCTAGAATAGGATGCCCCCAGTTGTAGAGCAACCTTGCAAACAGCTGAACATTCGCTATTAGAGCTGCTACAAGGATTACTGGGATGTTGCTTGTATAGAAGAAGTGCAGGGGCCATCTTATGCCATAGCCTCTTACCCTGCCAAAGCTTAACGGAACCTCCACTCTCATTGCCTGGGCATAAACCACGAGCAGGAAAACAATTATTGTGGCTGCTATTGCAGCGAACATAAGCCCGGCTGTCACAGCCTCACCTGCGCTCAGGGATTGTATAAGGGCAGGAACTGCTCCTGCTGCTACTCCAGGATTATTAGGGCTTGATAAGGGGTTGAAGAGCCTTACAAAAATGGTTTGGGAAACGCCTGCTGCAATGAACAAGCTGATTCCTGAGCCAAAGCCCCACTTGCTCACCACCTCGTCCATGAACATTATCATTAATCCTCCCAGGAATAGCTGGAAGATTATGATAAAAGAAGAAAATCCTTGGGCAGGGCGAAGCCCTCCCATCTGCACGTATATGAAGGCTTCGAATATTATAAAGAAGATGGATAATAGTTTCTGAATCCCCTGAAACCTTCTCTTTCCTTCGTGAGAGGTTAAGTCAAATTTTACCAATCCAGAGCCGTTAAGCAGCTGGAGCACAATAGATGCAGTTACTATTGGCCCTATGCCTAGGCTGATTATGCTTCCCATGGGCGATGCAAGGATTATGGCGAAGAACTCGAACTGCGCAAGAGCAGCTTCTCCTAAGCCATACAAGGGGACTAATCCGAGGATAAAGTACAATACAAGAATTATAAGAGTCCATTTAAGTTTTTCCTTAAAAGCAAGCCTCTTCTGTTTTGGTGCTTGGACTTCAGGGAGATTATACAGAATGTTTTCAAAGCCACCCATTTTCACAACCCTTAACTCTCAATTAGCTCAATTCTTAGCTGCGCCCACGGCCAATTATTTTTTTATCAAATTTAATTTTATCCAATTTTATTCTTCAGCACTATTCTCTTCAGCACGGTTATCTTTAGCATCCTTTCCTTTTGCATCGTCTTTTTTAACTTCTTGTTTATCGTCTTGTTTAGCTTCTTCGTCAGCCTCTTCCTTTTTTTTCTCTGCAGGTTTCCTGACTTTCTTAACAATGCTCTTCAAAACCTTGACTTCCCCGCCTGCTTTCTTAACCTTATCAACTGCTTTTTTTGAAGCAAAATCAGTAACTATGAGCAGCTTTGCGCCTGTTTTTGTGCTTATCTTTCCTTTTCCAAGGAGCTTGTCATAGCCAATTTTACCTAAGTCAAGAGAAAAACCATTTGGATTTTTGACTGCAACTCCCTGAGCAGCCCAGGCAGAAAGATTTTTTTGAACGTCCTCCAGGTTGATGGCTTTTATCTTCATCCTGTTCTTTGAGCTAAAGCCTTGCTTTCCAGTGGGAAGGTGCCAGAAGCTTGGCTTTTTTGCATCGCCCCTTTTACCTGATCCAGCCCTGCCTCTGCCTCCGCGATTGCCTGCTCCCTTGTGATGAGCAGCCCCTCTTCCGTAGCCGTGGAACTTGCTGCCCCTCTTCTTGGATGTTTTCTTTTTTTTGAAACGCATAATCATCGCCTTTATTTTTATCTCTTTATCTTGAATTTAAAGCATTTTTCTTATTAAATCGTTAATCTTTGTTCCTCTGTAGCCAAGGGCTCCGCCTTTGCTGAAAGGGTTTTTAATCCCTTTTCTCTCAAAGCCTCCTCTTGGCGGGTGAAGGGCAAAGAATTTTTTGAGCTCTCCCTTGCTGTTTCTTCTTCCCCTGGCTTTCACCAATGCCTGGTAAGTTTCATCATTAATCTCTCCAAAAGTAAGGTAGTCTTTGCATTTTATTGCAGCCATCCTGTTGCTTGGTATGTCAGGAATGACAACGCAAACATGCTTTTTTCTCAAACAAAGGGCATAAAGCGTGTTCCTGATATCGCCTTTGGTTCCTGTAAGCCCTCTTATGAGCATGAGTGCGATTCTTCCTTCGGATTCTGAAACAGAGGATTTATTACTAACACTGCTAACTGGTTTGGTTACCTTTACTGTTTTTGCCTGTTTTACAACTCTTTTTGGCTGTTTTCCTTTTTCTTCTGCTTCTCTCTTGGTTTCTTCTGCCATGGTATCACATTAATAATCTGTTTTTTTAGGGCGAGGTTGTTGATTTCATTAATCAGCGTTTTGGGCACTTGCGTTATCATTATCATTTGGGCTTTCCGGAGGCAGCACTGCCTGCCCAAGCTCCTGCCCAAGCGGTTCTGTTGCTTCAAGCTCTTTGCTTTCTCCATTAACTTCAGTCACTTTTTCTGAGGGCGTGCTTCCATCCACAATTCCGAGTTTCCTAATATCTTCTGGCTTAATTTTTATAATCGTGAGTTTTCTCAGAGCATCTTCGCAGGCATAAACAAAATTCAAGAGGTTCCTGGTCTGCCCCCTGGTCTTGGTCCACACATCCTTGATTCCTGCAAGTTCAAGCACTTTTGCAATCTCTTTCTCACAGCAGAGCCCTTTGCCTTTTGGCGCAGGGATAAACTTTATCTCTACTGAGCCGCACTTGCCAGTAACTGTGAATGGTATTGAGTGCGGTTTTCCGCAGTTACACTGCCATGAGCCGCATCCTCTCCTGATTTTAAAGACGTTAAGTTTTGCCTGCCTTATGGCTTTTTCTCTTGCAGGAACAGTTTCTTTGGCTTTTCCAGCGCCAAGGCCGACGTGCCCGTTTTTGTCACCGACAACTACCAGGGCGGAAAATTTTGGTTTGTTCCCTTCCTTGGTTTTTTTCTGTGTTTGCCTAAACACGCGCCTTGCTCCTCCGCCAAACTTTCCTTTTGACTGTCCTATCAGCAGCAAGTCCTGCTCCAAGTGCAAGAGGGAATCTACTATTTCTGGCTCAAGTATCTTCTGCCCGTGGTTGAGTATTTCATCAATCTCAAGCAGTTCCTTGTTCTTCACATTTGTACCGAGCTGAGTCTTGGGTTTCCAGCTTTCTAAAGAGGCTGCCTCTTTTTTTATAGTAGCCTCTTCCCCCGAGGCCGCTCTTTTCCTTGCAGCGTATTTTACTCTGTTCCCTGACTGCCCTTTTCGCCCTTTCCCTGCTGATTCTTTTCTTCTTGCCATAAGTATCAGTCACTCATTATTTTCTTTTTAAAATCTTCAAAGTCCTGTTTTAGCTTTGCCAAATCCAAGTTCTTTTTTCTATAATCTGCAAACTGAGTTTTCTCTTTATTTAAGGTAAAAAACTTGATTATGTGCTCTCCGTTAAGCCTATCTTTAGGCGGAAAAATGTCTTCTGAAGCAGGTATTTTTATTCCAGCATCAATGGCTCCATTAATCGCGGCATAAATTCTTGAGCCAGGGATGGTTGTGTGCAATCCAACATCAGCTATAGCCTCTTTTATGCCTTTAGCAAGAGCCTTCTTGCCAAGCATTAGGCCTGCTAAGTAGCAAGCAGGCAGGTTGTTGCATGAGTATTTCCAGCCTAGCTTCTGAAGGTTGCCTGAATTGCTTCCGCAAACAATTTTATCTCCTTGAATCGAGTATTCTGCTATTTGGAGGATGATTTGCTTGTTAGTCTTTCTAATAATCATTCTTGGCTTCTTGCTTTTAAGCAGGAGAAGCCTTTTCTTATAATTCGTCTTTCCTTCCCGTTTCCTTCTGTATTGCATTACTTTTTTCCTTTCCATTTCTCTTCACGTCATACTAATCTTCTGTTTAACCTATTGTTCCAATTTGCTGCTCAAGCTTCAGCATTCGTCTTCTTTATTCTGCTTGGTTTTGCAGGAGCTGTTTCAGGAGCTGTTTTTTTCTGAACAAAGTTTTCCTTGAACTCTGCCTTTAAATCTGCTTTCCTCTTGGTTTCATCAGCTGCTCCGGGTCTTTGTAAAGGGCTGATGGTCTTTTGTAAAGGCCTAAGAGCCATCTCATGTTCTTCAACATACAGTTTGATGTGATTCACGCTTCTAAAAAAGCCTCCTTTTGATTTCAAGTAGAGCTCTCTAAAAGAGCCGGCTTTCAGGTGTTGCTTAAGGCTTTTTAGGAATTTTCTTTGAGAGCGCACCCTGTTCATCCATGCTCGCTTTTTTGGTTCTCTGGCCGTAGCCTTCCCTTTCCTGCTTCCCAATCCTTTTCTCAACCCTTTTCTTCTCTGAATTATCCTCTTGTTGGCCCTCACTCTGGATACGCTCTTTTGAGGAGCTTCCCTTATTGCTCCTTCACCTATGAGCATCCTGATATCTGTTTTGGTGATGGCTTCCTTTATATCCTCGAGCCTTGCAGGGTCAAAAACTGCTCTTTTTTCAGAGCAGCCGAGCACGCTTGCTGCAAGCCTTTTCTGGAGTTTTAAGTTCATCTTCATTTACCTCTTGAACATCATATTTTTTTTGTGAGGAGTTTATCTTTTTCTTCTTTCTCAAGTTTTTTCTTCTCCTCATCTGTAAGCTGTTTCTCCTCTTTCGCTTGGGCTTCTGCATTCTCCCTTATCGTCTCTTTTGCTTCCTCTTTTGCCTCGGCCTCTTCTTTCTTCACAGCTTCTTCTATGCTCTTCTTTTTCTCTGCTTCTTTCTCTTTGGTCAACTCCTTTTTCCTGCCTTCTTTTCTCTGTTTCAGGTCAGCCCGAATTCTTGAAAGGGTTTTGTCAGCGTCCAGGTTCAGCAAAGCCAAGCCTCTCTTCTTTATCTCTTCAACGAGCATGCTTCTTTTTTTATCTCCCAGCCGCGATGATAAAATCACTCCGTGCTCCTTGGTAAGAGTTCCTAATTGCTTAAGGCTTAACACCACCACAGGCAATAAGCCTGATTTATGCAGTCCTCTTACTTCTTTTGGTGACTTAAGCCCTGTCTCTGGTATTGAGGCGTGAGACCTTTTCCTCAGCCTCTGTTTATTATCAACTCCTCTTGGCTTTCGCCATCTCCAAGCTAGGTTCTTGGATTTATAATAGTCCTTTTTCCTAAAAAAGGGTTTTCCCTTTTTTGTCATCTTTCTCTTTTCCAGCAACTCCTTTTTATCTCTCATCTTATCTCTTGTTTAATTTTTTTCCTTGATTACTTCCGGCCTTTTTAGCCCTTCACAGGCTCTCCGTCCTTTTCAACAATGAATATGCCGTCTTGGAATACCCTTTTATCAAAGCCCGACCTCCGAGTAAGCAGTTCGATCAGGCTAGCCGCTCTGCTCGCAGCAGCCTTGTCAATGCCTTCCACCAGGATGTATTGGCCTTCCACTTTCACATTCACTCCTTCTGGCAGGGCGGTTGTTCTGGGCACTGTCTCTCCGTAAAAGTTTTTTAGCTCAAACAGGCTTCCTTTAACACTGGCTGTCATTGGGAAGTGCCCAGAGCATATTTTTAACTTGTAAACATGCGCCTCATTCGCTCCTTTTATCATGCTTTTCAGGTGGGCAATATAAGTCTTGATAAGTTTCTTCTCCCTCTTGGTGGCTTTTTTTGATTCAAACACAACACTATCACCTATGACTCTTGCGGTTATTTTAGGGTTGTAGAATCTTCTTTTGACCTCTCCTTTTAGTCCTTTTACTGTGAACATTCTGTTATCTAGGGTTATGTTTGTGTTCTCGGGTATTTTCAGTTCCTCTTTAAGGTCTTGTTTCATTTCAAATCACATCAAATCATATCTAATCACATCTAATAGCAATAGCTGATAAGTTTTCCCCCAAGCCCTTTTTTCTTTGCCTCATTATGCGTCATCAACCCTTGAGGGGTGCTTATGATTAGTATTCCAAAGTCCTTTGCCGGTAGGAATCTTTTCTCAAACTTCTCAAAGGCGTCTTTCTTAACGCTAAAGCGAGGCTTAATAACTCCTGTCTTGTTTATATTGCCAATAAGGTTAATCCGAAGGAAGTTTCCTTTTGAATCTTTTACCTCTTCAAGGCCACCGATGAATTTGTTCTCCTGCATGATATAAAGCGCCTTCTTGATGACTTTTGAATTGCTCTTGGTCACAATCTCTTTCCTACCTATCTTTTCATAAGCGCTAATCTGGGAAAGCACGTTTGATAAAGGGTCATTAAGGCTCATCTTGTCTCAACCTCACCGGTATTTTTTGAATCCTATCTTGGGAGCCACTTCTCTGAAGCATTGGCGGCAGAAGTGCAGCCCGTACTGGCCGATGTGAGCAGCTGTTTGGCCGCATCTCCGGCACTTATGCATGCTCCTCCCGAATTTTCTTTGGCGCGGAACATTGTACTTAAGGAACTTTTCGTACTTGGCTGGCTTACTCCTTATTTGTTTTAAAACCTTAGTATGGTTACTGGTTGTCATCTCGGATTTGTCCTCTTCATTCTGTTCCTTGCTCCTCACTTATATTTATTGCAAAGTTTTTCTTCATGAACTCTATAGCAGCATCTTTCCTTATCCTGTGTCTCGCAGGGATTTTTCTCTTCATGATTTTCCTTCTCTTAATCCTAAAGCCTGGTCTTTCAAGCGTGAGTGAAGCCTGTAAGCCCATTATTCCTATTTTATGGTCATACTTTATGCCTGGGATATCAATATATTCGTGAATCCCGAAAGATACATTGCCTTCATCATCAAAGTTATCTTTGGATAGCAAATTGTTGTGGGCAGCAAGAAGCCTTCTAATCAGCTCCGCGGCCGGGGCTTTTCTTATGGTGAGTTTGCACCCGATAGGCAAGCCAGGTCTTAGTCCCCAGCCAGCGATTCTTTTCTGGGTCATGGTTTTTACAGGGTCAATCCCTGTAATGTTTTTTAGCAGGAGCATTCCTTTGTCTAGAACAGCCTGTTCTTTGCCTGCGCCTATGTTCAGGGTCAGTTTCTCAATCCTTATTTCATTCATCTTCAAATTCATCTTCAAATTCATCTTCGAACCCATTTCAAATTACTTTTTGGCCGCTGTCTCTCAGGTTATTTTGATTATTGATTTAATTGTTACTTTGATCGTTACTTTGATTATTTCTATTCAATGTTTTTCTTCAATACTGATTTCTGGCTTGCCTTTGCCTACAACAAAGGCATACGCTTTCTTGGTCTCAAAAACATCCTTGCCTAATTTGAAAACAATGTTTTCTGCCTTAAACCCGTCAACAGCAGCAAGGTTACCGACGTGTTTCCCTTTGTAAAGGTAAACTAAGGCTCCTTGCTCAAGCTTCAGGGATTTGATTATTTTATTCTCATAAAGGCTATAAAGGACGGAGTCGTTCTTTTTTACTTCTTTTAGCAGGGCATCATCTTTTCTGAGCAAGAAGTTTCTTCCGTCTGAGCAATTAAGCTGGATTTTGTCTTCTGAAAGGTACTTTTTATCAACCACCTTTGAAAGCTTTAGCTTCGCATCTTCATCACTTATCTTCAAAAGGAAAAGCTTGTCTTTCCTGTTAACCAGGAGGCGATAATTTTCTTTTATTGAAGGAAAGCTCACAACATCCAAGAAGCCAACTGGAAACTTCTCGTCATAACGCCTTTTCCCATTAACAAAGACGCCCTGACGCTTCATAAGGTATTTGGATTCCTTGGTTGTTTTTGTTTTATGCAGAAATTCCTTGATTACGCTGTTCAGGGAGATAGCCAATTCTAGGCTCCTGCCAGCATTAGGGCGGCTTATGAAAACATTCCCTTTTCTAAGGATATCCCATCTCTTGGGCGCATTTATCCTTTTAATGTGACTTTTTCCCATTTTGAAACCTTTTTTTATTCTTTTTTATTCTTTTTTTCTTCTCTTGAACCTTCGCTTATCTTCAAGGCTCAGCTCTGTTATTAAAAGGTTGGAAGCATGAAATCTTGGCCTGCTCTTTGAACCGTCTTTTTTCGAAACCTCAATCCCGGTTATCACTACCCTGCTCTTTTTTAAATCAACAGCTTCTACTTTACCTTCGCTTCCTTTGAACTTTCCAACCATAATCTTTGCTTTATCACCAACAATCACTCTTGCTCGATTTATGCCGTGCTTCTTCACAAGCTCCTTAGCAATGGGAGCGTGGAGGAATTTTGCTCTAATGTGAAGAGGAGCATTATGCCTGTACTTTCTCTGCTTCCTTGGCTGCTTGCTTGCCTTCCATTTTGTTGAAAACAGCTTTTTCATAATCATCAACCCGGATATTGTATCTTTAGCATCTATAGCCTCTATATGACCATGCTGGCTACTTTGGCAATGGTTGGCCAGCGCTCCGTAACTTCTTTTGCTATTGGACCTTTGAAAATTGTTCCTTTGGGAGTTCCTTTGTCGTCTTTCAGTACAATCGCGGCGTTATCCTCAAATTTTATTCTGACACCATTCCTTCGCTTATATTCCCTCCTTTGGCGCACAATAATAGCAAAAACCACCAGTTTCCTCATATCTGGCCTGCCTTTCACAACAGCAGCTGTTATCAAATCCCCTATTCCCCCTTGAGGGTTTCTTCCTTTTACAGTCTTGGCTCTTTTAAAGGAGATTATTTTGAGTAGCTTGGCGCCTGAATTGTCGCAGGTTTCAAGGTAAGAGCCTTTCTGCAAGCCCGCTGTTATGTGTGCTTTGACTGCTTTCATCTTTCATCGCCTTTTTCTTCTTTCTTTGGCTTCTGCTCTTTTTCTTCTTCAAGCTTAATCAAGGGTTTCTCCATTCCCTCTTCTTCCCTGACAGCCTCTGCTTTCAAGACTTCCCTTGTTGATTCCTTGCCAATAACCTCAACAATAGCAAAATTTTTTGTCTTGGAAAGAGGCCTGGTCTCTGCTATCAAAACAATATCCCCCTTCTTTGCATCAATGCATTCAGGATTATGAGCGCTTACCTTGCTTCTTCTCTTCTCATATCTCTCGAATTTAGGAACATACACCCTCCGATCCCAAGACACAATCACTGTCTTGGACATCTTGTCGCTTGCAACAGTGCCTGTAAGCAGTTTTCCCCTTATGCTTAGCTCTCCGTGAAAAGGGCAGTTTTTATCTGAGCAACTCTTCTCCGGGTTTTTCAGTTTTAATCCGATTCCTTTCTTTTTCATCTCGTTTCTCTCCGGCTTTTTAGTGGTTATTCTTTGAGCGTGGTGGTTATTTTTTGAACTTGATTCTTTCTTCTGGTCTGCACAGGATTTTTTCTCCAAGGATTTCCTTTTCTCCAATCCTGAACACAGCGCCTTTCTTCAGTAAAGTTTTTTCTTGTTTTTCCTCATCAAGTATTATGAAAGTATTTTTTGTTTCATCAATTATTTTTCCCTTGGTCCCTTTGAGGTCTTGGTTTTTTGATTTGACAACTTCTATTATACTGCCTATAAATTCCTCTGTAAGGTTATGATCCATCTTTTCTTTAGGTCCTATTCTTCACACTTTTTTGACATCTATCATGTCTGGGCTGAAGCCGAGCTTTACGAACTCTGCCTTTATGTCTTTGAGGTGGTCTCCTTGAAGCTCAACTGCACCGTCTTTTGCTGTGCCTCCGCAAGCAAATCTGGTTTTGAGCTTCTTTGCCAGTTCTTTCAAGTCTATCTCGTTCTGGTTTATGCCTTTAATCACTGTGCTGATTTTCCCAAATTTCTTCTTTATCAATGTAATCTCTATCTTCTGGTTTTCCTTTGCGATTGTTTCACAAACGCAAAGCTCTTTTGGCAGCCCGCAAGTGTTGCATACTTCACTCATTTTGTTTTTGGTTTTGTTTTTTGAGTTGATGCTCCTTTTGGTTCTGAAACTTTTCTTTGTTCAGCAATCTTTTCCTTTCGTTGTATCAAAATTTTTTCTGTCTTACTATTTTTACTATTTTTTTCATCCTTACTTCTTAGGAGCATGATTCTTGCAATATCCTTCTTCAGCCTTCTTAACTGGCCAGTATTCTTGGGAGGGGTGCCTGTAGCGACTTGGGAATTCAGCTTGATAAGCTCCAGTTGTAACTCCTTCCGTTTTTGTTCTTGTTCTTCCTTACCCAGTTGCGCCAGTTCCTTAAATTTCATTTTTTCCTTCCTCTTCCTCTGAAGCTGCTACACTAGCCACATCAGTAGACTCGTCAGCAGGTTCTGGAGTTTTCCTCTGCTCTTTCTTTTTCTTGCTTGGCCGGTCGCTCGGCTCTTTTCTGGTTTTTTTTGCGCCTGCTTCTGATTCCTGTTTTCCTTTCCTTGGCTTAGGCAAAGCCTTGTCAGGAGCTGCTGATTGCAAGCCTTTAGCTTTCTCTCCTGTAAGCTCTCTGACTTTTTCATTCAGCTCTTCTTGTACAGAGGCATCTTTAACTTCTCCAACTTGCTTAGCCAAGCCTTCTTTTTCTCGGATTATCTTTATCTTATCAGGAAGCACTGTGTCCGGGGTCATTATGCTTACTTTAACTCCGACCGTGCCGCTTTTCAACTGAGCTACTGAATAAGCAACCCTTATTTTTGAAACCGCAATGTCCCCGCACTTCTTTAAGTAGCCTTGGTAAAATCTCCAGGTCTTGGCTCTTGCGCTAGGCACCTTGCCTGAGATAAGGATTTCAATACCAAGGGCTCCTGCGGTCAGCACGTCTGACATTGCCTTGTGAGCAATTCCTTTGAATCTTGATATTCCGAATCTCTCGAGTGAGTTGGCTATCATCTCAGCGATTATATTAGCATCCAAGCCCAGGCTAGTCACTTCTTCAATCTCTATCTGAGGGTTTTCTAGTTTGAAAACCTCTTTCAAGTCCTTGGTTAGTTTGGTTATGTTGGTGCCTGACCTCCCAACGACAAGGCCTGGCCTGCTGGTGCTGATAACTATCTTTTCTCCGAGCGGAGTTCTTTGGAGCTTTACATCGCTAAGCCCGACCCTCTGGAGGTTAGTCTTTATATATTCCTTAATTTCGAATTCCTTAATGTTTTGGTTAACGAATTTCCTCTCGATCAAGCTTTCGCCTCCGCTTCTGTGTTAGGTGTTGTTGATTTTGGTATTGTTGATTTGGATTTAGCAGCCTTGCTTTGTTTTGCTTCTTTTGTTTCTTTCTTTGCAGGCTCAATTTCCTGCGCTGCCAGCTCAAGGTGCGTTCTCTTCATTCTTATCCTTCTCTTCCTGCCGTAATGAAGAGGCCTTGCTGCTTGCTGGGCGCACGCATGAATTATCCTTAATGATGAGCTTAATCCTTTGTTCTGGGCGTTGGCTTCTAGCGCTTTGAAGAGTTTAAGGAACTCCTGGGAAGCTCTTAAGGGATGTTTGCCTGCTGCAATGCCTTTTTTATGCCCTGCTCCTTCTGTGAATCTTTTAAACGGCACTGCAATTTCTTTATTCATCACCTTTTCTAATATCGCCGTGGCTTTTGCTAAAGGCATGCCTCGGATAAAGGCGCACATCTCTATGGCTGTTTTTGTTGAGATGCCTAAGTCTCTTCCGACTGCCTTGACCACGTTCTCCTTGTCTGATTTGAAAGCATAATTGTATTTCATCTCTGATCCTCATTAGCCAGCTTATTTATCGTTTATCTTATCATTTATCATTAGCCTGCTTATTTGACTGATAGGCTTGCGCTTGACCTTGTTGCGCCTATTCCTGGGGCGCTGTGGGATACTTTTTTTCTTGTCAGCACATATTCGCCAAGCCTGTGATCTATCATCTCCTCAATTACATTAACCTGCTGAAAGCTTCTGCCATCGTGTACTAGTATCATCTTGCCTACCATGAAAGGAAGGATTATCATGTCCCTTAAGTGAGTCTTAACTGGTTTTTTGCTAAGCTTTACTTTCTCAATAAATTGCTTGTCCTGATCATTAAGCCTCTGCAGTTTTCTTCTGCCTTCTGCTGAGAAGAGTTCTGCTAATTCAGTGAGGCTCATCTGCTGTAATTCTTCCAAGCTTCTTCCTCTGTAAGCAAAACCTTTTCTCATCATCTTATTCTACCTCTGGATTTCTACCTCTGAATTCTTTCTCTCATTTACCTATTCCTGCCTGTGTGCCTAGGCCTGATCATTCCGACCTTTTTTCCTGGCGGAGCGTTCTTGGGCGCAATCGTTGGTCTTCCCTTGTGGTGGCTGCTCCTTCCTCCGAATGGGTGATCAACTGCGTTCATGCTGAGCCCTGAAACGATTGGCCAGTACTGGTTCTTGGCTCGCATAGCAAAGAATCTTCTTCCTGCTTTGTAAAACGGTTTTTCTTTTCTTCCGCCGCCGGCAACTACGCCGACGCAGGCTCTGCAGCCAGGGTGGAAGTCTTTGTTCTTTTTTGAAGGGAGCAATAGTGTAACTGCATGCTTTGTCTTCGCAATTACTTTTGCAGCTACGCCTGAAGCCTTTACGAATTTTCCTCCATCTCCCGGCCTGCCCTCAATGTTGAAAACGCTCACTCCCTCAGGAATGTCCTTTAGCTCCAGTATGTTTCCAAGTTTGACTTCTTTTCCGCCAATCTCTATTGCTTGTCCAGTTCTTACTCCTTCTGGAGCTATGATTAAGGATGTAGTGTTATCATCATGTTTTATTCTTGCCAGAGGAGCAGAGTGGGCTCTGCAGTCAAGCAGTTCAATAATTACTGCTGTGCCGTTCTTGCCTATCTTGGTTGCTCCTTCAAAGCTAAAGCTCGGCCTTCTAAAAGTTGGGCTTCCGGTTCCCCGCTTTTGTGAAGTTATGTTTTTACCCATAAATCATCTCTCCAATCACGTTATCCCTAATCGCACGTTATTTTATATTATTTCCAATCATATTAAATTAATATCGTCTTAACCTCATATTTTTCATATCGTATTAATTTTATATCGTATTAACTTACTCAAGTAATATTCTACCTTACATTAACCCGAGCTTTGTTGCCAAATCGATAGCTGGGCTTTCTGGCGCAAACTTTACATACGCCTTTTTTCTTCCGCTGAAATCGCTTGTTGTATGAACTTTAGCAACTTTTACATTAAAAGTTTCCTCTATCTCTTTCCTTATCTCCTGCTTGGTTGCTTTATTATCCACAACAAAGACCAGCTTATTCTCTGATTCCATGAGCCGTATGGATTTCTCTGTTGACAAAGGATATTTGATTATCATTTTTTAGCCTCGGTTTTATTCTTATTCTCCTTAGCTGCTTTTACAAGCTTACCTTCTTTTACAGCTTCCCCTTTTTCCGGGCTTTTTCTCTTTTCACTGGTTCCCTTATAGTAATCAGTAAACAGGTTTTTCTTAAGAGCCTCTAAGGATTTGGTTGTGAAGAGCGTTGCTCTGCCAACATGGCCTCCTGGTGCAAGCAGTTCTGCATTGAGGTTTTGAACACATACACAATCCAGGCCAGAAGCGTTTGCAGCTGCTTTTCCTATCTTGGCGCGGTTTGCCACTACCAGAAGCAGGCTTTTTTTGAGTGCTTTTCTCCTTCCTCTTCTTTTTCCCTTTCCTGCCCTTATCCTGGTATTCGCTGCTCTTCTTAGCTCTTGCTCAAACCCAAGTCTGACCAAGGTTTTTAACAGTTCCTTTGTCTTGCTGATCTCTTCGAATTCTTCTGTAATCAGGAAAGGATAGTTCTTGGGGAGTGCATGCCCTCTCTCAGCCACAACATCCTTGTTCATCACAGCACTCATTGCTGAGCAGATGGCTTTTCTTCGCTCTTTCTCATTTATTTTCCATTTGAAAATCTTTTCAGCTTTCGGAGGGTGGGCTTTTCTTCCTCCCACAGTGCCTGGCGCAAAGTCACCAACCCAGAAGAACTGGCTTCCTCTGTGAGAAAGTACTTTCCTAGGCACTCTGCTTATTCCATGGCCGTAACTGGTTTTGTAATCACGGCGCTTCCTAGAGACTTCTACATGATGCCTTTTTCCTGCCTCTTTGTAGGCTCCGTAAGCCTGTCTTCGGTTATTCTGTATAGCAAGAACTGCTTTTTTCACAAGGTCTATTCGGAGTGGCTCTTGAAATTGGATTGGTAGCTCGGTTTCTCCCATCTCTGTTCCTGATGTGTTTAGCACTTTTATCTTCATCTTAGCACTCCTTTTCCTCATCTTCCTTGCTTTGAGCTTAGACTAATGTGAGTTATTGTGGGAAGAGGCTCCTCTAGCTTGGACGCGCGTATTGGCTGTGTCAAGATTATTAACCTCTTCTTGGCCCCTGGCACTGAGCCTTTTACAAGTAAATAAGCTGAATTTATCTTACCATACCTCAAAAATCCGTCTTTGGGGTTAATCTCTTCTGGCTTTGCCCCTATCTTTAAGATTTGAAGGTTCATCTGAAAGCGCTGGTGATAGCCCATCTGTCCCGAATATGCTGTTCTATACATTATGTGCTGCTGGCCGCACCAAGGCCCTCTGCTTCCTGGCTGACGCCTGCCTTTCTCTGATTTGTGCGGCTTAAGGGCAATGCCAAAACGCTTAACAGGCCCTTGTAGCCCTTTGCCTTTTGTGACTGCGCGGGCATCAATGAACTGGGCTTCCTTGAATACTTGTTCAACCGTGATCTCTTTGTCAGCATTTGCTTTTATGAATTCCAGCTTGTCCTTGTTAGTTCCGCTTAATTTCAGCTCAAAAATCTCAGGTTTCTTCTTCCCAAATCCTGCAGCTATTGGTTGGGTATAAACCACTACGCTAATCTCTGCATACTCTTCAGGGTTTATCTTGTCAAGCTCTTTTATGTCAGGAATGTTTTTTGGAATAGAAATCTTTCGTTGAAGCTCTTTGGTGGATTTGAAGAAGAAGTCGGTAGCAGCAAACAAGCCGTAAGGATTTTTTTTGTAAAAGCGAGCAGAAAGAATCTTGATGGGCGGACACTCAATGACTGTGGCGGGCATCACGATTTCCTCGCCTTTGGTAAGCGAAGTCCTCTTGTTGTCCACGCCCAGCAAGTGAGTCATCCCTGCCTTATAGCCGCAAAAGCCAAGAAGGGTTGGCTTGTCAAAGCTCTGGCTAGACCAACTCCTAATTCTAGGGTAAGGCCGGTTAGCTCGCTTCCTAGGCCAAACTCCCATGCTTCCTTTTCTTGGTTTTCTTATATTTGCCATTTCCTCTCTCTGCGTATACTTCTTGATAACTAAACATTAATATGATAAATATAAAAAGAGCCTTTTGCTAAAAGCACCTTTATAGAAGACACTAATCTCTCTAATTAGCGTACTGAAAAGGGCTTTCTTTTCAGGCTTTCTTACAAGTCCAGGTTCATTACCACCTGAACCAGAGGAAAAAACTGTAGTTTATTTATAAATGTTTTCATAAAATTTTTAATTTTATTGAACAAGCGAACAGAGTTCGCTGTCCCAGAAAATTCTAGATTTTCTGAGAACAGCAAATCAGAGTTTGCTTGTTTGTTAAGCTCGCCCGCAGTCTCATTTTTTCCTTTTTCTCGGCTCTCCTGCCCTGGCTCTTCTCTTCGCATACTGCAAAGGGTTCTTTATTTGGCTGCATAGCTCGTCAGGCTTGCACACAGAGAAGCCCTTGTAGTAAGCCAGGTTATCGCAATTAGGCGGAGGAAGTATCTTTTTTCCCTGCTTTGCATATCGCAACTGGCCTAAGATGTACTGCGGTCTTAAAGGCTCATGATTCTTCTCGTTCCACTCCATTAGCCTTTGCTCTATCATCTCGTAATCCCAGCCGCAACTAGCCAGAAAGTTTATTAGAATAAAAACAGCTCTTTTCCTGCCGTCCTCAAGCCCTTTCAAGATTAAGTTTATGCAGGGAGGGAAGTGCTCCTCGCCAATGGCTTTCTCAGGCAGAGAATAAGCTTTTTGCCTTTCATCAATCTTTTTCTTCCTTTCCTCTTCATCCTTAAAAGTGCTTGCTGCTGGCTTGAAATCAAAAGCATTTCTCAGAAGCTTCTCAGCATCAGCTGACTTAACATTTCTGTCTAAGAAAGGGAGCTCTACCTTCACCTTTTCAGGCTCAGCATCCTCTTTTTTGAACTTAAGAATATTGCTAATATCCACTGGTACGGATATAAGCCAGGATTTCTCATTAAAGGAATAAGGCATCCTGTAAAGGTGCCTTGGACTGATCAGCAGAGTGTCTATTTCCAGGAACGGCTCAACATTGAGCCTTGGAATCCTATCGCCAAACTCATTTTCTTCATAACGGATTATTTGCTCCCCTTTCAATCCTGTTTTTCTGATTATCTTGTCAAAATCCTTTTTCTCCAATTTCATTATCGCTCTGCTAAGCGGCTCTTGTATCAGGAACTTAATGTATTCGGCTATTCTTCTCGGAGCTTCTGGAAACAAATTCTTAACAGGCTGACCTTCAATAATCTTAGGAAAGGCTTCGGAGGGTACTGCGATATGAAAACCTTTGTTGCCCGAAAACTTGGCAGTTATTGACTTTACGCCATTATACTTCAAGGCCTTTATTGAGTAGTAAGCTGCTATCTTGCTGTAGTCAAAAAAATGACAGTCAATATCAAGAACCAGATCCCATCCCTTCCTCAAAGCGTCGAACTCCTCTTTTCTTAGCTCTGTACTAAGCTGCAAAGGATTAACCCATAACTCCTCTGAGCAGTGAAAACTCGTCACGCGCTGCTTTGCCAGCTCAAGAACATCATTAGGGTACGAAATAATCTCAGGACGCTTACCAAACACCTCGCCAAACCTGAAAGCCACCTCCTTGTCCTTTGCCTGCTTTACAATCTCCTCCTGAATGTCTTTTCTCTTGTAGAACGACAAAGTCTTGGCTAGGAACATCTTGAAAGAAAGAAAGCTCCAAGTGTTTTTAAAGAATGTTGTTTTTTATTAACTAGAATATTTATAAAGAGGAAAGCGTTCTTTTTTATTAGCGCGGGCGTGCCGGAGTGGTCAAACAAAAATCAAAGATTTTTGATAGCCAAAATCAGAGATTTGGGACTAAACGGGTACGGTTCAGGGCCGTATGACTCAGTGTCTACGCAGGTTCGAAACCTGCCGCCCGCATTATCATGAACCAAAGTAAAGGGTTAAGAGAGATTATTGAGGAGATTTACAGGATTATTGAGAAAGAAAGGGATACTCCGATAATTGTGGAGGGCAAAAAGGATCAAAAAGCTCTGATTGAGCTCGGATTCAAAAGAATTATCCCTCTTAATGGCAGGTCCTTGTATAATGTTGCAGAAGCAGTAAGCGCAAAAAGAGTGATTATTCTTACTGACCTGGATGCTGAGGGGAAAGAGATTTATTCTTATCTTGCAAAACACTTGGGCACGCGCGGCGTATATGTTGATAACAGGTTTAGGGAGCTGCTTTTCAAGACAGAATTAAGGCAGATTGAGGGTTTGACGCATTATCTGAATAAATTTGGGAACTGAATTGCAAAATCTTAAATCTTCTTAGGCTAAAAACAGCTAGTTCTCATTGTAATCTTTCTCTACAACTTCTTTTATCCGTTTAGCTTTTTTATCTCCAATAAGCTCAACTTGTTTGAGCTCTTCCTCACCTGCATTAACGATGTTTCTTATTGTGCCAAATTTTTTCAGGAGGGGTTTTGCCAGTATGCTTCCTACGCCTGGGAATGCGCTGATTATGTATTCTTGTAATTCCTTGTCTGTCAGGGGTTTAAAGGTGTGAAATACTGCGTCTTTTCTTGTTGGGTCTGCTTCTCTCCTGGCAATCATTAAGAGTAAGCCTGTTGTTTCTTTATGGTTCTTTGTCTGGATAAGCGGAATACCATAGCTTATAATGGTGGTCGCCAAGGCTCCTCTGATGGCGTTCGGGTGGATTTTCCTTTGAAAGTAAATATCTTCCTCTCCTTCAATTATTACCAATGGCCTTTCATATTTTCTTAGAGCAGAAAGCTGGGAAAGGAGCCTGCCGTCGATTATTGAGTCTACAAAGTCTTTTACTGTTTTATGCTCAACAGCCACTCTTTCACTAAGTAAATAATCTGCAATATCCAATTTTGTGAGCTCCACCTTTACTCCTAAGTCAGATAATTCCTTGATTATGCCAGAGCCTTTCTCGCGGTGGTCAGCAAAGACTGTGAGGCTTGAGTAGTCCCATTCTGATTTTCCTTGCTCTGCTAGCTTTGTCTGCTCTTCACTCTTTTCAGTTCCTTCTGGAGTGACTTCTGCAAGTGGGGAAAGCCCTCTTTTAAGGCTGTGAATGATGCGATACATTCTTTTCTCCTTGTGCACAGAGACCCAGAGATTAGCCTCGTCCCTTGTTTTCTTGGTTACGAGAACTATCACTCTCCCTTTTTCTTGTCGCCCTGTTCTTCCGCGCCGCTGCACAGTCCTTATAGCAGACGGCACTGGCTCATAAAAGATTACTAAATCCACAGCAGGTATATCCAGTCCTTCTTCTGCAACGCTGGTTGCTATCAGGCAGTTGAACTCTCCGTTTCTGAAGGATTCAAGAATCTCTTTCTGCTTCTTCTGGCTCATACCTGTGTCTTTCTTCTTCATTTGCCCTACAAAAATCTTTGACTTGACTCCTATCGAGTCCATTATCTCTTTTAAGTTGCTCGTGGAATCCCTGTATTGGTTGAAAATTATTATCTTGACGTCCTTTTTCTTTTCTAATTCCTTCGCCACGATTCGTCTGAGCTCTGTTATCTTAGGGTGCTCTGCTCCTGCCTGGATGAGATTTTTTGTTTTCATGTACGCGCTTCTGAAGTTCAAGTCTCTTACCAGGTTCTGCACTGCTTTCACTCTTGTTTTGTTAGCTGCTTCCTCAAGTTTTGAGAAGTACTCCATCAATGGTTTTAGCCCTTGCGTCTCCACAAGTTCTAGGGCGTGTTGCAGCTTTAGTGCTTCTGCAAGAAGGCTAATACTCCTCAGGATACCGAAATCCTTTTCTCCGCTCGTCATCTTGGCATACAACACCCTTTGAAGCTCAAGCAAGGCGGTCTTGCTGTAACTAGAAACCCTTCCGTACATGTAGCCAAGCTTTTTCACAGTTTCCAGCTTTTGCTCAAAAGCTGCTCTTAAATAGTTCCTGACCTGCTCAAACTCCTGGGGCAAATCAACCTTTACCCACTCAACATCAATCTCCTTGATGTAAGGCTTGACATCAGGGTCGTCATAAGAGCGTATCTCAATTTCCTCGGCGAATAAGTTCTTGCACACCTCTTTTATCTTTTCCTCCTCAGAGCCAGGAGAAGCTGTTAATCCCAGAATCCTTGGGTGCTCTGCTCTTTTCATGTATTGCTTTGCAAGAAAGACATAAGCATAATTCCCTACTGCCCTTTGAGCCTCATCAACCACTAGCAGGCTTACCTCTTTCAAGGAAATCCTGTTAGTGATAAGGTCATTCTCCAAGCCCTGAGGAGTGCTCACTATGATTCTACTAGTCTTCCAGAGCTCTGCTCTTTTAGCAGGGCGAATAAACCCTGTGAATAACTGGACTTCTGCTTCTTCTACCTCAAGATGCCTGCGCATAGATTCAACGTGCTGGTCGCAGAGAGGGCGGGTTGGCGCAATAATGAGTATTTTGCTCCCGGGATAGTTATTCAGCCGGCTAGCTGCCAACAGCACTGCTATGTTCGTTTTTCCCAACCCGGTCGGCAGCACGACAAGAGTATTCTTCTTTACGGCTGTGTCCAGAATGGTTTGCTGGTAAAGCCTTGGTTCAAAACCGCGAATCATTTTTTTTCAGAGGAAAGAAATAGCCTCTTGTTTATAACGCTTATGCAACCAGCTAACCAAAGTTGAAAAAGAAAAATAGAATAAAAAAGAAAAAGTTGGAAAAGTTTATCTGCCGCGCGCCATCTTGGCTCTTGCAACATTACCCTTCTTGTCAATGAAGTAGAGCCATCCCTTCTCCTTCTTAACGCTAACTTTGGCAACGACTTCTATTTTTCCTTTTGCTTTCTTTCGGCCTCGTGCCATCTTGGCTCTTGCAACATTACCCTTCTTGTCAATGAAGTAGAGCCATCCCTTCTCCTTCTTGACGTGCGCTTGTGCTATTACTTGTGCCATTAAAGGTCACCCCCGATTTTTAATTTATCCGACTATTTATTTAGATTTTATAAGGTTAAATTATGTTCTTATTCTTAAATGTTTTGGTTTTAGCGACGAAAGATTTAAAAAGCCCAAAAAAGAAGGCCGGGCTTCTTACTTCATCTCAAACCTCGAGTAGTAAACTATTGTAATTAGAATTCCTATAATTAAGGCAATGATGTATGAAAATACCTTAAACAATAAAATAAGTGCGGAAAAACTCAGGGCCGTAGCAAGGACCAAAACAAAAGCCCATCTAGAAGCTATGAAAATATAAAGCCCGGTGGTTCCTCCTTTGAATTGTCTCAGTTTCTCAAATGTGGGGATTGGAAGTAAAGACCAGATCGCGATTAGAAGATTAGCCAAAATAATAGCATGGACTAAGGGGTTTCCGGTGGCTAGGTAAAGCGGAGCAATCAATCCAACAATTATGATGTTAGAAAGTGGTCCTGCAAAGGCAATTAACCCTAAATCTTTGTGTTTGACTCCTCCTCTGAAAACTCCGATTCTTAATTTAGGGATAATATCGTAGTAAAGTGTACCTGGAAAGAATAAAGGCACATAACCGTAAGAGAAGAAACAGATTATCACTCCAAAAATAAGTCCATTAATCCAGTATTTATATTCAGAAGAATAGCCTAGCTTCAAAGCGATAAGCTTTTGAATTGAGAAATGAATGAGCAGTGAAAAGAAGAGCACAAAAAAGACGATGATGAAATTTGCAGCATAGTCAAAAGCGGTTTTGCCTTCAATCAGGTCAAAAGCACCCCATCCTTTCACAAGGGTGAGCGAGAAAGATGCCACAACACAAGTTATGAGAAGCCTTTCTAACTCTTTTTTTGAGAATCTCCAACGCTTCTCCACTCTTGTAGCGAATTCATGCATAATAAAAACCTTATTTGGGATTAAGGTTTATATAGATTTCTTTTATGCCGGGTTCTTGATGAGACTTGTCAAGTCTGCTTCGTGCCCTGCGCCGACGATAACCATTATCTTTTTGTCAGGATGATTCTCCATTATTGCCCTTAATTTTAAGGCCATGACCTTGTTTCTTTCAGTGACCAAGACCCTGTAAAGCCCTGGGTATCTTTTTTTCAGTAAGCTTAAAATTTTTTTAACCAATTCTTTTTCAGGCACCTGTCGGAGATTAATTCTCATTCTTTCAGAGAAAGGGGCAGAGAACAAGTCCGCAATAAAATTCAGTTTTTCCTTCCAGCCAATTGCTTTTGAAAGTCTTAAAAGAGTAATCCTAACATCGCGGTCAATAAGAGCTATTTTCTTATTGTTCATCTGTGCTAGCTGAACTGCCCTCAGCATATCGCTCCCGGGCTTTATTCCTACGATGTTGCCGAGCTTCTGTTGAAGAAAGCTTCCAACAACGCCGAAAAGATAGCCTTTCAACCCTAGCTGAGGTATTAAAAGCAGGGAATAATTTGGCTTCTGATTCGAGAGCAATGCGTGAAGCCGGTTCATATCAAGCTCAACAGCCATAATATCAGGGTTTTCTCTTTGAAAAAAGAACTCGATTTCTTTCAGAGAGCTCTCTGCTATGTGCGAGGTTCCTATAATAACAAGGTTCTTGTATTTTAACATTGGAAAGCGAGATTAAGTATAATATTGCTTTATCTTTTTAGTTTTTTCTTCTCCTTTAGGAATGCCAAAAGGGTTTCCGTACGTCTTTATATTGTCCCGCATGGTTTTGTTATTCTGAGTCTCAAGCCCCTTATTAACCAGTTCTGCTCTTACCATCAGGCAGCCTATGTCAATGTTTGCAGGGCAGTCCTGAGCGCAAGCTTCACATTCTGTGCATAAGAGGAAGATTTCCCTGTAATCCTTCTCCTTTGCCAAGAACGCCTTAAACCTTGGTCCGGCCGACTCTTTTTGAAGGAGCGCATAGATTGGGCAGCTGAAATTGCACGCTCCACACAGATTACAGTTCTCAACGCTCTTATTCTTTTTTTCCATGTTGTTTTATCTCTTTTCTTATCTATAATTGATAATCTTGCCCGGATTAAGGATATTATTATAATCGTATTCGTCCTTTAATTTTATAAGCTCCTTTTTCTCTTCTGCGCTCACAAAGTCAGAGTTAATTGTGCCAGAACCAAATATTTTTCCAAGCTTGCCATTAATCCTTCTTATGAATGAGCGGAAACTCATAACCAGTCCTTCATCTTCCTTTTGAAAATAAGCATAAAACAAGCCAAGCCCGATATGCCCGCAAAGAGCCACATTGTTCTTTTCACACCACTCTATAAGGTCGTAACTCTTATCTAAAGTTACCTCGGCATCCTGGATGAAATAATAGCCTTTGCTTCGGAGGATAGAATGCACAGAATCAGCTCTTTTTAGCAATGCAATTACTTCGGGAATAGTTCTGTTTTTTCCTTTCAAGCCAGCATAAGCAACAAAAAGAAGGTAACTATTCTTAAATCCGAAGTGCTCGGCAAGGCTTTTGTCAAAGAACTCCAGAAAATAAACCTCAACATCGCTTTCAAGGTGTCTCGCCTTTCTCAGCAATTCCTGCGGTTGCTCAGAGCTCAAAATATCAACAGATAGTACAGGTTGTTCTGTTACCCGCAGCTTTGCCCTGGTTATGAAGCCTGTCAAGCCTTCCCTGCCGAGGACAAGCTCCTTTTTTTTAGTAAAATACTGTTTTCCTGTACCGTCAATAAACTCTGCTTCTTCAATCCAGTTCTCCATTCTTCCAAGTCTGTGGCTCTCCTTTGTTGCTGCGTTAAAAGCAATCATTCCTCCTATGGTTGTGACTGGGTTAAGGGGTGTAAGCGGGAAAACCATTTTGAATTCATTAAGGACTTTGTTCAAATCAGCTATCCTAACGCCTGCTTCAACCTCAACCATCTTGTTTTTTTCATCAATTTTCAGGATCTTGTTCATTCTCTCAGAGGAAAGAATAACTGTGTTTTCTCCAATGCTCCCATTAACCTGGTTAGTTCCTGAACCTCTAATTGTAATTGGTGTTCGTGTTTGGTTAGCAAAGAGCATGATGCGCCTTACTTGCTCCAGAGTCTGGGGCCAAAGAATCAGGTGCGGCTTTTTTGTGGTTTCTGAAGAGCAATAGCTATAAGCTTCCAAGTCAAGATGGTTTTCAGAGGCATTGTTTGAGCCAACAAAGGTTGAAAATTTTTTTATCATGTTAGTTATTCCTCAACAAGGGCTTCGCTTAGTTCTATAATCTTCTTTTTGCCTTCACAATTTTCATTAAGGTGCACATAACAATAGGGGCAGGAAACAACCACTTTTTTTGCGCCGAGCTGTTTTAATCTTTCCTTTGCAAGGGCATCTGCTATTTTAGGGCTGTTTTGCTTTAATCCACCTCCTGCACCGCAGCAAAAGGTTCTCTGCCTGCTCTTCAAAGGCTCTATGATTTTGAAGCCTGCCTGTCTTAATGCTGCTCTCGGTTCTTTGATTATGTTATTGCTTCTTGCAAGAAGGCAAGGGTCATGATAAGCTATTTCTTCATGTGCATAATGGCTTATTTTGTGCTTATGAGCTTCAATAGTCTGAGAAATGTGCTCAACATTAATGAAATAATGATTCTTGAAAACATGATAACAATGAGGGCAGTTGGTTATTATCTTGGTGATGCCGTGCTTATTGAGGGCCTTAATGTTTTTTTCCTTTAATTCATTAAAGTCCTTGGCGTAGCCGCCATTTAGCAACGGAGAGCCGCAGCAATCCATTTCGTCAATCATTCTGAACTCAACGCCTAAATCAGATAATAATGATTTGTACTTGTTAAGGATGGGCAAAAGTCCATATTTAGTCATACAGCCCGGGTAATAAAGAGTTGTTTCTCCCGCGATCCCTCTGAACGCTCCCTTTACCTTATTAAAAATACTGGGCAAATCAAAATCACCTTTATTTTAGGAAGTGCTGCTTGTTTTAATAAATATTGCTTTTTTTAGAACAAAAAAGAACAGTTAAAAAAATAAACCCTGGAAGACCTCAAGAAACCTGAGGCCTTCCTGGGAAAAGAGGTGAGTGAATATAAAATTTTAAAAATGTTTAGATACTTATTTTAAAGGGGGCATTGTTCCAGGATTTTTCCAAAGGTGGATGCGAACAATGACGCATTTACCCATATCGCTGTATCGTATGATGGGTGGACTTTTGTGTCGTCTGTAAGCATGAATGCAAGCTCTTTATTGTCAATAAGGCAAAACCTTCCTGTGTGTCCTTTGATGTTTCTCACTTCAGCGAACTCATTAAGCTCTTTAGTAACGTCCTTGGATTTGATGGTTAGAGGGGCCAGAATCCTTATTTTCACTCCCTTCTCGCTTGCTTTTCGCAAAGTTTTGCTAAGGTGCTTGTGTTTTCTGACGAGCCCGTCTTCTGAAGTCATAAGAACAACAGACTTAGAAGCGTTTTTAATCATGGTGTTGAGGTGGTTGTAGATTTGAGTTCTGCCTTTTATAACACCTGAGAAATCCGTAGGATTAATCGGCTCAATTCCTTGGGTGTGGAGGGTTACTAGTTCTTTCAAAATATCCGAGCCCCTCAGCTGATCCAGCACCTTTATTTGTTCTTGGGCTTGGATGTCAACTCCTTTCTTCACTCTCTCCAACACTTCCTCCGGAGGAATAGCAATGTATTTGATGGGTTTGCCCAGCTTCATCACTATGAATCCTTTCTTTTCCAGGCTTTCAAGAATGTCGTAGCTCCTGCTCCTGGGGACGCTGGCAATGTCGCTTAATTCTCCGGCTGTTGAAACCCCTCTTGAGAGAAGAGCAGTCCATATCTTTGCTTCGTAACTATTAAGCCCAAAGTCTTTTATTTTCTTTAAAAAGGATTCTTGTACTATCATTTTGTTTTCCTCCCAAGTATTTTTTGAATTATAACTATTGCTTAGTGGGAAAAAAAGAAAGGCTGATTTGTTTATAAAGCTTTCGATTTTGTTATTATTCGAAAGTGATAAAATAAAAAAGATGTTGCTAGCGCTCTCCCCTTGGTTTCGCTTAGAAACGTTGCGGAACAAAATCCTGTTGGAAGAAAAGCAAGGAGGTTGCGTTGTGTGGCCAGCTCGTATTATAGGGTTTGTTTGTGTTTTGTGACTTATTCTTTATAGTAGTTACGTGTGACTTTATGATGTTTTCGAGTGGCTTTATAATGATATTTAGCAACATAATTTTTTGCAATACACTTAGAGATATAGATGTGATGATATAATAAAGAGTTTAGAGATATAGATATAAAATATAATAAATAATAAATGATTTATAGATATATAGATATAATAAATATAAAATTATTATAAAATCATATATATTATAAATATGTTTTCAATATAGTAAATATTGATGCTGAAATCCAAAACCCGGTCGTTGAAGCAACAACATCCTCACCACTAAAACTCCAAAAGAAATTGAGGGGGGCGTCTTTTTCTTCCTATTATGAGATTCTTTATATATTTTTATTAATATATTCTACAGGAAAACAATCTTTATAAACCTTTATTTCTTCTGGAACTTTTCTCGACGATGAACAAAGAAATAAATAATATATTTGAGCAGTTTCTTAAAAAAGAATCGTTATTCAAAGATAAGAAAGTCCTCCAAGCCACCCACATCCCAGATGAAATAAAACACCGCGACGAGCAAATAACTCAAGTAGCCAACATCTTGGCGCCGGCACTCAGATTTGAAAAGCCTTCTAACCTCTTCATTTACGGTAAGACAGGAAGTGGAAAAACTCTCTCAATCCGCTATTTAGCAGAGCAAATGACCACTCTCGCATATAACAAAAAGATTCCTCTTAAAATAATTTACATTAACTGTAAATTAAGGAGAGTAGCAGACACAGAATACCGCTTAATAGCCCAACTAGCAAGAGAGTTTGGAAAAGAAATTCCGCCCACGGGCCTTCCAACTGACGAGGTCTACTCGATTTTCTTTAAAACGCTAGATGAGGAGAAGAGAATCATCTTGTTCCTCCTTGATGAGATTGACCAACTCATTAAGAAAGCAGGAGATGAAGTGATTTATAACCTGACAAGGATTAATTCAGAACTGAAAAATGCCCAAACATCGATCGTGGGTATTAGTAATGACTTGGTATTTGCCAATAATCTAGATCCGAGAGTTAAGAGCTCTTTAAGCGAAGAAGAGATAGTCTTTCCTCCATACAATGCAGTGCAGCTACAGGATATCTTGAAAAGAAGGTCTGCTGAAGCCTTCAAGGAAGATGTCCTGGCAGAAGGAGTCCTCTCAAAATGTGCTGCATATGCGGCAAGGGAGCACGGAGACGCAAGAAGAGCGCTTGAGCTTTTGCGCGTAGCAGGAGAGCTGGCAGAAAGAAAAAGCGCTGATAAAGTCACTATGAAGGATATTGATGAAGCTGAAGAAGTTATTGAAAGAGATAGAATAATAGAATTGGTTAAGAACCAACCTAAACAGTTCCAAGCAACACTTTACTCAATAATCATCAATAAAACCACTGAGCACAACAAATTTGTCCAAACAGGAGAGGCATATGATACTTATCGGGCACTGTGCAACAAAATAGGATTAAGACCACTCACCCAAAGAAGGATATCTGATATTATTGCAGAACTGGATATGTTGGGGGTAATCAATGCTAAGGTCATCTCAAAAGGCCGGTTTGGCAGAACAAGAGACATCTCCTTCCTTCTTCCTGCTTCTGTTGAAGTTAAAATCAAGAAAATCCTTGAAGATGACCTTTTTGGCTAGAAGATAGGCGTGGAGAGATAAACACGGAGAGATAAGCGCGGAGAAAGGAAATGGCACAAGACCTAATCAACTCATTTTTGGAAAAAGGAATCCTGATCAGCCCGGACTTGCTAAAGGACTCTGCTCTGATGGAAAAACTCGCTAAGATAGACGAACAACAGCTCCAAGGCGTCTTTTTCATTGATAAGGCTTTCATTGAAAAGCAAAGCTTCCAAACAGAAGAAGCGCCTGAAAAAAAAGAACTTGAAAAAGAAGGGGCTCCTGGCTTTGGAAAAGTTAAGATTCTTTTTTCATATAACAAAGAACCTGGAAAAATAACCGTGAGCGACTTTGTTAATTACTTCAACAGACGCTTTGAAACCCTTTCTTCTTTTCTTAAGCAAAGACAGGACTTCCAAAGAGTCACCAGCATTACAAGAGTTAAGTATAAGAAGGAAAGAGAAAGCGTTATGTTTTGCGGCTTGGTTTTTGCGAAGTCGACAACAAAAAAGAATAATATCCTATTGACAATCGAAGATCCTTCTGGAAAGGTTAAGGTTCTGGTGACTGAAAAGAAAAAAGAACTCTTTGAGCTTGCCAAGGAAATCATGCTGGATGAACTCGTTGGCGTGGAAGGCGTGGCAGGAGGAAATTTTGTGATAGCCAACCAGTTATTCCTTCCAGAAGTTCCTTTAATAAAGGAAATAAAGAAGAGCCCTGAAGATGAATGCCTTGCTTTAACAGGAGACCCTCACTTCGGCTCAAAAGCCTTTTTAAAAGAGGAGTTTGAGGACTTTATTGAGTGGCTAAACCAGAGAAGAGGCACTCCTGAACAAAGGGAATTAGCATCAAAAGTAAAGTACTTAGTAATAATCGGAGACTTGGTTGAAGGGCTGGGAGTGTATCCTGGGCAGGAAAACGATTTAGAGATAACAGACATAAAGCAGCAATATAATCTTTTTGCAGAGTATCTAAAAAAAATCCCTCCGAGCATTACAATCATTATTTGCCCTGGCAATCATGATGCTGGCAGAATATCAGAACCCCAACCCCCTTTATTACATGAGTACGCAAAAGCCCTGAGAGCCCTCCCGAATATTGTTCTTTTAAGCAATCCAGCATTTATTAACATAGGTGCAACAAAGGAATTCTCAGGGTTTGATTTGCTCTTATACCACGGCTATTCATTAATTTATTACGCAGATAATGTGGGGCACATAAGGTCCAGGGGAGGGCAAAAAAGGCCTGACTTGATAATGAAGTTCCTGCTTCAAAGAAGGCACCTAGCACCCACGCATACTTCTAACCAGTACGTTCCTGATCCTTACAGGGATCCCCTGGTTATTGACAAGCTTCCTGATTTCTTTATTACAGGGCACATTCATAGGGTCAGTGTTAGCAATTACAAGAACATAACTTTGGTTAACTGTTCTTGCTGGACAGACGTCACCGAAGACATGGAGAAGCGAGGGCTTCAGCCCCAACCAGCAAGAGTTCCTCTAATCAACCTCAAAACAAGGGAAGTCAAGATAATTAATTTTTTAAGAGAAGAGAAGCAAAAGCCAGATGAGCATTAAGACAGATGAGTATTAAAAAATACTTTGAGGAATTAGAATCAGGAAGCTTTGAGGCCTATAAAATTGCCTCTAAAGCAAGGAGCAAGGGTTATGACCCTGACCTAAAGCCCGAGATAGTGCTAGCTAAGAACCTGGCTGAACGGGTAATTGGCCTTATTAGCGTGGTGGCTCCTCAACTACAAGACTCTGGAGCTATAAAAAGGATTGGTGAACTGGAGAAAAAGCACGGGGTTTTGGATTGGAGAGTTGCTTTTCAGATTGCTCTTGAAATAGCACAGGAAAAGTTCTGCAAGTTTCAGGACAAACGAGAAGCAATGGAGATAGGAATCAGAACGGGGTTTGCCTATGTGACTCTTGGAGCAGTTTCCGCACCCCTCGAAGGCTTTACAAAACTAGAAATAAAAAAAAGGCTGGACGGGCAAGGAGATTACTTCTGCCTTTACTTTTCCGGCCCTATCAGAGCAGCAGGAGGCACTGCTGCTGCTGTTTGCGTTTTGATAGCAGACTATGTAAGAAAGAGCCTCGGATACGCAGCATATGACCCTACAGAAAAGGAAATCAAACGTTGTTATGCAGAGCTCTCTGATTACCACGAACGTGTCACTAATCTCCAATATTTTCCTTCTCAAGAAGAGACAGAGTTCATGGTGGCTCACGTTCCCGTAGAAATATCCGGTGATCCTTCAGAAGACTTTGAGATATCTAACGTAACCCTAAAGGACCAGGCTCGAGTGAATACTAATCGGATAAGGAGCGGTTATTGCTTAGTTTATAGTGCAGGTTTGCCTTTAAAAGCCCCCAAGGTTTGGGCCAAGTTGAGTGCCTGGGCTGGCGAGTTTGGGCTTGAGCATTGGTCATTCTTGGAGGAGTTTCTCAAGATTCAAAAGAAGATGAAGGCCCGAGAGAGTGCCCAGACAAAAGGCTCAGAACAAAAAGAGATTAAAGATGAGGAGGAACACAGGATAAAACCAGATTATACCTACATCTCGGATTTAGTAGCAGGAAGACCTGTATTCGGCTACCCGCTTACTAATGGCTCCTTTCGCCTCAGATATGGCAGAAGCCGGACTTCAGGCTACTCTGCCCAGAGCATCCACCCGGCAACCATGCAAGTACTTCAAGACTTTATTGCCATTGCCACGCAACTAAAAGTTGAGCGGCCTGGCAAAGCAGCTGCCTTCACGTCTTGTGACTCGATTGACGGCCCGGTTGTGAAGCTAAAGGACGGCTCTGTTGTTTATGTTGAGACGCAACAACAAGCCAAATCCTTAACCGGAGAGATAGAGGAAATTCTTTATCTGGGTGATGTGCTTATCAATTACGGGGACTTTTACGACAGAGCGCATCCCTTGATACCAGCAGGCTATGTTCAAGAGGAATGGATTCTTGAACTCGAACGAGCCTGTGCGTGGCTATTTGGCACTTTTGATTTGGAAAAAATAACCGAGCTTATTGATATTGATGTTGAGAAACTCAGAGTCCTTTTTGAAAAACCTCTAACAACAAAGATTTCTTTTGACGCGGCACATCAGCTGAGCAAAAGGCTAAGAATCCCTCTTCATCCTCAACACATTTTTTTCTGGAACAGCATAACCTCCTCTCAATTCCAGGAGCTTATTAACTGGTTTGCAGAGAAAGCAAAAATTGAGCCACAAGGAGACTCTTTTAAGATAATTCTTCCCAAGAGCGAGGAGAAAAGATATCTGGAACTCATCGGAGCGCCTCACTTATTTGTTAACAAGGAATATGTAGTAATAGATAAAGAAGTTGCAAAAGCTTTACTCGGGAACCTCGGGGTTCATGAAAAAGAGGAGCTAAAGAAAAAAGCAGACAGGGTTCAATCTATTATTGAAACCTCAAAAGAAAAAAGACTTTCCACACTGAAAATAATCAATGCCTTAAGCGAGGTCGAAATCCGGGATAAGAACGGCACCTTTATTGGAGCAAGAATGGGCAGACCTGAGAAAGCAAAAATGAGAAAACTAACAGGCAGCCCGCACGTACTATTCCCGGTGGGTAAAGAAGGAGGCAAGTTCAGATCCTTCCAATCTGCCCTTGAAAAAGGAAGCATAACAGCACAATTCACTCCTTATTATTGCAAGCACTGTAAAAGGGAAACTGTTTTCAGGATGTGCGAAGTATGCAACAGAGCTTCTGAGAAGATGCGTTTCTGTTCTGAATGTGGGCTGGTCAAGGATTGCCCACACGAACCTGCCTTTTATAAAACAATGGTATTTGATATCAAGAATAGCTTTCCTCTTCTGTTGAAAAGCATAGGCACCACCATCTTTCCGGATTTAATAAAAGGAGTGCGCGGAACCAGCAACAAAGAGCACACCTCCGAACACCTTGTGAAAGGCATCCTAAGAGCCAGGCATAATGTTTACGTGAATAAAGATGGCACAGTAAGGTATGATTGCTCAGAAATACCGCTTACTCATTTTAAGCCCAAAGAGGCTGGCGTGAGCGTTGAAGCCCTAATAAAATTAGGGTATTCTCATGACATTAAAGGAAGACCCTTGGAGAACGAGCAACAAATCTTAGAATTAAAGCCGCAAGACATCTTCTTGCCTTGCAGCCCTGATTCTCCTGAAGAGCCTGCTGATGCAGTTCTGTTTAGAATCGCTTGTTTTGTTGATGAACTACTTGAAAAGTTCTATAACTTAAAACCTTACTACAACTTGAAAACCAAAGAAGACTTGATAGGCCAACTGGTCATAGGATTAGCACCTCACACTTCTGCAGGCATCCTTTGCCGAATAGTTGGATTCTCCAAAACACAAGGATTTGTAGCCCACCCTTATGTCCATGCTGCCATGCGAAGGGATTGCGATGGTGACGAAGGCTGCCTTCTTTTATTAATGGATGCACTAATAAATTTTTCAAAAAAATACTTGCCAGAAAGCAGAGGAAGCACTATGGACGCTCCCCTTGTCTTAACCTACCTTCTAAACCCTTCAGAAGTAGATGACATGGTTTTCAACATGGATATTGCATGGAAATACCCTCTGGAGTTCTATGAGGCTTGTCGCCAATACAAGATGCCTTGGGATATAAAAGTAAAACAAGTAAGACACGTCCTATGGACGCCTCTGCAATATGAAGGAATCGGCTTTACCCACGACACCACTGATGTTAATGAGGGCGTGTTGTGCTCTGCTTATAAAAAGCTTCCAAGCATGGAGGATAAGCTGAAAGGACAGATGGAACTGGCAGAAAAGATAAGAGCTGTTGATTCGAGCGACGTCGCAAAGCTCGTAATAGACAAACACTTTATGAAAGATACCAAAGGCAACCTGAGAAAATTCTCCCAGCAGGAATTCAGGTGCGTTAATTGTAACGAGAAATTCAGGAGACCGCCGCTTTCAGGCAAGTGTTCTGAGTGCAATGGAAAAATTATTTTCACGGTTTCAGAAGGGTCCGTGATAAAATACCTGGAGCTAAGCATGAAGCTGGCTGAGAAGTATAAAGTTCCAGTGTATATGAGGCAAAACCTTGAGCTTTTAAAACAAAAGGTTGAGAGCGTGTTTGGAAAGGAAAGGGAAAGGCAGCAAGAACTAGGAACCTGGCTCAGCGTCTAATCTCAAAATCGTTAAGCCCAGAAGCTTTCACTTCTTTTTCTTCAATCACCTCAACATCCTCGATATTGGCATAACCAGGATTATTCTTGCAAAAGCCAACAAAAGCCTCTACTTTATCACTTTCACCTTCTATTAAGATTTCAACTTTTCCATTAGCGAGATTTTTAACAAAGCCCCTAAGACCAAGCTCTCTTGCTTTTTTTGCAGAACAATGTCTATAACACACTCCCTGCACTCTTCCAGACACAAGAAGATGAACCTGCTTCATGTTTTTTTTGCTTGGGCAATTAGGTTTTTGAATACACAGAGTACTTCGCTCCGCAAGCTTGGCACTTGATAAAATAAATGTCCCCTTCCTTTGTCATTTTCGTATCCGGCTTTTGACACTCCCTGCAAACCACAAAAGTCTCGGCGTACTCTTTGATGCTTTCATTAATTCTTGTGGCAGGAACCTTTGTCCCTAAAATGACAAACTGTTTCTTAATCTCCCCGGGCGTTGCAAGCTCTTTCAACACATATTTTAGCATCTGTTCTGGCGGCCTGCCGAGGTGTTGCGCTATCTGGAGAAAATTACTCATAACGGTTTTGTTACCTTGGATGTGGCCACGCACATTCGGAATAACAAACCTTTCTGTGCTTACCTTGGTTTCAGGTAAAATTTGCTTTGCCCTTTCCAGCAGCTTTGTATACTCATCCATTTTTATCCTAGGACTATTTGAACTATATAAAAAGCTTTGTTTTCTCCCCTTTATTTTTTCCAAACTTCCCTAGCTTCAAGCTTCCAAAAGGTTTATAAAGAGCAAAAAAAGAGGATAAGCGCATGGTCCTTGAATCCCTTATAACCCCCTTTAAAGCAGAGCAAAGACCTTCAAAACTTCTGCTTCTTGGAGTTCTTTTTGCATCAATCTCCATCTTTTTAAGCCTCTGGATTTTCAAAGCCCAATCCAGCCTGGTAATGGTGTTCTTTACGGCCATGGCAGCGCTACCCTTGGTTTATAACACTCTCAGAATGGAAGAGGAAAAAGATTTGGAAGGCATGGAAGAGAAGTGGTTATTAAAAGAGCATAGCAAAGCCCTAAGAGTTTTTATGTATTTGTTCATAGGAGCAACAATTGCCTTTTCTTTTTGGTACGTGGTCTTTTCCTCAGACATTGTCAACACAGCTTTTCAAGCCCAGACTGCAACGATTAATGCAATCAATAGCAAAGTTACAGGAAATTTGAGTTTTAATGCTAATACGGGGTTTTTTTCAAAAATCTTTCTTAATAATGTAAAAGTCCTGATTTTTTGCATCTTATTCTCATTTGTTTACGGCTCAGGAGCAATTTTCATACTTATGTGGAATGCTTCAGTAATAGGCACTGCCATAGGCAACTTTGTCAGAAGCGAACTTGCACAAGTTGCTCAGCTAGTCGGCTTTGAGAAGATAGCGCACTACTTCCAAATTATCAGCATCGGCTTATTAAGGTACTCCATCCACGGCATCCCTGAAATCCTAGCCTACTTTATGGGTGGTCTTGCAGGAGGAATTATAGGAATAGCGGTTATAAAGCACGATTTTGGAACAACCAAATTCGAACACATTTTACTGGATTCAGCAGATGTTTTACTCCTCAGCCTGGGCGTCTTGTTCATAGCAGCTGTCCTGGAGGTTTTTGTAACTCCAACAATCTTCTAAGAATTCTTTGGCAGAAAGAGCAGGCTAACAGAGCAATCATAAGCCTATTCTAACACTTTAATTCTTCCAGGCTTAACCTCAAAAAGCTCTCCCTCTTCAATAAGCTTTTGCACAAACTCTTCCCCCTTTGGGGCATCGGCTCTTTTTATAACTTCACTAACATCTGCCCCGCTTCCATCGTCAAGGTCTTTGACAAACTCAACAATCTTTTGAAAATAGTTCACAGGCTTCTCTTTCTCATTTAGGATAATCCGGCTCTCTTTTTTTATTGCTTTAGCTTTCTTTTTTAGGATTTCTAATTGGAGCTGCCTATAAGCCCCCCATCCATGATTAACCTTTTTTATAATCTCAGGCAAAAGGTATTTTTGCTCATTATACACTCTCGGTCTCCCAATGATGAGCACTAAGTCACCAAGGCTTAACTCTCCAAACAAGTTTCCTTCAAAACTCCTGAGAAGAATCCTTCCGCTCCCATCATCAACAAGCACTCCCCCAGCAATTTCATTGCTCACCACCACACCAATGATATTAACCCGGGAAATGTCTCCTAGATCAGTTGAGAAATAGCTAGGATTCCAGCCTTCTGTCCTGACAAAACTCCCTTGTAAAATGCTCTCAATCATACAGATCATTGCAGTTTCCCTTTTTATCGAAGCCATAATCAACCTCTCGAACCTTTAACCTAAAATAATCCTAAATTCTTGATATAACCCCGTGTCGCGGGCTGAACACATCCCCTGACCGCTTGAGCTTCTCCAGAATCTCATCCACGCGCTCTCTCTCAACCCCCCTTATCTCTGCCTCTCTCTGAATATCTTCGACAGGAACGGCTTTTCCAAGCACCTTTTCCAGCTCATTAATAATTTCCCTTATCACGCCAATCTCGCTCCTCTGAGATGCAGTAATGCCTGTGGTTATGGTATCAATGTCAATCTTGCCAGTAGCAGGATCAAGGCCTATCTGGGATAAACAGTAATGAACTAGTTCAATTGCTCTTCTAGCATCCTTCTTGAGCACCTTGTCATGCAATTCTGCCTTAGCACTAGCCTCACTAAGCCTAACCAAGGCCTCTAATTGCCTTGGGCTGATAGGAACGCTCTTAGTTACTCCTTCTTTGTCTTCCGCGTTACGCATATCTACAAAAAACTCCTTTATCTCCTTCATAGCAGCGTCTGTAAGTTTTGGAAAAACCTTTCTTCTAGCATAAGAAACGTATTTTTTTATAAGCTCAGTAGAAATTTCACTTTTTTGTTTCTCTCCGCTCTGATGTAATTGCAGGATAAAACTTGCCATCTTCTCATCCTTCTCCTTGTCAGGCAGGTCGCGCATAGGAAAGATAAGGTCAAAACGATTAAGCAGAGTTGTTGGAAGCTCTATCTGCTTTGCAATAAGCTCAAAAGGGTCAAACCTGCCAAATTTAGGATTAGCAGCAGCAAGCACAGTGGTTTCTGCTCTAAGAGTGGCTTGAATATTGGCTTTACTAATGCTGATGGTTTGTTGCTCTAATCCCTCGTGCATAGCTGCCTGGTCTTCAGGAGTCATCTTATCAAGCTCATCAATACAACAGATTCCTTTATTAGTAAGAACCAGGGCTCCTGCTTCCAAAGCCCACCCCCTAAGGAATTCGTCTTTAACAACACTAGCAGTGAGCCCAGCACCCGTGGCTCCTTTACCGCTAACATACCTGCTCTTAGGAGCAACCACGCTAACCCTTTTCAAGAGTTGCGACTTCCCGCTGCCAGGGTCACCAACAAGCAAGATATGGATGTCTCCTCTTGTGACGTCGCCTTTGTCTCTTTTTTTCATAACTCCGCCGAGCATTTGTAAAAGTATGGCCTCCTTGACTTTTTCATGTCCGTAAATGCTTGGTGCCAGGGAGTCGCGGAGCTTTTCAAAAACCCTTTTATCCTCTGCGAGCTGCAGGATTTCCTTTTCCTCTGCTTCGCTAATATCAAGTTCATAAAAATCCTCCTGCACAGGCTCTACATTATTTGAATCACAGAACAAGTCAAACCTCGTAGTTCTAATGCCGCCTATTTCAATAGGAATCTCCTTAACAACTCCGCTTACCTTTATCCTGCTTCCAGGATTCGTCTTCTTATCACTCATAGGGCTTACAAGGTCGCTCTTCAAGAATATATTCAGCCTCTTGGGCTGCTCCCCGCCTTCTAAGTCGTCCGGTGCTTCTTCTAAAACTAGCTTCTGAGCATCCACAAGCTCTTTAGAGATGAGCCTGAATTTTCCGCGCCTTCCACAACTGCACCGGCTGGGCTCATTAAATTTAGTATCTAGTTGAAGCACAGTGATGATGTTACCGCAGCTCGGACACTCAAACCTTGCGCTTGTAACTTGCGGTCTGACATCGCTTTTCTGCCTTACCAACCCCTCAATCTCAATTAGCTTGTTAATATGATTGCTTCTAATGTTTCTTATAAGCATTTTTTGAGAAAGAGGCAAGTTAAAGAATCTTACCCTTAAATTTTTCGGGTCCCCCTCGATGTCAAAATTGTCGATGGCGAGCTCAGCTGCTTTTATAGTGTCTTCAGGCTTTTCAAGGAGGAGCTCAGCCAGGTCAGGGCTAAAGAGGGATAATGCATTGAAGTCTAGCTTTATAAACTTCTGCCCTTTGCTTACCTGTCTTATCAGCTCTGCATAATACTCTGTCTCAATGAACTTGTAGAACAGGTTTATCTGCTCAGCAACCTCCATCATAATCCCCTTCCCAAGTAAAAAATTTGATGAAATAAATCTCTATTTGAGTGCTTTAAGAGTTTCAACAAGCTTGTCTAAGGCAGCATGCACTTCTGCCTCTGACTTAGTGCCTGTGCATACCACTTTTCCATTGCTAAATAAGAGGAAAGTAGCCTTGGCTTCCATCAGCTTATATACCAATCCAGGAAACTGTTCAGGCTCATACTCTGTATTATCCAGCTTCATAGCTAAGGTGTTCAAATTCAAATCCATGCCTATGCTGCCACTGGCAACGATGTTTTGAATGTTAATTTTTGGTGTTATGGTAATGGTTATGCCTATTTTTTTCAGGCTCTCAATGATTCTGTCAATGCTTTCCTGAACCTTTTCCATGCTTCGAGCACCAGTACACACCACCTTCCCAGAGCTAAAGATGAGAGCAGAGGTTTTCGGGTCCTTTATTCTGATAACAAGGCCAGGAAATTGTTCTGGATTGTACTCTGTGTTGCTAAGAGCAGCAGCCATTTTCTCTAAAGGAATGTCGTGTTCTAAGCTCGTAGAGACAACAATATTAACGACTCTTATATCTCTTGGGCCTGCGTCCTTATCCGCCACACAGGGCTGAGCAGGCTTCTCAACCTTTTTTTTCTCGAATTTTTTCACTGCTTTCTTTCTTCCCGAAGCTTTTTTTGCAGTTTTCTTTATAATTTTCTTCCTTATAACCTTAGGCTTCTTCACAACCTTCTTAGGCTTGGAAACCTTCTTTCTTGTTTTGTTCTTTGCTTTCTTCTTTGCCTTCATAGAAATCCCTCCTATCGTCGAGAGCTTTTTAAATCGTTTATAAAGGGAAAAGGCAGCTTATTTATAAATGCTTTTATTCTATAAAATAGCTTTGATAAAAAGCATTTTCAAAAATATAAGCCCCCATGATTTCCTTTGGAGAATGAATTTTTAGAGCTTTTGAAGGAGGAGAATAAGAGAATTTTATTCGATGTCGTCTTAACACCCCACCATTTCCACTGGAGAAAAGCTTATTTTAAACGCTTTTGATATGTTTTTTTGATTACATAATGATATTCTCTCCAGCTTCTTCTCTTAAAAAGATTTATATATGAGAAGAGCAAGAAGACTAGAGGAGGAGACGAGATAAATGCTAGGGTGGCTTAGGAAGAAGATTCTCTTGGAACAGGTAAATAATGGTCTTGTATCTGCTTTTACAAAGATAAAAGAAGACCTTTACTCCCAGAGGAGAATGCTCGAGGATTTATATGAGCACCATCATGGTTTTAGGTATACCACTTCTCTGAATCATCAGAGAATTGCCGATTGGATAAAGCACTTTGATACCTCTATAAGACGACTTGAGCAGGACACAAAGGTTTTTGAGAAGCGCTTTAATGAAAGCTTTGAGGCTTTAAGCACTGCTTCATTGAATCTTTTTAAGGAGGCTTATGCAAAAAACATCAAGGACGTTCAGGTAATCAAAAAAGAGGTCCTTAAGGAAGTCGAGGTTTTTTTGAGTCAGAACAAGCTTAAACCAGCGGATAATGCAGTTAATGTTAGTAATGTTAAACCCATAATGCCTGAGCCCGGCTCTTTTGATGCTTTATCAAATCCAGAAAAGTGGCTCGTGGGAGTTTTATTTAATGCAGATACTCCCTTGTCTTACTCCCAGATTGCTCAGAGAACAGGCAAAACAATTAATACTGTTCGCGTCTATATGAACCAGTTGAAGTTTAAGGGATTTGTTGATGAAAGCATGCTTCCTAATGGCGTTAAACTCTTCAGTTTGAAACATAAAGCTAAAGTAAAAAAACTTTATAATCTTTAAAAAAATTCTAAGCCCATTATAATGCATTATAATGGTTGTTATAATGCATTATAATGCCTGTTCTAATTTTTTTTGTTTTTGACAAAAACTAAAAAATAAAGATTTAAATAAAAGACCACGTTTTCTTTTTTACAAAAATGATTTACCTAATCCGATATTCCGAGATTGCTTTGAAAGGCAAGAACAGGAAGGATTTTGAGAACCGGTTAATCAGAAATATCGGTGCCTTCTTAAAAGCCAAAGGATTGAAAGCAAAGATAAGCTGCCTGCAAGGAAGGCTGCTCCTGGAAACAGAAAAAGAAATCAATCTCAAGCCTGTTTTTGGCATCAGCTCTTACAGCCCCTGCTCTGTCATAAAAGCAGAGCTCAAAGCCATGCTCTCAGAAGCCTTAAAACTAGCCCAAACCCATCCTCAAACCACGAGGTTCAAGGTTAACGCAAGAAGAAGCACCAAGAGCTTTCCTCTTTCTTCTCTTGAGCTTAACAACAAGATAGGCGCTTTTATTGTTGAGAAAACTGGTTTCAAGGTGGATTTGGAAAACCCTGACTTAGAACTAGGCATTGAAATCATAGGTGAAGAAGCTTTTGTTTTTGAAAAAACCATTGCTTGCTTCGGAGGCTTGCCTGTTGGCGTAGAAGGCAAAGTCATGGTCTTGGCAGAGAACAATCGCTCTATCCTTGCTGCTTTGCTCATGATGAAAAGAGGATGCGGCATTGAGGTTGCTGGCTTTTCAGAACAGAACCTCTCTGTGCTTCAAGTTTTTAGCTCATCAGAGCTTGTTCTTCATAAGATAAAAGAAGCTTCTGAATTATACGAACTTGCTAACAAGTTTGGTTGCAAAGCAGTTGTTGTGAATGAAACTTTGCAGAACTTGAAAGACCACTCTATAAATATGCTGATTCTAAGGCCGCTGATTGCTTTTTCTGATAAAGAAATTAATTCTGAATTAGAGAAGTATAAAAGCTTTTTCTGATTACCTGATTATCGTTAAATTTATATACTCCCATTATTATTTGCAATATGAAAAAAGATGGGTGGGCTTTTGAAGACTAAAAGAATGAACTTTCTTTCAGCTGCGCTTTTAACTGCACTTATAATTGTTGCAATCTTTTTCTTAGCTCCAAACTTTGTACGTGCCTTGTCAGTTTGTGATTGTCATACGGATAGCCAGTGTGACCCGGAGCGCGGCCTTCTTTGTGATGTAGATGCTTATGCACTTAACTTCTGCTCCCCTAAAGATGATGAGGGGTTGTGCAGAAAGGCTTGTTCACGACCAAATCCAACAAATTCCATCGGCACTTGTAAGTCCAAGTGCTCTGCGGATGAAATAACATACGATATGAACTGTCCTGCTGGGGAGGTTTGCTGCTACGCTGGGGGCACTGGTCCGACTTGTGATAATGACGCAGAATGCGATTCGGGTGAAACAATTGAAAATTGCCCTTTTGATTGCGCCCCTTGCACTGATGCGATTAATAGAAAAGATGCGAAGACATGTCAGGGAGGAGAAACCGCAACTCACACTGATGTTTCTCAGTGCAGATGGTGCGGTGATGCTGGTTCTGGTTATGAGTATGATATACCGAAGTTAACAACACCAACAGTCCAAGAATCATGGCCTTTCTGTGTTAATATTACTAATGACCCTTTCAACTGCGGCGAGTGCGGATTTATTGGTGGTATTGAAGCCACTCCTGATGATGTTACTGGTGGCGTGTGCGCTGGAGACCAGCCTTACTGCGCAGGCAGAGAATGTCACGAACCAGGTGCTTCAGATATTGCTGAGCAGGTCTTAGCATATATAGGTTCGCACTCACCACTTAATCCATCTTATTATCCGTATTCACCCGGTGGAGGGGTTTATGCTTCAGATCAGATTGACACTAATCCTGCTGCTTGCGCTTTCGGAGGCGGAACTCTGTCTGAGTTTGGTTGTTGCGGAGATGGCAAATGCCGAGTTACTGAAGGAAAGATCTGTCATGCTACGAGTATTTGCGACGGAACAAAATGGCATGACGCGTCATTAACAAGCCAGAACGGAGAAGTCTTTTTAACACCTATGTGCAAGAGCATTTATCCTGTTGCGAATATTAATGGCGAGTTTATTAAGTGCGTGGATGAAGACCGATTCCAGGATTACCTGAAATCAATGGCAAAGGCAGCTGGCGCTTGTATTCCAGATGAATATTTTAATGCTTTCACTTATGAGTTCCCTCAGTGGCATACAGAAGGCAATCCAATTCCTTGGGATTGGGTTGAGCAGTACATATGCCCTGCTGGCACTTATTTGACTGAAATAGCAACTTCTACTGGCAGTAGCGGCGTTGATCAGTGCAGAATCAAACCTGCTAATCTTAAGGTGTCTTCTTCAGGAGTTCTGATTTGCACTGCCGAGTCTAGTGGAAATAATGCAGGTCTTTTCGGGTTTGCAACCATGGGTAATGCTGATTATACTAATATCGCTGGATGGTTTACCAACCCGGCCGGCGGTGAGCATAACATACCTTTATGCCCTGCGCCCATCTCCGTGTGGGATGGAGTTACCACAATAGGCATCAATCCTCTGGCTTGCCCAGGCAAGGTTAATGTCAATAATGTGCCTGCGGGCACATGGCTCATGGTGTACGGCTCTAATGCTGGTAAGCGGTCTGCTATTTTCTGCTCTGATAACCCTGCATTAAAGCCAGATGCGACATTGGATTTTATGGGTTATGTTAGAGGTAATGGCACTATTATGGGTAATGTTAGTGGTCATGATTATGTTTGTACAACTAATTTTCAGCGAGCCAAGGTTGAGGGTCAGTCCAGGGCTTTTATAGGGGTTTGTTGTGGCAGTCGTGGTTGTGGCGATATTCCGGGAAGCATTGGTGCTGGTGGTGCTACTTATCCGGTTGGGGGGATGATTAATATTAGTGGTAAGTATCTTTATTGCATGGCTGATGGTCGTTGGGGGGTTGATTTGGATTATAATGTTACGCAGGATGCTTGTAAGCAAGCTGGTTTTTTGGCTACTGGCAAGTATTGTTGTTCTGAGTGGGATGATACTGCTACTTGTGTTCAGGAGTCTTATAATGAGCTTGGCAGCAAAGCAGGGGCTTGTTTTAAGGGAGAGGAGCAGTACAATAATTTTAATCTTATTTATAATTCTCAACTTTATTCAAATGTTTTTTTGATTAACGGCACTTTCTATGGTTGCGGATTTAATAATTCATTGTTCACTCCTGAATTTGAGAAGGACAAGATAGGAACAGATTGCAGCAAAATCTCTCTTTGTAAGCCTGGCACTGATGGAAGCCTTAGCAAGGATTGTTTGCAGAGTGTTGAAAACTGGCCTAACCCTGGCACTGGCGGAAGCACGACTAGAACCAAGCAACCTTTGATTAAGGCAGTTGATTATTGCACAATCTTTTCTTTTGGCTCTCAAAGTGCTCAAAGTGTTTATTGCGCTTTTGATAATAATTGGACCAATGCAGGAAGAAATAATTTTTCTCATAAGTCTATTGTGCCAGATCCCTTGTTTAGTTTTTTTAATAAAACTATTGCTGGCAGCGGAGGAGATGTTTCTAAGCTTATGAGAGCTAACTGTTGCCTGCCTAATTATTGCTGGGACCCTAGTAAGGGAGTTTGTATTCCTGAGCAGCTGGGCTACAGTGATTATTATCAGGTGAACCTGACCACTGTTTACAAGTGTTTGCAGGGAGTTTGGGTGAATATTCTGGGAGAAGGCAAGAGGACTCCTGATGGTTGTGTGGTTGGTTTTTGCCCTGAGAGTAATCAGTGTTTGTTTAATATTGCTGGCAATCCTAATCAGAATAATAATGTTAGTGAGGGCGCTAATCCTCAGTGTATTGCTAATGGGCAGTACAAGGGCGATTTTGTGTGCAATAATGGTAGCTGGACTACCAGGACCAAGGTGCTCGCCCTGAAAATGGCTTCTCTTGTTGAGGTAGGTAAGGATTTTGTTTTGATGTGTGCTCCTTCGGACGTGGCTTTGGTTAATGCTCAGAATCCTGGGAGTGCTAATAATTATTGTGTTCTTAACCTTGGGGGCGTAGGAGGTCAGAGGATTCTTGGTACCACTTTGAATCAGGCTTTTGTCTCTTCCACGCATAATGATTTTATTTCTGCTCTTGAGCAGAGCTTTCTTTTGTCTTATCCTGGTTCAGGCGTTCAGTTCAATTCATTGTGCACATCCACACCCATAACTTTCACCAAATGCGTGGATAATCAGTATCTTAAAGTTTATTATGAGCCGACTTATCAGATGGTCTTTTTCAGCAGTGAAAGCATTAGTGGTTTGATGCCTGGCATTGGCGCTACGATTTGTGATGCTCTGCCTTCTTGGTTGAAGTGGTTGTGTTCTCAGCCTGGTGTTCTGGAGAGGAATTTGGCTGGTTTGCGGCTTTTTAATAAGGTTTATGCTTCGCGGCTGGGCTCAGCTCCGGTTTCAAAAGAGGTTTTTGGATTGGCTGAGCAGATATGCGATCCTGTGTCTCAGGTTAAGAAGTGGGTTTACACCTTTAATTACACTGGTTTGTCTAATGCAGATTTGAGTTATTTGGTTTCGCATGTTGATGCTGAGAATGCGAGCATTACTCTTACTGGCAATAATGTTTTTATTAAGAATCCTGTGAGGGATGCTTGGGTTGCTCTTACTATTCTAAGAAACACAGAACAAGAATAAGAGTAGTGGGCAGAATTAAGAAAGTTTTAAGAAAGTTTTGGTTATCACTGGCTACTATCACTGAATATAATTGTTAACTTATACTGTTTTTGAGGTGAGTGTTGTGCGAAAAGCTGCTTATGCAGGGCTCTTTTATCCCAAATCTGAGCATGCATTAAGGAGGATGCTTGAAGAATGCTTTACAGGAAAGCTAGGTCCTGGAGCATTACCAGAAAAGCCAAAACAAGGCGCCCAGCCCTTAACAGGGGTAATCAGTCCTCATGCAGGTTATGTTTATAGCGGCATGGCAGCAGCATGGAATTATAAGACTCTTGCAGAAGCACAGCTTCCTGATTTGTTTATCCTCCTAGGCCCTAATCATCATAACCAAGAATCAGGCTTATCCTTGGAAACATTTGAAACTCCTTTAGGCCTTGTAAGGCCAGACCAGGATTTTGGGAGAGCAGTTGCAAAGAGAGGCACTATAAGGATTAATGAAGGCATTCATCTTCATGAGCATAGCCTGGAAGTCCAGCTGCCTTTTCTTCAGTTCGCTTTTTGGAACAGAGCTGAGAAGATAAAAATTCTGCCTATACTAATATCTCAAGATTTGGAGCTTGATAAGGCAGCAAAGGATTTGAAAGCGGTTATTTCTGAAACAAAGAAAAAAGTGACTTTTATTGTTAGCTCAGATTTTACTCATTACGGCCCGAGTTATGGTTATTTGCCTTTTACTAATAACACTAATAATAGCGATGATGTTAAGCAAAGCCTTTCAAAGCTGGACGGAGAAGCTATCAAGCTTATCAAGGCAGGAAACGCTAAAGGGTTTGAAGCTTATGTGCATGAAACAGGAGCCAGCATCTGCGGCTATCTTCCAATCCTCCTGCTTTTAAAAACAATCACTTTCAAAAAAGCCTCTTTAGAGCAATACTACACTTCAGGAGATATTACTGGCGATTATACCAACAGCGTGAGCTATGCAAGCTTGGTTTTCAGATAACAAAAACCGCACTAATCCCACGCCCTAAAGGGCGAGGTTTTTATCGTGCGGTTTTTGGATGAGAAATTTCGCAATAAATTGCGGGGTTTTAAACTCCGCTGGAAATTTTGCGAAATTTCCCATAAAAGGAAATGAAAAGAGATCAAAGCATAAAAGCATAAAAATAAGATAAAATAGATAAAAATAGATAACGGAAATATAAATGAAAACATGATGATGAGAAAAAAATCTCAGATAACCTTGTTTGTAATGCTTGGGCTGGTGCTCTTAATTATTTTTATAATCCTCATGTTCATTAAAGAGAACCTTGAACCCAAGAGGTACGGTCTTGAGGAGATCCTCGATGAGCTAGAAACAGGAAAGATAAAGAATCATATCACTAACTGCATAACAGATGTTAGCATGGACGGCTTAGAAATGCTCGGAGCTAATGGGGGCTTTATTTATGATTTTCAAGGAGGCCAGATCCCCTTCAGGTCTCTGAATTTAGGAGGAGATTACCTGAACTATACCTCCCTGAACAAGCATTACTTTGTTGCTTATGCCTTGAAAAAAAACGAGTTCTGCAACCAGCTGAGTTACTTAACTCCTGATTATCCTCGCTCCAATGCTCGCTTTGCTGAGCTGAACCAATTCTATAATTCAAACTGCCTCTATGACTCGCCTTACTCTGCTTATGACGGCTTTTTTGGCCAGAGCGTGATGACCAAGCTTTGCTACATCCTTCGTGAATCAGGATGCGAACCCTTTGCAAAAGGAATGCAGATAGGGTTCACAATCCAGAAGCAGCTAGAAAGCTATACCGCAGCAAAACTGCCTCTCTGTGTTAATTTTTCCGCTTTTACGCAAAGGATGGGCTTGATGAGTATAACTCCTGAAGCCTCGCCTGTAGTTGAAGTGAACATCCATGCCGCTGACCTTGTGCTCGTCGTCACTTATCCTGTGAAGATTATTTTTGAAGACCGCGAGCCAATAACCAAACTTCTTCATTACCAAACAACTCTTAATGTGAGGCTTGGCGGAATATATAATTTCATCCACAACATATTGTCTCAGGATTCAAAAAACATAGCTCTAAATATTAATAATGAGTATATAAGCTCGCTATACTGGAAACAAGGCTTTGAGCTAAAGAAAATAAAAAATCCTTGTGAGAGCTGCCCCTTGCCTTACAAGGAAGATGATATTCTTGAGGTCGTGGACAAGAAGTCTCTTGTGAAAGGAAAGCCCCTGGTTTTCAGAGTCGCAATAGAGAACAGGCGGCCAGCCCTTGACTTTATAGAGGACCAAGTAATAGATGCAGAATCAGCCACTGAGTTTTATGTTCCGCTCACAGGATATGACCCTGATGATAACAAGGTTAAGTATTATTTCCTTTCTTTTGGGATTGGCCGCAATGAATGCACTGGCACAGGCTCATACCCAACTCCGCTCACAGCAGCCGATGCAAGTGCTACTGGGCCTTCGGGTTCTTTGATGCTCGGTGCCAAGGGTTGGTGTGAGGCTGATTTGAGAATAAAGGCCGGCCTTCCTTATTCAGAGATATGGGCTCCTATTACAAGAAAGGATTGTGGCACGCATGAAGTAGCGGTTCTTGTTGTGGATGATAGCGGAATGTTTGATTACCAGATTTTTCAGGTGGATATAACTTATTCGATGAGCCCTCCCAAAGATGGCTGCGAAGATGATTGCAAAGCCTCTGGTGAAGTTGGCAATTGTTATGAGTGGTGCAGGATTGCTGCAAGCCAATGCAGAAGCGCATGCCCTGTTGGAGGAGATTTTTATAGCTCTGGTGAGTGTTGGGGTTGTGTGGACCTTATTCTTAATTCAGCAGAACGCTACTCCCATCGTGATTGCTCCATCATAACAGAAAAAAAGACGTGCATTGATGATATGCCTGATTGCTTCTGGGTTCGGGAAAACCAGGGTAATGCTTTTGTTGAGTCTTGTTATAATGATGCGGATTTAAGTCTTGTTAATCCTCCTGCTTATATTATTGATTCTTAAATGAAAAGAATAAAAACTTAAAATAGAAGAATAAAGAGAGAGAAAAGGATAAGAATAAACTAAAAATAAAAAGATTTATATAACGAGATTTTTATATGCTAGAAGAAGACATAAAGAAGATACAAAGGCGCATAAGACACGAATAGGAAAGGAGAAGGACGGGTGAAGGAATGAATAATAAAAATAATAAAAAAATTTTATTTTTAGGCTTACTAAGCGTCTTGTTTTTAATTTACCTTGGTTTTTTTGCAAGCGGAGCAGGCTGCTGTGTAAGCACCATTGGCTGTCAATACGTCTCTTCGTCAGCCAATTGCAGCACAGGAAATGTAACTTTTCTTGATGGACAATCTTGTAGTGTTCCTTGCGAGCCAGGCTGTTGTTGTGATTATGGAAGCAACTCAGGTACTGGAGGACTAAAACATTACTGTATCGCGCCCAAAACCTTTTTTCCTCAATCAGACGTTAATATTGGAGGAGGTTGTTCCTGCGGCGGTAATGCCTTTACAGTTGCAGGAAGGATTGAAAGAGCCACAGGAGGCTACATAGGCGGAGCAACCGTAAGCATACCTTCAATTCAGGCCTCCAACACCACCAATATGGATGGTTTTTATTCTATTGGCAATGTACCTGCCAACCCACAACTCCAGGTTACTGCGCATAAGCCTTCAGAGGGCTGCTTGCCTAATAGCGTCTCCATCAATCTTAACCAGGATAAAGCTGATGTGAATATTATTTTGAATTGTGCATGTAATCCGGGTGATTGTAATATAACTTTGAATGCTGTTTGTAATTATACAACAAGTAAATGGCATGTTTACAACTGGGCTGACCTTGGAGAGCGAAGGGAATATTGCATTTTTTGCGGAGACAAAGACCCTGAATGCGAAGGCTCTGCTTTATGCATTGATAACGACATGAAGTGCCCGCCAGGGTGCATACCAATAACAGATTCTGACTGCGCTTGCAGTTCCACGCCCAACGGAGTTTGCCCTCCTGGATGCGAGAATGTTGACCCTGACTGCACCCCTTATGTTGCCACATGCGGAAATGGAATAATTACTTATCCCTATGAAACTTGCGAGGATGAACCTTCTGAGGGCCAGATGAGTCTTTGCAATGCAAATGATTGCGCTAACCCCCAGGAAACAGATGCTTGTAATTGTCGCGGCTTATCTGGCTGCGGCAACTTAATACTTGAACCAAGCGAAGCATGCGAAATAGGCATGATCTGCCCTGGCGGCACGCCTTGTGAGAATTGCCAGTGCGGCCCAATAAGCTGCACAGGAACCAAGCTAAACCCTAACATCTCCACTAACTTTGATGCTTCTAATAAGAAAATCATTATCTCATGGTCTCTTCTTAGTTCTTGCCAGCCAAGCGTGATTAGCTATTCTGTTTTCAAATGCGACGTTTCCCAAGGCAGCTGCGCTTCAAAATCAGAAGGATTCTCTTATTTCACAGATACGAGTGTCATGTTGGCTAATGACATTGCCATTCTTCAGAACTCCGAGTACTGCTACTATGTCAAGGCCAATTACCTAGGCAGCCTAACAGGCGAATCCGGCATTGTCTGCCAGAAGACAGGGAGCTCTTTCTGCATGGAGCCGCATTCAAAGGAGTTTTGCATAAGCAATATTAGAAGTTATTGTGATAGCAGCAATAATATCAAGCCAATCTCTGGCGGAGACTGTAATCCTAAAAAATATTGTGTGGGTCCTGACAGGGATGGCAACACTGCATGTATCGATGTAGGGCTTTGTGATTTATGCAATGGACTTTATGGCATGTACGCAAACCTTGATCTAAGAGTGGGTGAGGACAAGCTGTATTGCTACCTGGATGATTTAGGGTTAAGGGAGGTTGTTTCTGGCTGTTATCTTGACAGAACCAAAACCTTGTTCAGCGCCTTTGATTATTGCGCTAATGTTGCCACTTGTTATGATTATAAATCAGAAGCAGCTTGCACTGATTCCCTAGACCCGTGCCTCAAGAACAAGGGTTGTGAATGGGTGTGGCTGAACAGCAATGTTCCTGCGCTAAGCGGCATTTGCAGGCCTAAGGTTAAGGAGTTGCAGAGATGCGAGCTCTGTGATGATCCTGCTTATAACTGGCTAAGCACTGGCTGCGCTCCCATGGTGTGTAGCTTGTTTGGAGAATGCTATTACCAGGGTAAATCCTTATCAAAACTAACTGCGCCAACCTGTAGCAAACGCAGCACTGCTTCTTGCCTTGGCTATGCAACCCAGCCTGCCTGCACAGGCGGAAAGCCTGTTAGTGTGGATGCTGGTTATGATGCTAACGGCACAAGAATCAGTGGAACGCACCTCTTAACGACGGCAAGCAATGACACTCTAAGACTAGGAAAATGCTTCTGGGACGCTGTCAACACAAGATGCAGAAGAAATGCTGATAATTATCCTCAGGGCAACGCAGGCTTGTTTGGCTATGATTGCGCTATTGGAGATATTTATTGTGAAGCAGACTTCTCAAGCCCAGAAACAATAATCCTGCCAACTACTTTTGGCGTTTATCCTGCTAATATGAAGATTCTTTTTACAACTAGTGATAACTACCCTGGAAAACAGATTAAGACTTATTTCTGCGTTTCGCAAGGCGATTGCTACCCGAATGAGCTGGCTAGCTCAGGAGTGTATCAAAAGCAGATGACAATCTCAGGAGCGCACACCCTCTCATATTACTCTGAAGATCTTGCTAAGAATCTCGAGGTGGTGAAGCACTTGACAGTCATGGTGGACGCTGAAAGGCCTTTCATTGACCTGACTAACCCCGCAACAACAGACACCTTCCCTACTAATCAGCTAATCGTGCCTATTGAAGGGGTAACCTCTGTTGATTCTAAATGGGTGTGTGCAAAGAACACAAAAACCAATCAAGCCGTTTGCATAAACAACTGCGCTCTTACAGGCAGCCAACAGCCATGTTTCCCAGACACAACAGGAATATTTGCCTTAACAATACCTGTAGGCAGCACAACCAACCTCACTCAAGTGTTATTCTCTGCAGAGGACTTTGCAGGCAACACCTACCAGAACACCTTGTTAGGCATACTGCTTGATATTGAGCCTCCAACAGAGCCCAACATAACGATTTCGCCAATAATTTCCTAATCCTACTCTGAAAAACATACTCTTAAAAAAGAGGCTATGAAATGGAAGAAAAGATAGTCAATAGGTTCAGAATTAGTTTCACCATCCTTCTTATATGCCTGATTAGCCTTGTCATTTTTTCTTTTCAAACAAGGGCGGAAACTTCAGTAGGTTTTGTAAAGATTAATGGCAGCGGTGTAAGGATTACTGTGAATTATAATGAAGTCGTGACTTTTGTTTCTCACTTTTTGACTAACACAATAGGTGGAACCCTTTCTTTTCAGCCGCCTCCCCGGTCTGGTGATAGAGATAACATTTTTGTTAGTGAGCGCTGGTCCCTGCCTCCAGGAGTTTATAATTATTCCATCACTGTAAGTGATAGCGTTGGAAACTATAGGACTGCTTGGAAAACCTTTGAGATGCTGGCAGCACCTCCTCCTCCACCTCCGCTTGGCTGTGGCGACGGAGTCAAGAATGGGACGGAGGAGTGTGATGATGGATGCAAGAAAGGAACACCAAGTGTTTGTGAGCCAGGAATTGATGATGGTGATGGTTGCAGCTATTCTTGCAGATCAGAGATTTGCGGCAATAGCCGGATAGAGGCAAGAGAGGAATGCGACAAAACCAATCTTAATGGCAGGAGCTGCTCTGATTTAGGAAACTTTATTGGAGGAGACCTTGCCTGTAATGCTAGTTGTTTCTTTGATATTAGGAACTGTTATTTAGCTGTTCAGTTCTGCGGCGACGGAAAAGTTACTCCTGGAGAGGCTTGTGATATTAAGCTAGGGGTTGGCGATATGACTTGCGCCAAGCTTAGCAGTTATTTCACAGGGGGGGCTTTGCTCTGCAGCAACTGCTCTTATAACACAAGTAGATGCGAAGGTCCAGAGTACGGCTATTGCGGAGATGGCATTATAGCGAAAGGCGAGAATTGCGACAAAGGTGTTGGTAACAAGACTTGTTCTGATATAAACAAGGCTTTCATAGGAGGGACTTTAAGTTGCGCTGTGAATTGTTTGTTCAACACTCAAAAATGTACAATGAGTGAAGAGTATTGTGGCGACGGCATACTTAATGATGATGAAGTCTGTGATAAAGATGACTTTGGAAAAATATCTGGCTGCGAAGACTTCGCTGCATTCATCAGCGGCATTCTCCAATGCGGAAAGAACTGCCACTTTGACACTGCTTATTGTATCCCAGGCACACCCACTTTTAATGCTTCTTGTTATGATGGCAAGAAGAACAGCCCAGAAACTGATGTTGATTGTGGTGGAGGCAGTTGCCCTCAGTGCGCAGATGGAAAGACCTGCCTGACAGATGCTGATTGCAAATCCTATTATTGCAAGAATAATATCTGCTCGGTAACTAGCTGTAGTGACGGCATCAGGAATGGCTTGGAGTCAGATGTTGATTGTGGTGGGGGAAGCTGCCCTGGTTGCGGCATTGACAAGAATTGTAATGCTGATCCTGACTGCTTGGCAAGCCTTTTCTGTCATCCATCAACTAAGAAATGCAGCCTTTCTAGTTGTGATGATGGTTATAAGAATGGGGATGAAACTGATGTTGATTGCGGCGGAGGCTGCACTCTCAAATGCAAATCAGCCCAGGGCTGCATCTCCGACTCTGATTGCGAGCAAGGCTGGAGCTGCATAGCAGGGATTTGCACCTCTGAACCAGATGAGGATACTGATGGCGACGGCATGCCTGACTCATGGGAGAACATATATGGCTTGGATGCAAATGATCCTTCAGATGCTGGCGAAGACCTGGATGGCGATGGCAGGTCTAATCTTGATGAATTCTATGATGGCACAGACCCGACTGTTCCTGATGGCTTTGCAGGGAAGAAGACTCGCACTCTTCAAATAATCCTTCTTGTAATAGGCTTGGTGCTCATGCTCGGAAGCATCGGCTTCCTTGTCTATTCAAGAAAAGTGCTCGTGCCTCAGCAAAGAAAAGCAGCTGCAGCCCAAAGAGTTCCTGCTCAACAGGCGCCTCCCTTACAATCAAGACAAACAATTAAACCAGGCGCAGCCATTGGCATGCGAGGCGCCCTTCAGGGGCGCATGGCTCAGAGACGAGCAGCTCGTAAAAGCCTTTTCAAAGGATTTGGTCAAGAACAACAACTGTCAAGCCAAATTGGTGAAAGAGGAGCTTCAGCAAAGAAAACAGTCGGAGAGGGAGTGAGAATGGGGGCGGGAGCGGGAGCTATAAAAAAGCCAGGCGAGGATTTCATTCCTTTATCTAAGCTTGGAAAACCAGCACAAAAACCTAAGCCAGAAGTTCAGAAACCCAAGAGTGAAGCCTTTGAGAAACTTAAAGAATTTGCATTGCAATACAAAGATAAAGATAAGCTGAAGAAAAAGCCGCAAGAGAAAAAATAAAATAAAGAGAAAAAAGATAAGAAAAGAAAGATAGAAAAGAGAATAAAGAAGGGAGGCGAATTTTTCTTGCACAGAAGAGCTCAGGTAAGTCAGGTATTCACTTATTTTATTACCATCCTTGTAATTGGCGTAATAGTTGTTGTTGGTTATAAAGGGATTGCTTGGATTATGAACACTAATTGCGAGCACGGCAGGCTCAGCTTTGAAAAGAGCCTTCTAGAATTTATTGACGAATATTCTGACCTGGGCGTTCACCAGGAATCATTATCTGTTCCCTGTAATGTTAGGGAAGTTTGCTTTGCAGATTCAAGGTTTTGTTCTGAGGACATTACAGAGCGCCCACCCTTGCCAATTTCCGGCTACATTGACAAAGGAGCTGATAAAGTGATAATAAGCACTGTAGAAGACTGCACCGCTAACATTTTTATTAAAGGCGAAAATACAGAGCCAATTGGGTTTGCAGGAAAGCTTGTGTTGAATGAGCAGGATTTTCCTTTTAAGTGCTTTCCGGCTAAAAGCGGCAAGTTCAAGTTCTTGTTCAGGGGGCTAGGAAGAAAAACACAAGTAGAAGCTGGCTGAAAGGCTTGAATAAGAAGATGGTTAATGCAGGTGGGTTGATGCTTCAAATAAAATGCCTTGATAAAAGAGGATTTGCTCTTCAGTTCACTTGGCTGTTTGTTTTAATAGCAGGAGCTATTATTCTTGGATTTTTCTTTAGTCTTATAAACAACCTTATGCACGGCGAAGAGGTTCAGACAGATATCAAAGCTACTCAAGAGCTTGATGCCTTAATAAAAATTAACCTTGCTTCCGGTGACACCCAGAAAATAGTGCTCTTTGACAAGAAGATAATCTTCTCTGCAGACAGCGGCTCCACCTATTCAGAGTATTATGTTGAGAATTCCCCTTATATTGCCAAGTATGAGTATAATGCTGTTTTTTCGCCAAATGAACTGGAAGGTGATGAAGTCATAATACAAAATGTTATGTTCAAGGCGCCTTTCAGAACTCTTCCTGTTGTTTATGTTTCTAACAAGGATATTGAGTATGTTTTTGTCAATACCTCAACCATCATTAACCTTGTAAGCAGCTACCTGCCAGAAAACCTGACTAAAGCTTCCGTAAGCAGGGGTTTAATGCCTGATTATCCTGATAACAATTATGATCACACAGTCTTTATTCTGGATGACGCGGCTTACCTGAATTCCTTAAGACCGAACAGTTTCCGTAATGCTGACAAGAGGCTTTTTGCAGTTGTTATAACGCCAGGGCAAAACACGATTTATGGCTATGGCAACCTGACTTTTTACCATTACACCTCCTCAAATGATTTTGTTTCCGATGGAAGCGTTCCTTTCCTAGACTTAACCACTATTGTCGGAGGGGTGATCAGTCATGACAAGGCAATTTATGAATGCAATCTGAGAAAAGTTTTGAAAAGGATTAACTTACTCACTGATCTTCACACTCAAAGAATGAGGCATTATCAAGATGATATCTCTCTTTTTGAATGCAAGAACCTTTATCAGACAGCGATAGCTCATCTGGAGAACATGAAGGAAAGCTCAATTGACGGGGAAAAGCTTTTTACCGAAGATTTTCAAAACCTGCTTATTTCAATTAACGAGTTAAGAATCTTAAATCCTTATATTATCGGAACCAAGGATTGCCCAGGCATATATTAAGATTATCGAGGTTATTTTGAGATAATTGAACCAAAGTGAAAGCCAACATGAGGAAAAGAGCCCAGATGCAAATGACAGAAACCATTTTTGTGGTGTTCATAATACTAATAATTATCATGCTGGGCTTTGTTTTTTATTCCAAATTCCAGGAAATAAGCATAAAAGAGAAAGAGAAAATCCTGAGGAACATAGAAGTCATCAAGCTTGCTCACAGAATCAGTTCCTGGCCAGAGCTTGAATGCTCGATTGCGGGGGCAGAGCGATTTGCCTGCCTTGACATGGTTAAACTAGAGGTTCTTGGAGATTTCATAAACCGAACCATGAAGACGAACTCTTATGGCTTCAACTATTATTATGATTTGCTGAAAAACTCGAAGATCACAATTACAGAGGTTTACCCGTCCTCCACTAAAACCCTTGGCACTGACTACTGGCTGCTCTATGATAATCCGGGTAGCACACCTCTCACTGATGCAGTAATCATTCCTGTTAATCTTTATAATCCTGTTTCAAAGACTTATGCTTTGGGAATGATGGAGGTACAAATATTCAAATGAGCCTTTACAACAATATCGCGAGCATGCTGAGAAAGCCGAGAAAAACCAGGGCTCAAGAACACAATAGGAGATTCTATAGAAAACCTGATAATGAAACTAATAAAAAATCTCAGTTAGAGATGATTGGCTTAACAGTAATCGTTGTAATTGTAATCACAGGATTGCTCATAGTGACTGTTTACAAGTTTAACAACCCTCCAAGAAACATCCAGAAAAGGTATATCAACAAAGAGACAGCAACTAATTTATTAATCGCCATGACCAACACCAATGTTGGCGAATGCAACAATCTTAGCCTCGGAAACCTGCTCTCTGATTGCGGAAGCAGCTATCCCTCAATCAATTGTTTTGATTATACGAGCTGTGAAATAGCAAATCAAACCATTAATACCCTGCTGAATCAAACCCTCGTGGACTGGGATTTGAGTTTTGAACTAAACATCAGCTCGCCCTTTCAAGACATTATAAGTCACTTTGCGAATCTTAACTGTGATTCAACCTCAAAACAACAAGAACAAGCCTTTGAGCTTTTGCCTCTGGAAGCCCAGAACGTGCTTGAAATCACTCTCATCCTTTGCCTGGACAGGTAAGGGTGCTTAGACGAATAAAGGCAAATGGCTTAACGCTGCCCTTTGCTAATCTTCTGAAACAATCCGAACCTCTATCTCCCTATCCTTTCTAGGACCATCGAGCTCAACCAGCATTATGCTCTGCCAGCGCCCTAGCTTGAGCTTGCCATTCTCAACAGGAATGGTTTCGCTCGGCCCAAGAACAGCTGCTTTTATATGAGCGCCAGCATTACCATCAACCCTGTCATGAACATAGCCTGCATTGTCAGGGAAAACCTTGTTAAGGGCATTAAGAAGATCAGTGCAGATGTTAGGGTCATAATTCTCATTGACTATTATGGCTGCTGTTGCATGCCTTACGAAAACAACGCATACTCCGCTCTTGACTTTGCTTTTCTTAACCAACTCGCTAACCTTATCAGTAATGTCTATTACTTCCTGTTTTTTGGTTGTGTTTACCGTTATCCGCATTTTACTTTAAGAATAATGCCTCGTTTTTAATATTTTATTAATCATTACACATATTTGCTCTCATCAAGCATATGCGCTCGTTTGTAAGTTAGCAAACTTTATATACATCAACCACAGTATTCTTATTTGTAATGGATCGCCCTCCAATAATCCAAATCCAGCATCTCACCAAGAGATTTGGCAAGAAGAGCGTTCTGAAAGACATCTCTCTGGACATATGCGAGGGAGAAATCTTTGGAATAGTGGGTGCTAGCGGAAGCGGCAAAACAACTTTGCTAAGGAACCTGATAGGCTACCTTGCTCCTGAGCAAGGCGATGTTAAGTTTAGGTATGATTATTTTGTGAAAAAAAAGAATAAAGATGGGAGGCTGCTGTATGCTTCTGTTTACAGGCAGCAAAAGCTTGCCAAGAGCTTGTTTGGATTCGCAAGCCAGGAACCATCTTTTTATCCTAAGCTTAATGTGAAGGAGAACCTGAGGTACTTTGGCTCCTTGTACAACCTTCCTAACAAAGCCCTTAACTCAAATATAGAAATCCTGCTTTCATTGATGGATTTAAAAAGCGCAGAGCGAACCCTTGCGGCTAACCTATCCGGCGGCATGGAAAGAAGGCTGGATATTGCCTGCGCACTCATCCACGACCCCGAAGTGCTTATCCTGGATGAGCCCACCTCTGACCTTGACCCTTTGCTCAGAGACCACATATGGAGCCTTATCCAGAAGATTAACAAGAAAGGCACAACCATAATACTCGCAAGCCACCATTTATCAGAGGTTGAGAATTTCTGCTCACGAATAGCCATTATCAAGGAAGGGAGGATTATTGATGTTGCAAGCCCTGCCAGACTAAAAACCAAGTATACTGAGTCTCAACAGATTAAAATCCAGACCTACCCCGGAGGGTATGGAAATATCATCAAGGCACTTAAAAGACCCGGAGGCTGGGTATCAGGCTCTCAGATAAAAGGCTCAGAGCTGATAATCTACTCAGACCATCCTCAGGCAGTGATTCATGAATTACTTCACACCTTAGAGGCTTTGAAAGAAGAGCTCATAGACATTAATGTCTCAAGGCCTGGCTTGGATGAGTTGTTCCTGAAAATAACAGGCAGGAAACAATAAGAAATAAAATAGGAGATAAAATAGAAGAGATAAAAACAGAAATAACAAGAATCAAGTTTAGCAGAACAATAAGAACCAAATTTGAAAAAAAGTTGAAAAAAAGAAGTAAATTTGAAAAATGAAATCCTTTAGCATTATAAAAAAGAATTTCAAGCTCTTGATTAGGTCCAAGGCTTCTGCCTTTATAATATTAATCGGTCCATTGCTGGTTATTCTTCTCGTGGGGCTGGTTTTTAGCGGCAAAACCTCATATGAGCTGAGCATAGGATACTTTGCGCCTGAGAAAAATAACTTGACAGCCTCTTTTGTTGATGCGCTAAGCCAGAGCAAATATTATGTTCATGCTTACCCGTCTGAAGAGAGTTGCGTCAAGAAAATAGAGCAAGGAGTTATTCATACCTGCATAATCTTTTCTAAAGATTTTCAATTAAGCAACCAACAAGGCGAAGAGCTAAGGTTTCTGGTTGATTACTCAAGAATGAACCTTGTCTACAAAGTAATTGATTCTGTTTCAGGATTGCTAGAAACAGAGTCCAAGGAACTAAGCTACTCCTTAACCCAGCTTCTTCTTTCAAAAATCAACCTCACCCTCAAAGAAATAGGGCAAGACCTTGTGTTAGTAGATGCAATGAACCCTCAGCTAAACCTTATAGTGGCAGATCTTCAGAAAGCCAGGACCAACACTGATTCCGTGAAGCTGGAGATGAGGAATATAAGCGCAGAAGAGCTGAAACTGAAAACTTCTGAAATCAACACCTCCTTTGCAGACATAAGAATGCAAGGATTAGAGCTTATAAATAAAAGCCAGGAGCTGATAGAATGGCTTTCGGATTATATAACTGCGAACGAGACAGCGGATGTTAAGGAAGAATTTGATGAGCTGACAAAGGAAATCATTGAGGTTTACAATGCAACTCCTGAGCAGCTAGCAGAGCTTGAAGAGAGCACGACAAAGATTTCTATTCATCTATTAGAAATAGAGTCAGACATGAACCAGAACAGGAATCTCAATAAAGACACCCAGGAAAGAATAGACTCTGCTAAGAACGCTCTTGCAGCTGTCCAGAGCAGCTTGCTGGGCCTACAGAACGCATTATCCAGGACCAAGCAAAACCTGGAGAGCATAAGCATAACCAATGCAGAAACCATTGTCAGCCCAGTGAATGTTAGAATAGAGCCGATTGCTATTGAGAGCTCCCAGATGACCTTTGCGTTCCCATTCCTCTTAGTCTTAGTAATCATGTTTGTCGCACTGCTATTATCCAGCACCCTAGTGATGTTTGAGAAGAACTCCAAAGCCTTTTTCAGGGTTTTAGTCACTCCTACCAAGCCAAGCCTTTTTGTAATAACCACTTTCATAACCAGTTCCATAATAATAATTCTCCAGACAGCTATTATACTCTGGCTTGCGACTCACTTCCTCAACATACCCTTATTCAAGAACACGCTCCCAATCCTGTTAATAATCTTTGCAATCTCAACCTTTTTTATCCTGCTGGGAATGCTGCTCGGCTACTTATTCTCAACCCAGGAAGGAGCAGTAATGGCATCCATAGTGCTCGGTTCACTGTTCTTATTCCTGTCTAACCTGGTAGTGCCATTGGAAAGCATTGCGCCAGCTCTTTCAAACATAATAAGATTCAACCCTTATGTGCTGGCTTCAGAGCTCCTCAGGAAGGCTTTGCTTTTCAAAGTAGAGCTTCAGGGAGAATCCTTGATAATCATTCTGAGCTTGCTCGGAGCTTCGCTTGCTATCTTCCTATTGATAATAATATTTGTCAGTCTTAAGAACAGGAAAAGGGCAAAAATAAAGCCAGAACCTGCTCTTAGGAAGAAAACTGATGATATAATGGTTCGTCAAACACCGGCAGAGTTTGTTCTTGATGATAAAAAAGCAGCTAACAAGGCTGAATTATTGAGGCTAGTGTCTGACATGACCAGGTCAGAGTTCGAGGATAATGTTAATGAGAGAGAGAACAAGGTTGCTGACTGGGTGGAAAAAGAGCTTGGAGACAAGAAGCTTGCAGCAAAGCTTAGAAAAACTGTTTCTAGAAAGGAAATAATAAGGACGCTGGAAGAAGACATAAAAAAAGCCAGCAAGGAAAACGAGCCTGAGACTGATGAATAAAATATTTCTGAATAAGGTGTTTCAAAGAGTTTTGTTCCTTAGACAAAATTTTTAAATAGAAGCCTTTAACTCCTCTCATAATTAAATTATTGATAATGAAATTTAGTTTAATGGGAGGTGCGAATCTTGAAAACTGCAAAAAAACACGAACATGCAAGGGCTGAACATAAAGAGCCCAAGGAACACGCAGAGCATGAAAAACAAGAGCCTAAATTAAAAGCTAGCGACAAGAAAGTGCCAGGAGGGAATTATCCTTTAATTTCTGGAATCATAATTGTTATACTCTTAACTCTTGTGATTATTCTATTGCTTAGAAAACCTGCAGTTGCTCCAGGAACTGGCGGCGGAACAGCGACAAGCTATACTGGCGAGAAGGCTAAAGTAGAATTCTATGTTATGAGCCAGTGCCCTTACGGAACCCAGGTAGAGAATGCTATTGCTCCTGTGCTCGAGAGCATGGGAGAAGCCATAGACTTCCATCTTGATTATATTGTAAGCGAAGACACTTCTGGCCAGTTCCAGAGCCTTCACGGAGCAAAGGAAGTTGCTGGAGATATTGTGCAGCTCTGCGCAATGAGTTATTATCCTGAAGATTACAAGTACATGAAATTCATCCTTTGCCAGAACAAGGACGCTGCTAATGTTGACACTAACTGGGAGGCATGCGCAAAAGAGAACAGCATGGATGTGGAGAAATTAAGAAAGTGCTTGAACAGCGATGAAGGAAAGAATCTGCTCAGGACTTCAATGCAAAAAGCCCAGTTAAGAAACGCCGGGGGAAGCCCGACCATGTACGTTGACGATGCCCCTTACCAAAGCCAGAGAGACGCATTAAGCTTTCAGAGAGCCATATGCAAAGTTGTAGAGCATGAGGCTTGCAAGAGCCTGCCCAAATGCGCCAGTGATGCAGACTGCACAGAGCAACAAGGCAAAGAAGGAACTTGTAACAATCCTGGCAAGCCAGAAGCTACATGCACCTACACTGAGCCTGTGAAAGTTGATTATGTAATGCTTACAGCCAGTGATTGCAAAGGAGATGCCTGTGACACCACAAACATTATGCAGGTAACCCAACAATTATTCCTAGGAGCCAAGGCAAGAAACGTGGATGTGAGCAGCGAGGAAGGAAAAGCCTTGATAGAGAAGTACAAAATAGAGGTTGTGCCTGCTTATATCTTTGATAAGAGCATTGAGCAGACCAAGAGCTGGATTAATCAGCCTGACTTAAAAACAGCTTTTGAGCTGGTCGGAGACAAATATAAGATCCTGGATGAAGCCACAGGAGCAACTCACTTTGTGAATGAAGAAACCAGGAAGGATTATTATGCGGCAATTGGAGTTGTTACTGGCGACAACAAGCCCCAGATAGACTTCTTTGTCATGAGCTACTGCCCCTACGGCAACCAGGCAGAGGAAGGCATAGAGCCTGCTTACCAATTGCTAAAGGACAAAGCAATTTTTAAGCCTCACTATGTTATTTATGAGAACTACGGCGGAGGAGGCTCTGACTACTGCCTTGCCGACGGAACTCTCTGCTCAATGCACGGAATACAAGAGCTTAACCAGGATGTCAGAGAAGCCTGCGTGAATAAGTACATGGGAATTGCCAAGTGGTTTGAGTTTGCCCTTGCAATGAATAAGGATTGCACCTCGCAGAACGCAGACAGCTGCTGGGAGCCAGTTGCTAACAAGCTAGGGTTTGATATTGCCAAGATTAAGAAATGCCAGGCTGATGAAGCAGTTACTCTTATGAAAGCAGACAAGGAGCTTGGTGATAAGCTCAAGGTGAGCGGCAGCCCAACAATATTTATTGACGGGCAATCATATAGCGGGGGAAGAACTCCTGAAGCTTACAAGCAAGGCTTGTGCGCAGCCTTTGAAACCCAGCCAACAGAGTGCAGCACCCAACTGGCAGGAGCAGAAACAACTACAACAACAGCAACAGGTGGCTGCGGCTAAAATTTTTTATTTTTTTATTATTTTTATTTCCTCTCCTCACTTTTTTTAAGAATTTCTTGATTATCCTGTTCCTTATGGGCAGAGGATATACTGTCAAGTTTTTCAGCTCTTTCAAAGCAACCCATTTCAGCTCGTAAACATTATTCTCGTTCATATCTTCAAGTTCAGGACCAATGATTTTTGTCCTTCCCTTAAACTCCTTCGCAAGGAAGTAAACCCCGTCATGAAACTCATCCTTGAATTTCCATAAAAGCTCACAACGAGCTACATCAAGGTTAGTTTCCTCTTTTGTTTCGCGAATAACTGTTTGCTCAGGCGTCTCTGCTGGTTCAATGCCGCCTCCCGGAAGAACATAATACTCTCGCCCTTCTTTTAGGCGATGAATTAAGAGAATCTTATTGCCCTCAATTATAATTATGCGAATGCTTTTTCTCATAAAGAAAACGAATTAGGAAAGCATTATAAAAACTTTTTGCCTGCAAACCGGTTTTCCTTATTCTTCCATTTTCTAACAACATTTTTAAACAGTTTTAACCTACGTTGTTAATTAGAAAACTCGTAGGTGAATCTTCATGTGCTTAGCAATACCTGGCAAAGTATTAAAGGTTGAGAAGGGGTTTGCAATAATTGATTATTCTGGAGAACAGAGAAAAGCAAGTGTTGAACTGGTCAAGGTAAAGCCAGGAGATTATGTTCTTGTGCAGGCAAAATTCATTATTCAGAAAATTCCTAAAAAAGAAGCCTTGGAGGCAATAAAGGTATGGCAGGGAGAGAAAAAACAAAGGAAATTTTGAGCCCGGAAAGATATTTCTTGTTGTACGCTTATCCTTGTTCTTTTGTTCTTGTTGATTTAGGAAAGATCAGCGAGGAGAAGAGAAAGGAATTAGAGAGAAAGCTTCTTAACAACGAACCGATTAATAAGAAAGAATTGGAGAAAATCTTTACCGCTGCTTTTCAAAGGTTAAAAGTGATAGCAGAGGAGATGAAAAAAGATTACTGGGACCTAGAAGTTATTAAGGAATACTTTTTCGGAGAAAAACACAATGATTTTATTAATAAGCAGGACGGGATGTATGCAGAGCTCGGCCCTACAATTAGAGAGCTATGCAAGATTCATAAAGCAGAGGTTATTGAAAAGAGAGAAAATATTCTGACTGTAAAGTACAATGGCATTGCAAGAAATGTTTTCGCAACCCTAACACCCCAAGTTAAAGTCGGAGATAAAGTGACTGTTCACTGGGCTTTTGCAATAGAAAAAATGGCTTGAACTTTCTTTACAATAACAGAGAACCAAATAACAGAAACCATTCCTAGGACCAATAGCGTAATCCCGATAATCTGAGCAGGCACAATAACTGCGCCTGCAAACAAATGATTAAGAGTTGTAGTTATTACAGAGCCTAGCAACAAAACACTTGTAGCAACACTTGCTTTTATAGTTTTCAAGCCAGAATACCAAGTGAAGACATAGCCGAATAAGAAGAGAGAAGTTACAAGAATCCAGAGCCAGTGCGTGCCTGTCAGAGTACTAATTAAACTTATCTTGTTAGTGATTATTAAGAAAACCAGGATTATGAGTGAGCCAAAGAACATTCTCCCGAATGCTACTATTCTGCTGTCAATTGTCTTTAATGCTTGCTTTGAGATGATTGTTTCCATGCTCCAGAACAAAGTGGCTGCTAAGATTAACAAGTCACCAGTTGTAAAAACAAAGCCATTCATTTTTAACAAAAAGAAATTGCCTAGCAACAACAGAACTGCTCCAATGATTATCCCTTTATCCAGTTTTTCCTTGAGAAAGACAAGAGCCAGAACAGCTACCCAGACAAACATGGTCTTATGGACGAAAGCTCCCTGACTAGCAGTTGTCATTTGCAAGCCTTTGAAGAACAGCAGGAAGGGAATGCTTCCCCCCAAAAGGCCTATTAAGAAAAGTTTAGCATAATCCTTTAGCTTAAGCTCTTTTAACTTCTTAAAATCCTTGGCTAACAAGATGAGTGAAAAGAGAAAAATAGCCACAATAACATTCTTTGCTCCTGTGAACAATGAAGAGTCAATGCCTTGCACTCCAAACTTGTTAATGAAGATTGAAACTCCTGATATGATTGCTGTTCCAAGAACAAAGCCCAACCCTTTTTTATTCATAAAAAGCTTTAAATAAGCGCCTGTATAAATATGTTTTGGTACGATTAAAATGAAGAAAATACTTGTCTTCGGCAACCCTTACCTAAAAGAGGATAACCTTGCTGTCAAGATAGCTCAGAAGCTGAGCATTCCAGGATTCAAGCTAGAGCAATGCTCCAAGCCTGAGGACTTGCTTAACCATGATTTAAATAATTCAATAATACTTGATGTTGCCAAGGGCATTGACAAAGTCGAGCTATTTGATAATATTGATAGCCTTGAGTTCTCAGTGATATTCTCAGCGCATGACTTTGACTTGGGTTTTTTCTTGAAGCTCATGAAAGAGGCAGGAAAGCTGAAGACAATGAACATCATCGGATTGCCTGTTGGCTATGATGAAGACAAAGCACTAAGCGAGGTTAAGGCACTGATTAGAAGCGTTTTTCAATAATTTTAAATACCTGCTTTTCCTTTCCCTCTGCTCATGGATAAGGTTTTGGAAAAAAAGAGGTTGAATGAGTTCTTAAGTAAGGTTTCTAAGGGTAAGGAGCTTATCGCGCCTGTTAAGAAAGGAACTCTCAGGTTCGAGGTCGTCACTGCCTTCGCAGATATTTGCCTTGAAGGAAGGCCTTTGTTCCCCATCAAGAAGTTCTTCTCGCCTTCCAAGCAGGACTTATTAAGCCTTAACCTTGCAAAAAAAGACAAGCCTTATGACGAGGTAAAGGTTAAGTTCAAGCCAAGAATCATATTCGGAGCCAGGCTGTGTGATTTTAACGGCTTGCTAAGGCTGGACAAGTTTTTCCTCTCAAAAGAATACCGGGATGATTATTACAAGTTGGCAAGGGAGAACACTCTGCTCTTTGCAATTAACTGTGTTCCTACGCCTAGCAAGTACTGCTTTTGCGAGTCAATGAGCCTGGAAAGGTATTACGACCTTATGTTCCATGATTTAGGAGACAAGTATTATGTTGAGGCAGGCACTGTGCGCGGAAAATCCCTGATTAATGAACTGCGGGATTATGACTTTACCATGCCAGCAATAACCTGCGATAAAAAGCTTGACAAGAAAGACTTAGCAAAGTATTATGACGATGTTGCTTGGAGCAAGGAGAATGATAAGTGCCTGAGCTGCGGCAAGTGCACTGCTCACTGCACTACCTGCTTGTGCTTTGATGTTAATGATGAGCTGGCACCAGACTTGCAGAAAGGAAAGCGTTTCAAAGAATGGGACTCCTGCCAGTTCCTTAACTTCACGCTTGTTGCAGGAGGAGCAGTCTTCAGGAAAGAAAGATTGCCTCGTTTCAAGCATAGGATATACCACAAATTGCAGTACTTCAGGGAGAAGTTTGGCATGGACATGTGCACTGGCTGTGGCAGGTGCATAGAAGCCTGCCCAAGACTGATTGATTTTACAGAAGTAATTAACAAGCTAAAATAAACCAAATAATAAACCAAATAAATGGGTGTGAGATGAAAATGTTGTTTGACTCGGCTGCTTTCAGGATTATAGCCAAAGAGAAACAAACCCAGGATATTTATTTGTTCAGGCTGGAAAAAGCAGGTGCCAAGAAGACTGAGAAGAGTGAGCTGAATTACCAGCCAGGACAATTCTTCCAGCTAGGCATCCCTGGCTTTGGAGAAGCGCCCTTCTCTGTATGCTCTGCATCCAAGGATTTTATAGAGTTCAACATCCGTGGATTAGGTGAAGTTACTAACAAACTAATATCCTTGCAGCCAGGAGAGCTTATATGGCTTAGAGGACCTTATGGTACCAGCTATCCTATGAAGGAGATACGCGGCAATAGCCTTGTAATCATTGGTGGAGGAACAGGAGTGGCTCCTCTGAGAGGAGTGCTTAAGCATGTTGAGGCTCACAGAGCAGATTATGATCGAGTGCACCTCTTCTTTGGCTTCAAGAGCCCTGAAGAGATTCTCTTCAAAAAAGACATGAATGCCTGGAACAGGATTTTTGACCTGCACCTAACGCTTGACAAAGCGCCAAAGGATTATAAGGGCAAGGTCGGCCTGGTGACCAAGATCGTAGAGGAATCAAGGCTTGACAACAAGAATAAGATTGTGATGATTTGCGGTCCGCCAATCATGATGAAGTTCACAATTCAAACCTTGGAAAAGACGGGGTTTAACCATGACCAGATATTCGTGAGTTATGAAAGGAGGATGAAGTGCGGGACAGGCATGTGCGGCCATTGCATGATATCGGGCGTGTATGTTTGCAAGGACGGCCCTGTCTTCAGGTATGACAAGGTTAAAGGATTGCATGAGTAGTTAGGCCTGTGCGGCGTTGAGGCGCAAATAAGTTTTAAGTTGAAAATTAAAAATGGTTAAAAAAACAAGAGCCAAAGCAAAGGCAAAAAAAGAGAATAAGTCAAAAGAGCATAAGCCAAGAGTCGGAATCCGCAGCATTACTGGCTGTGCTGGCTGCCAGCTTAGCATCTACTTCATAGAGGATGTTCTTCTTGAGCTGCTTGACAAGATAGACTTGATAGCAGCGCCTATGATTAAGGAAAAGAATGAGGAAGATAACTATGACATCTTGTTTGTTGAGGGCAGTGTGAGCTCAAAGGAGGACCTGGATAACTTGCTGGAGTGGAGGAAGAAAACCAAGTTCCTCATAGCTCTTGGCGCCTGCGCAACTCATGGTTGCATGCAGTCAATGAAGCACGTCATGAATGAGAAAGAAGTTGAGGATGCTATCTACAAGAAATTTCCTTCTGATAACAGGCTCAAATCTATAACTTCTGTGCCCATCCATAAGCATGTCAAAGTAGACTTCTACATCCCTGGCTGCCCTCCGAGCAAGGAAGAAATTGTTCAAGTGCTCAAGTGGCTGCTGCAAGGCAGGACTTTAAGAGTTTATGACAAAGCAGTATGCCATGAGTGCAGCCTAAAAGAGAATTACTGCTTGCTAGACCAAGGGATTGAATGCCTAGGCCCATTAATGAATGGAGGCTGCAAAGCTCTTTGCCCAAGCTTTAACCATCCCTGCACTGGCTGCAGAGGATTGCTTGATGATGCTAACCTTGAATCAGGAAAACAAGTGCTCAAGGACAAAGGATTTGATCCTGACATGATGATGAAGCGCATGACCAAGTATAACTCGTTACAGTTTTTGGAGTTTGAGAAAAAACCAGAAGAAAGGAATGTTAAGGAAGGGAGTGCTAAGAAATAGCATGGAATAACAATAAAATGGCAACAAAAACAATAAAGTTTTTGAGCCACAAAATTAAGGCGATTTTATGGCAACAATAAACCTTAATCATATCTGCAAGGTAGAAGGCCACGGCAGCTTGTTTGTAGAGATTAAAGGCAGCAAGCTGACAAGGTGCGAGCTGAAGGTTGTTGAAGGAGCAAGGTTCTTTGAGGGCTTGGTTAAAGGCAAGCGTTATGATGATGTCCAGGAGATTACTTCAAGGATTTGCGGGATTTGCTCCTGCGCCCACACAGTGGCTTGTTTGCAGGCAATTGAGAATGCCATGGGAATAAAGGTTTTTGAGCAGACAAGAAGACTTAGAGAGCTCTTAAGCATTGCTGAGAGAATCAGGAGCCACGCCACTCACCTGTACTTCCTTAGCCTGCCTGATTATCTTGGCTATGAGTCTGCCTTGGCAATGGCTAAGAAGCATAAGAAGGAAGTGCTCAGGGCTTTGAGCCTTATGAAGCTTGGCAACAACATGGTTCAGTTGATTGGCGGAAAGGAGATGCATCCTTTTACTAGTGTTGTTGGAGGATTTACTCATGTTCCTGACAAGAAAACAGCTGATTATTTGAGAAAGGAATTAAGAAAGGCTTTGCCAGAAGCAATAGCCACTGCCAGGCTCTTCATGAAGCTTAAGCAACCTGTTTTTAATGCTGAGATGGATTTTATCAGCCTTAATCCTGAAAAGGATGCTCCGCTCATCTCCGGCGATATCATTACTCTGAATGGTTTGAAAATAAAGCCTGATGATTACACGAACTACATTGATGAGGAAGTCATGCCTTACTCAACAGGCAAGTTCTCCAAGCTAAAAGGCAAGCTCTTCTGCGTCGGAGCAATGGCGCGTATTAACAATAATTACAAGAATTTAAGCAAGAATGCTAAGAAGCTGTTTGAGCAGGCAAAGCTGAAGCTTCCTCTTACTAATCCTTTTCATAATAATTTCTGCCAGGCTGTTGAGCTTGTGCACTGGATTGAGAAAGGCTATGCTCTGCTTAATTATGATTTCAAGTTTGAAGGCTTGCCCAAGGCTCATGTAAAAGCAGGCAGAGGCGTGAGCGCTGTTGAGGCTCCCAGAGGGATACTTTTTCATGATTATACGATCAATGATAAAGGCTTTGTGGAAAAGTGCAACATCATAACACCCACTGCTCAGAACCTTAGAGCCATTGAAACGAATGTCAAGCAGCTCATAGAGCAGATGCTCAGGCAAAAAAAGAGCAAGGACAGGATAGTTCTGGAAGTAGAAAAGCTTATAAGGGCTTATGACCCTTGCTTTTCTTGTAGTGCTCATTTCCTAAAAGTAAAGTGGGTTAAGAGATGATTTTGCTGATTGTCAGTTAAAAAAGGAGGTTGATATTCATGAGAAATATTCTAGACAACTTAAAGGAGTTAGCCAAGGCTAATCCGAAGAGGATTGTATTCCCAGAAGCCTATGAGGAAAAGACTCTCAGAGCAGTTGAGATACTGCTCAAAGAGAAAATCATTCTTCCTTATCTTATTGGCGAGAGGCTTAAGGTTGAGGCAAGAGCAAAAGAGATAGGAGTGAACATTGCAGGAGCTGAAATAAGGGATCCGAAAGCAGATGTTAATTTTGATTCATTTAGCCAGGAATATTATGAGCTTCGTAAGCATAAAGGAATGACTCCTGAAAATGCCAGGGCTACAATGATGCTGCCTCATTATTTTGGAGCCATGATGATACGAAAGAACCTGGTTGATGGAATGGTATCTGGGCTCAATAGTGAGACCAAGCCTTTTATTCCTGCATTTACTATAATAGGCACCAAGGAAGCGTCTCATAAAGTGAGTGGTTTCTTCATGATGCTTTGGCCTGCTGAGAACAGGTTGTTGTTCTTTGCTGACAGCTCAACAATCATTGATCCTGATGTGAATGACCTGGCGAATATTGCAATTGATACTGCTGACAGCGCCAAGAGATTTGGTGTAGACCCTAAAGTGGCTTTATTGTCTTTTTCAACAAGAGGAAGTGCAAAGCACGCAATGGTGGACGAAGTTGCAGAAGCTACTAAGCTTGCTAAGAGCAAGAGACCTGATTTGCTGATTGATGGAGAGTTGCAGGTCGACGCTGCTCTTGTTCCTGAAGTTGCTAAGAAGAAATGCCCTGACTCTCCCTTGCAAGGAACTGCTAATGTCCTAATATTCCCTGACCTTAATTCAGGCAATATTGCCTACAAACTGGTTGAGAGATTAGCAAAGGCTAATGCTATTGGCCCATTATTGCAAGGCCTGAATAAGCCAGTAAATGATTTGTCAAGAGGATGCAGTGTGCAGGACATAGTAGATGTGACTGTTATCACTGCTGTTGAAGCCCAGAACTAAATAGACTAAATAGTCTAGAGCTAAAGAGGTGAGTATTTTTTTGAAAATCCTGGTGCTAAACTCAGGGAGCAGCTCTCTTAAGTACAAGTTCTTTGACATGAACACTGAAAAAGCTCTTATCTCTGGGCATGTTGATGGCATTGGCTTAGACAGGTGCTTTGTAAAGCTTGAGTTTGATGGCCAGGTTGAGGAGAAAAATGTGGTTGTAAAAGACCATGTTGATGCAGTAATGCTTGCTCTTAAGTCTTTGAAAGAGAAAAATATCATCAAGGATTATTCTGAGATTAATGCTGTCGGTCACAGGGTAGTGCATGGAGGAGAATATTATTCTCAGCCAGCTATTATTGATGATAGGGTCATAAGGAGGATTAAGGAGTTGTTTGATATTGCTCCTCTGCACAATCCTCCTAATCTTGCAGGCATATTGGCTTGCAGGAAGATGCTGCCCAGGATTCCTCAAATAGCTGTTTTTGACACAGCATTCCACCAGACCATGCCGCCTCATGCTTATCTTTATGGCTTGCCTTATGAGTTGTACGAGAAGTACAAGATCAGGAAGTATGGTTTTCACGGCACAAGCCACAAGTATGTTTCTGAGCAAGCAATTAAATTACTTGGAAAGAAAGATGCTAAGATTATTACCTGCCATCTTGGTAATGGTGCTTCTCTTGCAGCCATTAGAAACGGTAAGTCAGTTGATACAACTATGGGATTCACTCCTGTTGACGGCTTGTTAATGGGCACCCGGGTTGGGGAATTGGACCCTGACATCCCTATCTATCTTATGAGAGATAAGGGTTTTAAATTAAAAGAAGTAGAAGAGATTCTTAACAAGAGAGGAGGATTGCTCGGAGTTTCAGGATTAACCCAGGACGTGCGTGACTTATGGAAGGCCAAGCTCAGGGGTAATAAGAGGGCTAAGCTTGCCTTGGATTTGTTTGCTTTCAGAACAGCCTTCTTTATCGGAGGGTATATTGCTATTCTTGGAGGATTGGATGCCCTAGTCTTCTCTGCCGGCATTGGAGAGCATGCCTGGCATGTGCGAAGGGATATTTGCAGCTACTTAACTCCCTTTGGCATAGAGATTGACCAGGAACTCAACAAAAAGAATCATCTGCTTATTTCCAAGCCTCATTCGAAAGTAAAAGTGTACATCATCCATACTAACGAAGAATTGCAGATAGCAAAGGAAACCAGAGATTTAATTCATAAACCCTGATTTTAAGTAACACCATTTTTAGATTAAGCCTTACTGCACCACTTCTTCAGCTCTTCCCATCTCTCATCTACGTTCTTCTGTATTATCTCTAAGATAGGAGCATTCTCTGGCTTTAACAAGTGCCTGAATCTTCCTTGCGTCTTAATCCACTCAATCATAGGCTTCTTGTTAACTCCGGGGTCATAGTTAAGAGTCCATTTTCCGTTCTCAACCTCGAACAATGGCCAGAAACAGGTGTCCACAGCAAGCTTAGCCATTTTCAAAGTTAGCTGCATAGGATACTTCCAACCGGGAACACAAGGACTTAAGGTGTTGATGAATGCAGGGCCTTTGGTGTTAAAAGCCTTTTCTGCTTTTCTTAACAAATCCATGTAGTTATGAGGGCTGGCCTGTGCAACATAAGGAATGTGGTGGGCTGCAACAACAGCCGTAAGGTCTTTCTTGAACTGCTCTTTTCCCTGATGCATTTTCCCAACAGCAGAGGTATTAGTCCAGGCTCCGTAAGGAGTGCTGCTGCTGCGCTGGATTCCTGTGTTATGAACTACAAATCCGTCAGCCACAAAGTTATGTTCGCCTTCTACTCGTAAATCAAGAGTCGGCTCTTCTTTTACAAATTTTACATTAATTACCCTCTCTGAGCTGAACCATTCATTATCAACAAAATAATCTCGCTGCTTAGCCTGAGACAAGTATTTCTTAATATCAGGCTGCCTTTTCCTGCTAAAACAAATGTAACCATAACTAGAATCTTCTAATAATTCCCTGTAAACACAGAAAACTCCTTTCTTTTTCTCCTGCTTATGTATCTTTCCAACGCGGTAATTCATGGTTTGCAATAATAACCTTAATGTCTTTAATAGGTCAAAGCTTGCAGAAACATACCTGTGGCTTTCACCAGTTTTATAGCCATCAGATAGCATCAAGCCTTTAATAAACGCTTCTTTCTCCTCAACCGACAGAGTAAACACCCAGTCAGGAATAATTTTATTCTTTGCTCCCTGACCGAATCCCAGAGAATCAATAAATTTTGCAAGGTTAACAGAATAAACATAAACATAATCTTTACTAGAGGAATCAATGCTCTTGCCAAACACTTTCTTGTAAAGCTCAAATAATCTTTTTCTTGCTTTACCATTAGCAGGCACTGCAAAGCCGATTTCACCCTTATGCAGCCTAACCCAGCCATCACCAAGATAAATGCCTAATAATTCCATTAAAGCAGATGAGCTTTTTGCAGGAATTGCTATCTCATTAATCCTGTTAACTTTGTAATCCCCTTTTTTGGAGAGCTTAATAGGAGGGAAAACATAACTCTTGCCGTCATTCAGTCTCTTAAGAACGATGACCTCATCATTCGGCTTCAACTCAGCAAGCATTTTCCAGCCAAGAGTATTTCTGCCTTGCTTGCCATGCCTCTTAACAACAAGGAAAGGATGGTTAGCAGTTGCCCTTATGCTGTGGTGCAAAGTATTAACCTCATACATTCCCTTAATACCATTATCAAAAACGCCAGTGCACTTCTTCAGAGCTAATTCATGGGTTTGCTGGTTAAACGCATAAACCTTATTCCCTTGCTTAACCTCAGTTATTCTCATCAAGCCCTGCTCTGTCATGATAAAAGAATCTCGGCTCAGGCAGTTCATATAGCCTTCATTATCAACGCAGACATAAACAAAGGTGTGCCCTCGCTCTAATGCTCCTGATAATGATTGCAATCCAATATCATAAGTGCCTCCGTCTCCGCCAAAAGCAAGGAACTTAACATTCCTAGTTATTTTTCCTTTCTTTTTTAAGACATTATAAGCAGCTTCTATTCCTGAAATAGTGGCAGCAGCATTCTCAAAGGCATTATGAATCCAAGGCACGTTCCAGGCAGTATAAGGATAAATTGTTGTGCTGACTTCTAAGCAGCCAGTAGCAGTAGCAACAATTATAGGATCTTTTGTTCCTCTCATAACTGCTCGGGCAATAATGCTAAGAGCACAACCAGGGCAAAGCCTGTGGCCTGGTGCTAATCTTTCTCCTTCCAATGCTAGTTCTCTTATATTAGCCACTTTCTTTTTCTCCTCGCGAGCTTTGCGAGCGAGCAATTAATTAATTTTAATAAACTAAAAATAATCCTGTGATTCTCAGTCGCCGGACAGGCTTATTATTTCTTCTTCGCACTAGCTTCCTTCTCCTTGTAAATAGCTCCTAGTATTAACCCAAATATTAAGTTTCCAACCAAGCCATTAAGTATCCAGTAAATCACTACAACCCAAGATATGGTCATGTAAAAGGGCATGGTTATCATTCCTGAGAAGGCGCTCACAAGCCACACTATAAACGCATAAGTTAAGCCTTTCTTTATTCCTTTGCCAGGAATTCCTTTGTACAGCCAGGCATACACGAATACAAATATTAGTGCTATCAGCAAGCCTAACAAGCCAGAGCCTATGGTGTTACTAGTGCTCGTAATAGACGCAGCATCCTTCCATATCCTCGGCGGTATTGTATAAACCCAATTAAACAACCAACCGCAAGTAAGCATAGCCCAAATTATGCCTACAACCCAAATAACGATTCCAGCCAAGACAGCTTTTCCAACCCTCATTTTTTCACCCCAATGATTTTTTTCACTCCCTCACTCCCAGGTATCTGACTAATTCTCCAAGCTTGCCGTTCTTCACATCTTCTAATTCTCTGAAAACCTTTCTTATCTGGTCTAAGTCAAGCTCTCTGCCACCAAGACCATAAATGTAATTAATTATCAAAGGTTTTTCTTTTTGCTCGTGAAAGCTGCTCCTAATCTCATTATATAATGGTCCGCCTAATGCACCGAAGCTAGCACTCCTGTCAAGCACAGCAACAGCCTTAGCATTTTTTAGTTTCTCAACAACCTGCTCATTAAGCCAAGGCCTGAAAACTCTCATCTTGAGCAAGCCGACCTTTTCTCCTTTTGCTCTTAGCTCATCAACAACCACTCTTGTGCTGCCAGCGCTGCTATTACAGCAAAAAATAACCTTCTCAGCATCCTCAAGCATGTAGCCTTCAAAATAATCATAATTCTTACCAGTAATTTTTCCGAATTCTTCAAACACTTTCTTAATAACGGGCTTAGACTTCTCCATTGCGAGCAACTGCTGTCTTTTGTGCTCAAAATAATAATCAAACAAATCAAGAGGTCCATAAGTCACTGGTTTGTCAACATCAAGCAAAGGATAATGTGGAGTGTAATTTCCAATGAAGTTCTTCACTGTTTCATCATCAATTGTCTCAGCAGTCTCAACGCAATGACTGGTTATGAAGCCGTCCTGGCAGACCATTACAGGCAACAAAACATCAGGATTTTCACTAATCCTAACGCCCATCAAGGTATTTTCATAAGCTTCTTCTCCGGTCTCAGAATACATCTGAATCCAGCCAGAATCCCTGCAGCCCATGCTATCAGAATGATCACAGTGGATGTTGATAGGCCCGCTTAATGCGCGGTTAACAACATTCATCACCATAGGTATTCTTAAACCAGAAGCAATGTAAACAACTTCCCACATCAAAGCCAAACCATTAGCACTGGTAGCAGTCATAGTCCTTGCGCCAGCAGCACCTGCGCCAACACAAGCACTCATAGCACTATGCTCAGACTCCACAGTCACTAAGTCAGTGTCAACTGTTCCATCAGCAACAAACTGGCTAAAGGCATGCATGATGTCAGTCTGCGGAGTAATAGGATAAGCAGCTACAACATCAGGATTAACCTGCCTCATGGCTTCTGCAGTGCATTCTGCGCCCGTTAATGCTCTTTTTGTTTTAACAACCATCTTAGTCCTTAAACTCTTTCTCCTCCAGCACAAAGTAAAGCTTTGTGCTGCACAAAAAATGAACTTAATCGTTCATTTTTTCTTGCTTCATTTCTATTGCCTTGAAAGGGCACTCCTCTGCGCACACTCCGCAGCCCTTGCAAAAGTCAAGGTCAAATCCTCCGAAATTACCAAGCTTGGGATTATTACCCACTCCTTTCACTCCTTTAGCAGGAGCATCAACTCCCCCAACCTTGATGCAGGAGTCAGGGCATACCATCCAGCAAATCATGCAATTAGTGCAGAGCTCTGGTTTGTGAATTGGGCGGAAAGTCCTCCAGTCACCTGTCTTGTAGTTGCGGCTGTTGCCTGCCTCAAGAATCTTTCCGCCAATAGGAATATCTTTCCATCCTTTGAGTTTTTCAGCTTCTTCTGCCATTAATCACACCTAAACCTTAACCTCATTATAAGCTCTTACAAAGCAATTAACATTCTTGTCAGCAATATCCTTGCCTAAGTCATGAACAAAATGATTATACATGTTAGCTTTTAATTGTTCAAAATCAACAATATTAGTTGCTTTCTCAATAGCTCCAAGCATTGCAGTATTAGTCACAGCTTTGCCTAATTCCTCAAGAGCAATCTTAATAGCATCAATAACGATAATTCTGCCTTTAAAGCCAGTCCTGTTACGAACCTCATCAATGCTTTGAGTAGTGTTGACTATTAAAAGACCGCTATCACCCAAGCCTTCAATCACAGGAATGCTCTTAATCAAGGTCTGGTCAACCACTACCACAACATCAGGGTTAGTAACGCCAGAGTGCAAATAGATTTTCTTATCACTAATCCTTGTAAAAGCCTTCACAGGAGCTCCCTGCCTCTCAGCCCCGTACTCAGGAAAGCTCTGCACATACTTGCCAGCCTCCATGGCAGCCTCCGCCAAGAGTGCAGCAGCTGTTTTTGCTCCCTGGCCACCCCTTCCATGAAACCTAATCTCAAAAATATCCTTTGACATAATAAAAAATCAGTGCGAATTAATCTTTATATGTTTTTCGCATGAGACTTCTGGCTTTTTCCTAGCAAAAGATTTAAATACTTTCCCAAGAATAAAGCGTTTTAGATAGTTAATGTTATATAGGAAGAGGTGAGCATTAATTGGTTGATAAGTCTAATGCTTTTATTCTCTGGTTTGACCAGATAGGCATTGAGGACACTCCTTTTGTCGGCGGCAAGAACTCCAGCCTCGGAGAGATGTACACTAATCTTACCAGGAAAGGAGTGAGCATTCCTAACGGCTTTGCAGTCACTGCCAAGGCTTATTTCTATCTTTTGGAGAAGGCAGGCATAAGGGAGGAGATTAAAGCAATACTCTCAGACCTTGACACGAGGAGCATTGAGAACTTGCAGGAAAGAGGAAAGAAAATCAGGGAGCTAATCCTGGGCTCAGAGATTCCTGAGGACTTGAGAAACCAGATTCAGGAGGCTTACAGGAACTTATGCGGAGCTTACAATCCAGAAAGAAGCGATATTGATGTGGCTGTGCGGAGCAGCGCAACAGCAGAGGACTTGCCTGATGCAAGCTTTGCAGGCCAGCAAGAAACTTATCTTAATATTCGCGGGAACAAGCAGCTGCTAGAGGCTTGCAAGAAGTGCTTTGCCAGCCTTTTCACAGACAGGGCGATAAGCTACAGGACTGACAAGGGGTTTGACCATTTCAAAATCGGCCTTAGCATCGGAGTTCAGAAAATGGTGCGCTCTGACCTGGCTTGTTCTGGAGTGATATTCACAATAGACACAGAAACCGGCTTCAAAGACGTTGTTATCATTAATAGCTCTTATGGGTTGGGCGAATTCGTTGTGAAAGGAGCTGTTAATCCTGACGAGGTCATTATCTTCAAGCCAACCCTTCACCAAGGATATAAGCCTATTGTTGGAAAGAAGCTCGGCTCAAAGGATATCAAGCTGGTTTATAGCAAGGCTGCAAAGAAGAGCACGCAGAAGATTAAAGTGGCTGTGGCAGACAGGAAAAAATTTGTTATTAGCGATGATGAAGCCTTAACCCTTGCCAGGTGGGCTTGCGCTGTTGAGGAGCATTATTCTCAGAAAGCAGGCCATCACAAGCCCATGGATCTTGAATGGGCAAAAGACGGGATAACAGGAAACCTATTTATTGTTCAGGCAAGGCCAGAAACTGTTCATGCCTTGAAGGACATGACCAAACTGGTCAAGTATGTTCTTAAGGAGCAAGGAAAACTAATCCTTAAAGGAGAGGCTGTTGGCGCGAAGATAGGCAGCGGCGTTGTCAGGATAATAGAGGATGCGGCGAACATCAGCCAGTTCAAGGAAGGAGAAGTCTTGGTTACTGACATGACAGACCCTGATTGGGAGCCAATAATGAAGATAGCAAGCGCCATTGTCACCAACAGAGGAGGCAGGACTTGTCATGCTGCGATAGTCTCCAGGGAATTAGGCATACCTTGCGTTGTAGGCACAGAAGAAGCAACCAAGCTCCTGAAAGACAAGCAACAAGTCACTGCTGACTGCAGCACTGGCTCAAAAGGGCTTATCTACGAGGGCTTGCTAAAATATGAGGTTGAAGAGCATGACCTAGGAGCAATGCTAAGGCCTAAAACCAAGATAATGATGAATGTAGCTAATCCTGATCAAGCATTTATGGAGAGCTTTATCCCTAACGACGGAGTAGGCTTGGCAAGGGAAGAGTTCATTATTAATTCAGAAATCAAAGTTCACCCGTTAGCCCTCATAGAGTTTGATAAAGTGAAAGACAAAAAAGTAAAAGCCAAGATTAATGAGCTGACCAATGGCTATGCTAACAAGGAAGAATTCTTTATTAACAGACTGGCGAGAGGGATTGGCAGGATAGCAGCAGCCTTTTACCCAAAGCCAGTAATTGTAAGGACCAGTGATTTCAAGAGCAATGAATACGCCAACCTCATAGGAGGACACTTTTTTGAGCCAAAAGAAGATAACCCTATGATTGGCTGGAGAGGAGCATCAAGGTATTATAGCGAGGAGTACAAGCAAGCCTTTGCGCTTGAGTGCAGGGCATTGCTCAAAGCCAGGAATGAGTTCGGCTTAACCAATATCAAGGTGATGATACCTTTCTGCAGAACTCTTGATGAGGCGAGAAAAGTCATCCAGGTGATGAAGGACAACGGCTTGGTGCAGGGAGAGAAGGGATTGGAGATTTATGCGATGTGCGAAATCCCGAGCAATGTCTTGCTAGCAGAAGAATTCCTCGACATCTTTGACGGCTTCTCAATAGGCAGCAATGACCTAACCCAGCTAACCCTGGGATTGGACAGGGATTCAGAGCTTATACAAAGCATTTATGACGAGAGAAACGAGGCAGTGAAAAAACTGCTGAAACAAGTAATAGACGTGGCTAATAAGAAAGGAAAATACATCGGAATCTGCGGTCAGAGCGTTAGCGACTTCCTGGAAATGGCAGAGTTCGTGGTGCAGGCAGGAATACACAGCATGAGCCTAAACCCAGACTCTGTTATCAAAACTACTTACGATATAGTAGAGCTTGAGAAGAAGCTGGGAATAAGATAAAAAATATTTTTCTTAAAACTTAAAAACACCTCACTTCGGGCACTCGCCTTCTGTCCAGTAAGCAACCTTATCATCAGCGCAAGCCATGCAAGGATTGCTATAAGTAGCTGCGCAAGGATACCTTATGCACTGTATACTCTCATTAAACCAGCCGCACACAGGCCTGTACTCCATGGTGCAAACCTCAGCTCCTCTCTGCGCAGGAGTGCAATAAGTCTTCTTTGCTGCAGGGCATTCTCCTCTATAATAAGCCCACTCATCGCACTCTGTGCCATCTTTTAAAACACAAACTCCGCTCTGGCTGCCATCCTGTTCAGTTATTATCTTCGAAGTGCCGCCTTGCTCTTCGCAATAAACACTGGCAGGATTAGCGATGCCAACTCCGCCTGTCTCGCTAGGGCAAGGGTCAAACTCGCAATTATTCTCAGAATTCCTGCCGACAGCAGTTACTCCATCAGGGCATATTTTGGCTTCTTCTGTGCAGGCAACAGGCTCTTTGCTTATTGTCCAGTTAATCAACTTAATCTCAGATTGCTCCTGGTTATCATTTCTTTGCAAGTGCACAATAAAGCAGCCAGGGCATCTTAATACCTCAACCTCAACCACCGTTACAGGATAACTTAGAGGAGCAACAACAATCTTAGCAGCCTGGCGCTGGCCCTCATTAAGCTCCCATTCCCTTACACAAGCACCAATAGTGGCATTCCATGAATAACCAGCAGCTATTAAGCAGCCGTGCTCGTCCTTGTCTCCACCAATTATTTGCTGTTTAGCACAGCCAGCTACAAAAATAAGGCCTAATATCAATCCTAAAATAAAGAGTTGTTTTTTCATGATTTCACCTCGAAGCAAATTGTTATACTTGTTATACATGTAGTAAAGCATAGCTTGTATTTAAATATGTTTTAGTGTTCAATCCAGATTGAAACTATGAGAACTTTCACTCTCTTAAAATAACGAGAAAATTTTTATACGCAAGAACACTCGCCCTTTAATATGATGCGTAAAAAAGACCTGCCTGCTTTATTACTTTCTGCCATTCTTAGCTTTGGCTATGCCTCTGCCTCTGAAAAGCCTCAGCACAAAATCAGGTTCAGCCTCAAGCCTCAGGAGCATTATCTGAAATACGAATTTAAAAAAAGGTTTTCCATCTTTGACAATCTTCAGGAGAGAATGTGCAGGACAGGTGAGGATTATGCAATAATTCAGGCTCCTCCGGACAACATGCCCATCATAGTGCCAAACATGAGCAAATATAACCCGAAGGAGATTATTGTGCCTGACATGAGCAAGTATAATATGCCGATAATCAAGCCAGGTCCTGAGTGGAGCTTTCCAAAGGATTGGAAATTCAAAGAGCTTTACAAGAACAACAAATACTCGCGAGGCATCCTTCTTTATGAATGGAAACACGACTAAGCTTTAATCTGGTTCGCAACTATATTAACATTTAAATACCTGCTAACCTTCTCTATCCTCATGCCTAAAGACCCTTTTTTATTAGTATCGTTGGAAGAGAATGAGTCCAAAGCCTTGGCTCAGGTTATTAGCAATGACACTGCCAGGAAGATTCTTGACATCCTGAGCAAGCACGAGTCATTAACCGAGACTGATGTTGCCAAAAAACTTGACGTGCCTTTATCCACTGTGCATTACAACCTGCAAGCCTTGTCCAAAGCTAACCTGGTGAAAGCAGAGGAATTCCATTACTCTGAGAAAGGCAAAGAAGTGCTTCACTATTCCCTGGCTAACAAGATAATCATTATTGCGCCTAAAAAGGCAAGCACAGAAAGCTTCAAAGACAAGCTGAAGAGCATACTGCCCATTAGCATTATTGTCCTGGTAGTTGGAGCATTAATACAGGTATTGACCAGGCTGAAATTCGGAGCTGCAAAGATGATGGCTGGTGCGCCTTCACTCGCAGCCCAGGCAGGGGCTGGCGCAGGAGGAGCGCTGGATGTTGCAGAAAAAGCTGTTGAGAATATTGTTGAGCCTGCTGCTGATGAAGGAGCAAGGCTGATGATGACAACAGCAGGAGAAGCAGCTCAGAACATAACAGAGAACATTACCCAGAACATCACTCAGAACGTGACAGAACAAATAACTCAGCCAGCAGCCCAGCCCATTATCCAAGTAGTGCAGCAGACGCCTCCAACCAACATCGCCCTATGGTTCCTGATAGGAGCAGTCTTCACTATAATCCTCTTAGTAATCTGGTATTGGTTTGTGACCAGGAAGAATCAATCAAAATAATTCTTTTCTTTACGCTCTCAACGCAGCATAAAACGTGTCGAAGATTGGAGTGTCTGTGGTTATGCTTATGAAATCATAGTCAAAATGCTCGCAGGCATCCTTGATGGCATGGATATGGTATTCTATCTTGTCCCTGTAATTCCTCAGGAGCCTGTTGCTTATGAAAGTCCTTAGCTTGTTGTGAATCTCGCTGTCCTCGAGTATGACGTCTCCGTACAAAACAAGCCTTCTCTCTGTTGGGTCAAGCACCTGGATTACTATGACCTCGTGCCTTGTGAACCTGGCAAGAACGGCTTTTATATCCTCAATATCGTACAGGAAGTCGGATATCAGCACTATGAAGCTCTTTGACCTGATATATTTCTTGTACTCATCAAGAGTCCTCCCAAGCTCTGATTTGCCCTCTACTTTTAGCTTTTCAAGCATGCCTAGTATGTTGAGCAACTGGTTCATTCCTTTCCTCGCCCTGAGATAGTTAAGGCCTTCTGAAAAGGTGGAGAAGTTGAATTTCTCATTATTCCTGAAAGCCATGTAGGCAAAGCCCATACCTATCATGCACGCATAGTCAAACTTGGTTATTTTCCTCCCATAATCCATGCTGCCGCTCGCATCCACAATGATGTGCACAGTCATGTTCCTTTCTTCCTCGAACTGCTTGATATAGAACTTGTTAGTCCTCGCATACACTTTCCAGTCAATTGCCCTGAAGTCATCTCCAGGAACATAGTCTTTGTAGTCTGCAAATATCAGTCCTTGCCCTTCTGCATGGCTCTGCCTTTCTCCGTGATACTTGGATAATACTCTTCTTTTCAGGATTATGTTGAACCTGTCAAGCTCCTTGAGAAATGAAATATCAATCATAGCAGTTCTCGCCTTCTCTTTACTCTTTGAGCAGCTCCCTTATCACGTCATCAGCTGTTTTTCCTTCTCTCTCAGCCTTGAAGTTAAGGATGAGCCTGTGCCTAAGCACTGGGTAAGCCATGTCTTCTATGTCCTTGGCGCTAACATATTTTCTTCCGTTAAGCAGGGCTTTGGCTTTTGCAGCCAGTATCAAGCCAATGCTTGCTCTTGGGCTGGCGCCGTACTCAATCAAGTCCTTTGTAGTCCTGGTTTTGGTTACTATCTCGAGAGCTCTTTTCTTGATATCATCAGCTATAGGCACCTGCCTGGTTAGTTGCTGAAGCAGCACCAATGAGTCCTTGCTCAGAAGAGTCCTTACATTTGGCAGTGCATCTTCCTTGGTGAACCTGTTGATTATCTCCATCTCATCATCAAACTTAGGATAGCTCACAAGGATTTTTAGCAGGAACCTGTCAACCTGGGCTTCTGGCAAAGGATAAGTTCCTTCCATGTCAATTGGGTTCTGGGTTGCTAGCACAAAGAAAGGAGTGTCTAATGGGAACGTCTGGTTGCCTACTGTCACCTGTTTTTCCTGCATTGCCTCGAGCAGCGCAGACTGGGTTTTTGGGGTTGCCCTGTTAATCTCGTCTGCAAGCACAACATTTGCGAATACGGGCCCTTTCTGGAACCTGAACTCCTTCTTGCCTTTCTCCTCCTCAATAACGTAGGTGCCTATGATATCGCTAGGCATAAGGTCGGGAGTGTTCTGGATTCTGCTGAACTTAAGGTCCAGCACATTAGCGATGGTCTTTACCATCGTGGTTTTTCCAAGCCCAGGATAACTCTCAAGCAAGGCATTACAGTCGCAGAGAATGGCTATGAGCATTTGCTCCATCACCTCTTCCTGCCCCACAATAACCTTGCTAATCTCCTTCATAACATTACTAAAAGTCTCTTTAAGCTTCTCAATATTACGCACATTCTCAATGTTCTTAACCATTTTTTTCTCGCCTCCAATCACCTTTCAAAATTATGTTGCCTTTTTTTTCTTTAAATATTTTTTATGCGTTGAGTATAATTCGCAGCCTGCTCAGCCTCGTCCAACACTTCCTGGCTGCTGAAAGCATCAGGATTAACTCCTATCTCCTGGGGAAGCCTGCCTTCTCTTAGCTCGTCTTTCTCAGTCTCGCTAACCTGGTTAAAGTCTATCTCGCTCATGCTAGGGTTCATGTTAAGGTTTATCTGGTCATTGCCCAGCTTTGCAATGCTAGCCTCGCCATACACAACTTCTGTCTCATTAAACACCAAGTCAGTAATATTGCCTTCAGCATAAGCCTCTTTGTTGCCTGGTATCATGAACCTTAGCTTGTCAAAAGGAAGCTCTATCTTTTTTAGGTTGACATCGAACGTTGCAACAGCGGTGGTAAGAAAGACAATAGTCACTGCACTTATAATCCTAGTGATTATCACCTTCGACCCAAGAAGGTTGCCTGTGGATACTGTTTTCATCTTTTTTTTGAGCTCCTCAAATAAGGCCACCACCATTATGTTATCCTGGTTCATATTATCATGAGCAGTTCTTAGCATCTCCTTGACCTGGGGATTAGCATCCTCCATTTGCTTAAGCCTCATCTTCTTAAGGGTAAGGCTGAAGCTTATAATGAAGAAAACCAAGGTGATAAAGCCAGGTATGAGGATGGTGTAGAGCAATTTAATGTTAAAAAACGAGGTGACAAAATAAGCTATCAGGAATATCATGACTGAGTCAAGGAAGGTGTTAATAAAAGCTACCTTAATCATTTCCAGTTTTACTTCATTGAACAAAACCTTTACTTTATCCATTTTTTTATCCTGTTTTCAAATTTTTTAATTAATCATTTTCTACGAAAGCAGGCCTGCTTAATCAAGCCAATGATCCTGCAATGATTCTGTCCTAGCCAAAGCAGCTAGCCAGCTCCTCTGCATCCCCAGTATTCCTTAAACAAGCAACCCTGGTGTTAAGCTGGTCCACCTCCCTGTTAAGGCTGTTAACCTGGCTGCTAAGGCTCGAGATGGTCCTGTTAAGCCCGATTATCTGAGCATAGGCTTCATCAATCTGTCTCTTATAAACCTCTTTTTGCAAAGTCACACGCATGAGATCTGCTTGGGTGTTGGCTAGCTCTTCCTTCTTCTTATCAAGCTCTCCTGCTTTTTGCTCATACAAAACATCATACTTCCTGATGTCAGTTGCTGTGCTGTTAAGGCTCTTTAAGGTGTTGAACAAGGCATCTGCTGTCTGGCTAAGGTTTTGCTGGCAGCTGCCCAGGAGCGTGGTCGTGTTTCCTAGCTCAGTCTTCTTGGTTCTCAGGGTGTTCTGATAATAAACACTAACCCCGAGCATTCCCAGCAGGATTAGGATTATCATTAGCAACAGGAAGATGTTCAGCTTTTTTCCCATGAATCCAGAGCTCATCTTTAATCACCTGTTAAGCCTTTTTTCCCGCAACTTTCTAATCCCTATCTCTATTAAAAATATTATTGCTGCTGCCAATAAGAAGGGCCAGATGATAGTGGTCCTCTCAATCTTGGTCTTCTTTGAAACTGTTCTTACAAAGCTAACAATATCCTTAGCCTCTGATGGTTTAAAAATCTTTCCGCCGCTCATAGCCACAACCTCTTCCAGGAGAGGGCTCATTCCTACAGCCTGGTATTCTGTCTCGTAATTAACAGCAAAGCTCTTGCTAAGCAGCTGGTTAAAGCCTTCCTGGCTAGGAGTTATTTCTGTCTTGTACTGGTTCTCGCCAGTCCTTGTAAAGCTCAAGCCCTCAGCGCTAGGATACTTCTCGCTTTTCACCACAACCTCCACTGCCTTGTTAATTCTTGAATCCTCAATCACAACATAGTAAGGCTCTTTTCTTTGAGGGTCGCCAATGCACCAGTTAGTGATTCTTGTGATTAGTATTGAGTTCTTCTTGTTAAGCAAGTCGCCCAGATTGTTGTTGCCGCTGAAAACATTAAGAGTAGCAACCCTGCCAAGGCCATAATTCCAAACAGTGACTGCTGGCTCTCCGTGCTGGGTTGTGACCAGGAGCTGAGCACTGCTCTTGGGAATAACCTGGTTATAACCGTAAAGAGAGGCATCCAAGCAGGCTTGCAGATTATTTTCTTTGCAAGCAAGGTCCCTAGTTATGTAATGATATTCATTCATTATATACAGGTCAAACAATTCACCGAACTTGGTCTCTTCAGGGTCGCCGAACAGTATCTTGAGCTTGTTTTCCTGGCTTGCTGGAAAATAGCTTCCACCTCCATTCTCTGCAATTTTTATCAGGAAGGTCTCATCCACATTCCTTCCTGTGCCTACAACATAAACCTTCACTCCCCTAGCATTGATTGTTCTCGCAGCATTAAGGGTTTCCTGCCTGATGGTGTCGCTGCCAGTATTGCCGTCAGTGATTATAATGATGTTGTTGGTTGAGCCCACGCTCTCCTTGATAAGGGAGTAAGCGCCGCTGAGCCCGATGTGGAAGAATGACTGGCCAGGCGGCTGCTGTATCCTTGAAATCTTGTCAATAAGCTCTTTCTTAATCAGGAACAATGGCTGGAGTTGCTGGGCAACTGCGCTCTGAGTGCTGAAAATCGTTACTCCAACGCTATTATCAGGTCCGAGGTTGTTGATGACGCTCACAGCCAAGGCTTTGTTAACATCCTGGACATTAGACTCTACTTTTTTGAGATCAATGAGTTTGCCGGTTTCAGGGTCTCTGAGGACCTCGTACCTTGTACCTGTTGTGCCTGAGAAATCAATTGCTATCACAATATTGCTGCTTCCCCTCTTTCTTGCAGCCTTGCCAACATAAACAGGAAGATAAGATTCTAATAATGAACCTTTGTAGTCTCCTCTGTCAAAACTATCAAACCCTCCGATTGCGAACAAGCCGTTACCATAATAGCCTCCTTCCTTGTCAATAAGGTAGTCGGCAAGCTTGTCCACGCCTGCTATGGCTGCTGGCTTGTCATTGAGGATGACAGCATAGTAATCATTAACATTGTCAGGAATGTTTTTGACCTTTGTAACGTCGTATAGCTCATTAAATATCTGCTCAACAGGATCAGGAGCGTCTGTGACTAAGAGGATCTTTGGCTTTTTCACCACGCTTACTGTCTTGTAGAAAACATTGTTATCCTTGAAATAATCTTTTTCAGCGCTCACCTCTGCAGTTATCCTGTGGTCTCCTTCTCTGAATTCTTGTTGGAAAACAAAGCTATCCTTTGCAGTGTACTCGTCAATTATTCCCTGCTCATCCACCATCACCTTCACCCTTAGCTGCTGGGCTCCAAGATTGACAAGCCTGACAGTGAAAGTGTTATTAACTCCTGCTACCGTGGTTTCAGGCCCAGTTATATACACTCCGACTTCATCTTCCTTCTTTTCAAGCTGGATAGCGCTGATGGTGGAGTTAAGATTAGCAGCCAGCAAAGCCACATCTCCGAATTCTGTGCCCTCATTAACATTGCCGTCAGTTATTAGCAGGAGAGAAGTGTCCTTTTCCAAATAGCTGAGAATGCTGTCTGCAAGGTCAGACTCCAAGCCAGAGCTCAGGGTTTTTATGCTCACAGGAATCTCCTTTTCAATCTCCTGCTTGAGCAGAGGAATAAACTCAGTGCTAAGCACCTGCATTGAGCTCGTATTATCCAAGAGTATGATGAGCTTTGGATTGCCTGGCGTGGCGCTGGTTACTTCTCCGAAAGGCTTTGCCAGCGCTATTACTAGTAGCAGGAAGATAAGGGTTCTTGTCACCAGGATTATTAGCTTGAACCTTTTCCTCTCTTTTTTGTCGCCAAACTCGTTTTCCACAAAGTTCTTGAAGAGCAGGATAAAAAATGATAATAGGATCGGGATTAGCCAGAACAATGCCTCGGGCTTGAGTATGTTATTAATCATCACTTACAAATCACCTTCATCATCATTTACAAGTCACTTTCATCATCATTTTAAAATCATCTTCATCATTATCTACAAGTCACCTCTTAATTTGATGTAAATGAATTCAAGCATGAGAAGAATAATTACTGCAATTAGCAGGTAATCTGTCAGCTCAAAAGGAACTTTTTCCTTGAACTTATCACTAGACGCGGATAAGCCGGCCTCGTCAATGCTTCCCTTGTTATTAACATCAGACTCCTTGTCGTTTATCAGGTTAATAGCAATTATCCTGTCGTTTAAAGTATAAATCCCTGTATTGTCAAGTGCCAGGCTTTTAGTGGTTATCTTACCGGTAGGCGTGGCTATTCTTTGCTCCTCATTAAAGTTAAGCACGCTCCCGCTCTTGTAATTCAAATCCTTAAGCAAAGGAGTGTTGGTTGCAAAGTCCACAAGCCGCTTCCAGAAGACAAAATAAACAGGGCTCTTAGCAAAGCTGGTGTCTGCCTCCTTGTCCTCGTCAAGTATGCCATAAAAGAAAGCCTTGCCTTTGCCCAAGGCATTGAAAGTAATGACTGGGCTTTTATCCTCAGCAGCAGCAATCACCACAAAACTAATGCCTTCAATAGGCGAGGATTTGAAATACTTCTTTGTAATCCCGAACTCAATATTAGCTGTCAGGCTCTCGCTGCTTGTCGCAAGAATATTGGTTGAGGCAGAGACAGCTTCTGAAAGCGTTAATGGCAGCAATCCATAATAGTTTACAGCCAGCATGTCTTTTTGAGCAGCAATCACCACAGCCTTGCCATCCTCCTCAACTTCCTCCTTTACGCCTTTGAAAGTGCCTGGAAGCACGAGGTTGGGATTAATGTCTTTTAATACAAACAAGTCGTAAGAGTCCAGGTCAGGAATCTTGGGAGGAACAGCAACTTCTATCACAGTATTCTTCATGACATCAAAAGCATTGAACAGGAAAATCTTTTTTGGCTCTGCATTATTGGTTATTAACAGGATTTTTCTCTTGGTATCGCCTGGCGTGCTGATAAAAGCCACATTATCTGTTTCAAAGCCATCTTTTAAGCCCTGCGCTTCCAGCTCTAGCTTGCTTGTTCCTGGCGGCGTGGAAAAGCTGAATAATTCCTGGCTATTCGCAGGAACAGAAAGAGCCTCTTCAAGAGAATTAACCTTCAGCTTCACCTTAACTTCCTGAGCATTATAATTCCTTATCACAGCAGTAACCTTTTTCTCCTCAATATCCAGGTCAACAATCCCGATATTATTAACAGGCTTATACACTCGCACCAAGTCCACTTTTATTCCCTGGCTCTCAAGAGTCTTCTTTGCAGTCCCAATATTGCTTGAAGTCTCAGTATCTATGAAGTCACTAATCACCACCACCCTTGAGTCGCCCTTTGCATAGCCACTTGCAGTGCTAATAGCGTCATAAAGATTGGTGGGTGCGTCTGTGGGTTTCAGAGAGTCAAGATACTCTCTTATTTCTCCTCCAGACTTCTCAATCAGCACTACTTCCGGGGTTCTCTTAACCAGGATTAAGGTGTTAACCATGCCAAGATTCTTTTTAGCAACACTAACAGCCTCCTCAAACCTTGTTCTTGAGTCATAATCAGATTTCATGCTTGCACTCACATCAAGCACAACCACAGTGTTCTTGAACAAAGACTCCCTGGCCACGTTAACATAAGGCTTGGCCATTGCTAGCAGTATCATAATCAGCGCCAGGAATTGTAAGATGAAAAGCAAGTCATGGATAAGCCTCCTGAGGAAGGTGGTCTTCCTGTCCCTGCCCAGGTCCTTGAAAAGAAACATCAAAGTCGGAATAACTTCGTGCTTTGGCTTGGGACGGATAAGGTAGAGAAGCAGGAATAGGATTATGAGCACCAAGGCGTAAAGAAGCTTAGGCTCAAGAAACACTTTAGCTGCACTAACCCAAAAATCAAACACTTCACTCACCACCTAATACTTTCCTAACTATCAAAAGCTGTATCTCATACAGTAACAAGATAATGAGTTGCGAGAATTTAAATGTTTTTCTAAAGCTTTGAATTAACTTAATATAAAAATAATAATCACATTATTTACTCATCTTGAGCTTAATACCAGCTCAGCTGCCCCAATGGCTCCTGCATCATCTCCGAGCAGGTGCTTGCTTATCTTACAGCTTTTTGCCATGAAAGGATGAGCATACTTCTTAATCACTCTCCTGACATCTGCGTAGAAAGGAAGGTTGCTAACTCCTCCTCCTACAACAACAGCTTCCGGGTTGAAGATGTTGATGAGGTTAGCAAAGAACAAGCCAGTGTAAAAAGCAGTTTCATCATACACCTGCCTTGCATATTTGTCTTTCTTGTCAAGAATAATCCTTGGAGAGTAAGCCTTTCTGTTGCTCAGCTGATCATACCTTTTCACAATGCTCGGACCAGAAATTAACTCTTCCACTTCTTTTATCTCGTTACCAATCACAAGTTTGGTGTGACCTGCCTCTCCTGCTCCTCCAAGAGCGCCCCTGTAAATTTTATTGTCAATGATTATGCCTGTGCCAATGCCTGTGCCCATGATTACGCCTATAGAATGCCTGCAGCCCTTGGCAGCTCCTCTCATATGCTCTGCAAGTGCAAAGCAGTTAGCATCATTCTCCAGATAAACCTTTAGCCTGGTTTTTTTCTCTAACTCCTTTTTCAGGTTAAAGCCTTCGAGCTTTTTGATGTTCGGCATGCAACTCATGCACCCATTAGGAAGAGCAAAGCCAGGGCTGGCCATGCCAACCCCTTTTACTTTGCTTGTTCTCAGATAGCTAACCACTTCAAGAATGTTCTTTATAATCTTTTTTCTAGGCTCGTGAGCCTGTGTAGGCCTCTCATAGCTCTTGATAACCCTGCCTTTTTCATCAACCAGCACTCCCCTTATCTTTGTGCCTCCCAAATCAATACCTATTGCTAAGACCATTTTAGATTTCAATATTACTCAAATACTTTTCTTGTTTTAAATGTTTTGTTTCGCGCTTAGCATAAGCTTTATAATAAAGATAAGAATCCCTTTATTTATGCGATTCGCCCACTTAGCAGACATTCACATAGGCGCCTGGAGAGACCCTGCTCTTAAAGACCTTAACCTTGAAGCTTTCAGAAGAGCAGTTCATATTATTCTTGATAAGAAATTTGACTTTGTGCTCATAGCAGGAGACTTGTTCAATACAGCCATGCCCAGCCTTGACCACCTGAAACAAGCAGTTATCCTGCTTAAGAGGCTGAAGAAGCAGGGGATTAGCGTGTATGCTGTGCCAGGAAGCCATGATTACAGCCCTGGCGGCAGGACAATAATTGATGTGCTTGAAGAAGCAGAGCTCCTGGTTAATGTTATGAAAGGAGAAGTGCTAGGGAATAAGCTAAGGCTAAGCTTTACTATTGACAAGAAGACAGGAGCAAAGATTACAGGAATAAGAGGAAAGAAAGGAAGCCTTGAGAAGAAGGATTATGAAATGCTTGATGTTAATAGCTTGGAAAAAGAGCAAGGCTTCAGGATATTCATGTTCCACACAGCAATTGACGAGCTAAAGCCAGAAGAGCTTGAGAAGATGGAATCAATGCCTGCGACAGAGATGCCGCAAGGATTTGACTATTATGCTGGAGGACACGTGCACATTGTTAAGCACAAAAACGAGGAAGGCTACAAGAACCTAGTCTATCCAGGCCCAATATTCCCTACTAACTTTGCAGAGCTCTGGAAACTTGGGCGAGGAGGATTCTACACTTATGAAGACGGAAAACTAGAATTCCAGACCCTGAACTTGAAGAATGTTCACAAGGTAGAGCTTAGCGCAGAAAACAAGACTCCTGAGCAGCTGAATCACGAGCTGGAAGCAGCAATCCAGAATAAAGAATTCAACAACACAATCGTCCTGATAAAAGTTGCTGGAATGCTTAAGAGCGGCAAGCCCAGCGATATCAACTTCAAGAGCACAACCTCAGAGCTTTACAACAAGTCTGCCTATTTTGTGATGAGAAACACCTCCCATCTTTCTTCCCAGGAATTCGAGGCAATCAAGATAAGCTCAGGAACAGCAGAGCAGATAGAAGAAGAACTAATCAGGGAGTATGCTGGCAAAGCCAAGACAAGCTTCACTGACAAACAAGAGGAAATGATAAGAAACCTTATAAAGGCTATAAGCGAGGAACAGAAAGAAGGAGAAAAGAAGTACGAGTACGATGCAAGGATGAAGAAAGAAACTGACGAGGCACTAGGATTTTAATCTCTTATTATTCCTTCTATAAATGCTTGGTGTTTTATCATCAATTTCAACTATTTCTGCAAGGCATTGATCCAAGCTAAATTTCTCTGAATTTTTAAGTGGTTTTAAATCAAAATCAGAAATGTTTTTTACAATAGAAGTAATTATTTCTTCTCTTTTTTTTCTCCTGGTCTTCCTTCTGCCTTCATCACCAATACTATCATTTTTAGTGTCGCTGACAATCATAACGCCCGCGCCTCTAATCCCTACTTCCTTGGTCCAAGAAAGGAAAGCAGCAAATTCCATCTCTAAAGTAATTGGTTTTATCCTTTCATAATCTTTATTCCTGTGCTTTGGTTGTAGCGTAACAGCTGGCACGCTTATGTTGCTTCCTTCGAAAAATTTGACTTTTTCTTTCATAAAAACTTGCTTAAGCTTATCATTTAGTTCCTTGTCGGGAGAGCTTGAATCCTTATCCATCTTCAAGGCATGATAAACCCCGTCAAAATGAAATGATTTATTAGGCACTACAACGTCACCAACTTTATTCCTAAAACCATATGAAAATCCAACAAAAATAAGGTTTCTGCATCCGCCGTCATGAAGCACACTGATGCAATCAACAGCCGCAGGGGCGCCTAGAACATTAAAAACTACAGGATGAACATTCTTACCTTTTCTTACAACACAAGCATGATAAACTTGGTCTTTTCTATCAAGCACCTCATCAAATAATTTTAGAATGCTCTTCTCATATCCAGGAGAGATTGTTCCTGCAATAATAATGCCTGTCCTACCAACATATCCTCTTCCAAAAATACCTTTTGCCCAGCTTCCCATTTGCGTTAACCCCTCACCGTTTTCTCAAAAGCCTCAACCATCTCCTCATCAACATCAATCAGCAAGATTTTTTCCAGGCTCTGGAACTTAACGCATTTAATTGCTTTCACAATAACCTTTGCAGCCTCTAACTTATCAAGCCCTCCTACCCCTGTGCCCATGCCTGGCATTGCAATGCTCCTAAAGCCTTCTTTATCAGCAAGCTCCAGAGCAGCTTTTGTTGCACAGAAAACTTTGTGAGCATCTGTTTTCTCAGCAGGGCCGTGCATTGTCGGAGCATGAATAATCTTGTGGCAGATTAAGTCGCCAGCAGATGTGAGAACAGCTTCGCCTACCTGCACAGGAGCCTGGGCTATTGCTTCGTCCTCAATAACCTGGCCTCCTACTTTCTTAATAACCCCAGCCACTCCTCCTCCCATGTAGCCAAAACTATTTGCAGGGTTAACAATGGCTTCTGCCTCGCAGGTGGTTATGCTTCCCTGCTTTACCTCGATTTTTGGTTGGCTGCTTTTCTTCATATAAGCTTAGGAAGAACAGATGATTAAAAAATGTTTGCTTCAGGCTCTAAAAAAGCATAAAACTTATAAAAAACACTGATTATGTAGTTGAAAAAGGGGTGTATTTTTTTGGACGATGTTATTATTCCGCCAGTTCATTCTAGGGAAAAGCAGAAAAAGCTGGAAGAAGGCTTTCTCAAGGCAGAGGAATTGCCTGCTTTTGAAGAGCACGAGCTCATAGGCGCTAAGCAGCAGAGAGCAGAAACCAAATCAACTGCTGAAAAGGTGTGGCATGAGCAGCTTCCTTACGAAGCAGTTCATAAAATCATAAGAGCAACCTGCATTGTAGCCATGCTGGTGTGGTTTGTGCTCATCATCCTCTTAGGATTAGCTATTGGAACTGCCAACACCTTTATAGGATTATTACCCGTACTTTTAACCATCATAATAACCTACATCCTTGTTGACAAGTATCATTTGGAAAACGGGTTCCTCATGGTTTTTCCTTTCATACTCACAGGAATATTCTTTATCCTGGGACAATCTGATAACCTGCCTGAAGGAATGGATTATGTCTTGCTGAGCAGCGTTAACATAATCTTTGGCTTGGTGTTTGACATAGTCATAATCGTGCATTACAGCCTTCTCAGGAGGCAGAGGAAAGTCAAGGTTAAGGAGGAGAAGAGGGAAGAGAAGGAAGAGGAGGCTGAGGAAGTAAGGAAAGAGGAGAAAACTATAATCATAAAGCTTGACACAGAAGAAGGCTTGAAAAGCTTTGTGAGCAGTATAGAGGACAAGTCCAAAGCCTTGAATGCCGTGATTGGCAGGGTTTATAGTATAAAGCATGGAGGAGCAGAGCCTCTTAGGAAGAAGATAAGGATTGACGCAGCGGATTATAATGAGATTAATGAGCTGAAAGCCCGGCCTCATGACAAGAGAAGAATACTTGCAATAGAGTTGCTTAGGAAGATAAAAGACAAGCTTGACGCCCTGGCAAAGCCTGAGAAAGAGGTGTTTACAAAGATTGAGATACAGCAATTAGTTAACCTGGAGCGGGATGCTAATGGCTTTGACAAGATAGTTGATGTTCTTATAAAAAACGACAAGGATCCTGTGAAGTCCTATTATGACGGTGCAGTCGAATTCTGCGACAACGCGCTTGACGAGCTGGTTGCTAATGAATTAGAAGCTATGAAGCAGAAAGCGGCTGAGCGCAAGCATAGAACAATAGAGCGCGCCAAGAAAGCAATAGAAGAAGCAAAGAAGAAGGAATAAAAAATTCTAAGGCTTCCACCTTAGCATCGTCCTTGGGAAGGCAATAGCATCCTTTATATTATCCAGTTTGCATATCCAGGCTATCACTCTTTCCAATCCCACTCCATATCCTGAGTGCGGTACTCCTCCGTATTTTCTAAGGTCAAAGTACCACTCATAATTAGCAGGGTCTTCTCCCATACTTTTTAGGTCTTCTTTCATCTGCTCAACATTCATGCTTCTCTGGCTTCCGCCGATTATCTCGCCATAGCCTTCTGGAGCAAGCATGTCAAAGCACAAGGCTTCATCTGGGTGCTCAGGGTCTCTTGGCTTGTAAAAAGCCATGATCGCTTTGGGGTAATGAGTTACAACTATGGGTGTGTCAAAGTGCTTCATAATCTTATCTTCTTCTATAGTCCTGAGGTCTTTGCCGAATGGAATGTCTAAGCCTTCTTTTTCTTTCAAAACCTTCAGCACTTCCCTGTACTTAATAGTTGGCCAGGGCTTTTCAGCAATCTTTTTTAGCTTCTCAACGTCCTGCCCAAGGAACTTTAAGTCTTCCTCGTGCTGCTCAAGCACCTTTTTAAGGCAATACTTTATCTCCTCCTTAGCAAACTCAGTCACCTCTTTCAAGTCCATCCAGGCAGCCTCCATTTCCACCATCCAGAACTCTGACAAATGTCTGGAAGTCTTCATTTTTTCAGCCCTGAAAGTAGGTGCTGTGTCATAAACCCTTTCGAGGCTCTGCACAGCTGCCTCTGCATACAACTGCCAAGACTGAGTAAGGTAGGTTTTGCCTTGGTAGTACTTCACCTCGAACAAAGTGCTTCCTCCCTCACACTGGCTAGGCTGCAGAATAGGAGGGTCAAACTTATAAAACTCTTTTTTCTTAAAGAACTCCTCCCTTGCATTTACATAAGTGCTTCTGATTCTTAAAATGGTGTTCATCCTCCTGCTTCTAAGCCACAAGTGCCTGTTGTCGTCAAGGAATTCCCTGTTCTGGTCAGATTTTATTGGGAAGCTGTCGCACCAGCCCACCACTGTAAATTTATCAACATCAACCTCATAGCCGCTAGGAGCCCGCTTGTCCTCCTTAATAGTTCCTTCCAGTTCCATTGAGCACTCAACCTGGAGCTTGTCAGCCTCTGCGAACTTGGCCTCATCAAACTTCTCCTTCTTGATAACGCACTGGATAATGTCACTAGCATCCCTTAGCACTATGAACTTTACCTTGTTGCTCCCGCGCTCACGATAAACCCAGCCCCTGATAGCTACCTTGCCGCTTCCTTTCTTCATTGCTTCCTTGATTGATACGAATTTCATGATTATCACCCTTCTTAGTTTTGTTTAGTGGAAAAGGTTATATAAAATTAACTAATTATTTCTTGCTTTAATCAGCACTTTCTTTTTTATTGCTCTGCTCGCATACTGTTCGCAGAGGAACTTGTCCAGCTCAATTAGTTTCTGCATTACAGGATTTTCCTTATTTATCTTGTAAAGCTCAGAATTACCAAGCCTCCTTGTTTTCATCACAAAATTGTTCTTCACGAACCTCGGCCATATCTTCTGGAAGGTTTGAAAATGAACACCGGAGTTCTTGGCAATATCTGTTATGGGATAGTCGAACATGCTGGACTCTATAAGAAAATCAATTATTCTGAGCGCAGGGTAGTCTCCGAATGTTTTTATGAATATGCTGTCTTCGTCTGCCATGCCATTAGTAGAAACAGAGCCAGTATTTATATTTTTTGTTATTACCGATTACAATTTATGTAATAATTGAATTTTTTCCGATAATAATCAAAAATTTCCGAAAAATAAAGCCTACAGTTTATTAAGAAGCTTGCCAAGCTTGAAAATAATGCTCGAGTTAAGAAAATACATTATCAAGAAGCTCTACAGAAGAGGTTGTTGGCATGAAAAGCACACTGCCTTCGAAAACGCCTACTCTGGTGTGCCAAGCCATTTAAGAGGCGAAGCAAAGAAAGAAGTGAAAGAATTATTAAAAGAAGGAATTCTTCTTGAAAAATCAACTTGCTACGGATTGCAAATAAGCCTTAACCCTGAAAAAAGAAAAGAAATAATGCAATACTTAAAGTGAGAACTCCTCAATCCTCGGCTTCAGGAGCAGCAAATAGTCTTGAGTCTTTATTTTCAATGACTTTGTCCTCTCACCAGCATTGAAAGCCATAAACTCGTTCATTGGGAGGGTTTTGTCCACGAGCAAGCCAAGATTAAAGATGTTGGCAAATGGAGGAACTCCGCCAGGAACACAGCCA